>Ga0326511_10002450_pt1 | contig 15091 bp, 13 predicted proteins | sample 0_2496_0518_D_FD_203701 | JGI IMG/M metagenome (GOLD analysis project Ga0326511, IMG submission 203701) | Bovine rumen microbial communities from UC Davis, California, United States - 0_2496_0518 | ecosystem: Host-associated > Mammals > Digestive system > Stomach > Rumen | place: USA...
CTGTTGGGCAGCTGTACCGTGGGGAACGTGGGTACCAGGAGATGGCTGATGTTGCCGATGTAGGGATTAACGTAGTCAACCCAAGTCTTGCCGTCACCGCCGGCCTGAGCCATTCCCGTTAACGACATGGCGGCCATGCAGACAAGCGCTTTCTTGAAAAAGGATGATAATTGCTTCATTGTAATTATAACGTAAGTTCGACAAAATATAAGTGCTTGAAAATTTGGTGATTAGCGAAAATTGTTGTAACTTTATAGTGTTGAAATACAAAGAATTACAAACAATAATCACTATGATTACCGAGGACAAAGTTACAAAATTATTTTGTATTGCAGATGATTTTTGCAAGTTTTTTGATGCCATGATGGAAAAATATACTCTGAAAGCAGATAAGAAACGGCAATATCACCGCAAGTCAACCATGTCAAAGGCAGAAATTATGGTAATCATGATACTGTTTCATGATTCAGGCTACCGTTGCCTGAAACATTTCTATATAGAAAAGGTATGCAGACATATGCGTCACCTCTTCCCGAAAGTTGTCTCATACAACCGATGGAGCAGCGAGAGCAGAAGCCAAACTTGTTTGGATTATGCCGAGTCGTGACAGAGGAAGACGATAGTCAACCGATTCGTGGAACTTGAAAAGGAAGTAGCCATCCCTTTGGCTCTATTCATCAAGAAGGTGCTGCTCGGAAAATGTACTGGCATAAGTTTCGTGGACAGCACTCCCCTTAGAGTATGCAGGAACCAGAGGATACATATCCACAAGGTATTCAAGGGCATTGCGCAAAGAGGCAAGTGCTCCATGGGATGGTTCTTTGGCTTTAAGCTGCATCTGATATGTAACGAGAGGGGTGAGTTGCTGAACTTTATGATACCCCCCGGAGATGTGGATGACAGGAAACCATTGGAATACAAAGCCTTCGTAGAATTCATATATGGCAAGCTGGTCGGAGACAAAGGGTATATCAGCAAGAACCTTTTCCAACGCCTGTTCGTGGATGGCATACAGCTTATCACCAAACTTAAAAACAACATGAAAGGTACCTTGATGAGCGTGTCTGACAAACTGCTGCTTAGGAAACGAGCAATAATAGAAACGGTAAATGACGAGTTGAAGAATATTGCACAAGTGGAACATTCAAGACACAGGTGCTTTGACAATTTCATCGTGAACCTGCTTGGAGCTATCGCTGCTTATTGTATGTTTCCTAAGAAGCCGTGTATCAATGTACAACGTACAGTTGATACACAGCTTTCATTGTTTTGAATTCATCGAACTCACGTTATTTTAGGAATCCGATTGACATACAAAGTCAGTTGATCAACCATGAGCTAGACTCCCCGATTCTGGGACTCCAGAACTCCGGTTTGGAATGGAATCATGATAGGGCGGTACAGATTGGGAACATTCTTTTCTTGCTATTCAAACCGATACTTGGTTTTCAGCAAATTAGTATCTTACCCAAGTACCGCTAAAAATGGCACATGGTAAGAAATGAGGTAAGGGATAGGGTAATTTCAAACTACCTTATCCTATCTTGTTGTCAGAGCCAGGCTTGAAGGCAATCTCAATAACGATTCGTTATCGACTCTTGTATTAAGATGGAGTTTCTTGTAATCCCCGTCCGATTTGCCCCCCTGTTTTGAAGCTGACTCGATATGATGTGACAACAGGAGTGAGGTCATTAGCATCCATTCAATTTTTCCTTTCCCTTTTGTCAAAGATGAACGATCCATCTGTCACTTTGGGCAGATAGTAAAGAAATAGCACATTGAAAACAGATTCTTGGGAAACTTTTCTTTTATTTTGGGAAAATGTGTACCTTTGCATTCAGTTGGATGTGAGTTCTAACACTTTCACTTGATTTAATTTTGCCCACAAAACCAGAACCTAATTTCGGGCATCATTTTTAGTTCTTTGAATATGCGTTTTTGAACGCTAATTACCTCCAACGGACGTTAAAAAACTAAATTCCGTTAACGTCAAAATATCGGGAACACGTTGGGAACATCAGCAATTTTTCTCATTTTCGTTTAGCTGATTATCAATACGTTAAATAGTATCCAAGTCCCACTTTTAGTGATAGAATCATGATAGGACGGTACAAGTTGGGAACATTCTTGTCTTGCTATTCTAAGTGACTCTTGATTTTCAGTCTTTTGGCGTCTAACCTAAGTACCGCTAAAAAGGAGGTTGTTTTGTGTTGGCGTTGCCCAAGATAATTATTGTTGCCATTGAAGGTGTCGATGTAGGTAATGCTAATGATGCAAAAGACACTAATGAACAAGATGGTCAGAAAGCGACTTTACAGAAACTTTATAGATATGATACAAAAAAATGAAGACTGTTGAGCTAATAGTGTTCGACAAATTCGTTACAACCACACAGATGGCAATCCTGAAAGATAAATCATGCCAAACTATTGCGACGAGAATAAAGGAACTGCAAGAATGAGGCGTCGTTTAGCGAAAAGAACTAGACGAAGGAGGCTTCTGGGAAATTCTCCAATAAACTTCTTTGTCTATGGTGGCGTAACCAATAAACGACTTTAGTGTGCGGAACCCCTACTTGTTATGATGCCGCGTTTCACGGCTCCATCTCCGAGAAAAAGCGTAATTGGTTATTTTCGTTTGGTAATTGAAATGTCGCTCAATTACTAATCATTTCGTGAAATTTCAAAAGGTCACAGGAGATGAGTTTTGTCTCGAAAAGGTCACTTGAAGGTCACTAATAAAAGAAAAAGCAGTTAAGTTTTTGGCTTAACTGCTTGATTTTCAGTGTGGACCAGCTAGGGCTTGAACCTAGGACCTCCAGATTATGAGTAATAAGTACGAAGGATTGACAGTAAGAAACCATTGGTTGCATGAACGTAGCAGGCTGTTTGAAAAGTATGCTACTGAGATACCTCTCACTGTCGATAATGTTGAGATAAAGTTAGATTACCCAGACGCAGGATGGATAGACATGCACATACTTGTTAATGGTGAAGAGAAAGAGCTTATAAACTTGTCTGATGTTTATGAACCGTTCGAAGACATCAAAGAGTGGTTAGAGAATATAGTGTCACATTTCTTTGATTTCACGCCATTCGGTGTGAATATCTATGATGAGAGCTATAATTACAACCTATATTATGAGCCAATCCTTTTCCAGACAGATGAGCTTTTGACCTCGACACCACCAGAACTTTGCGGTTTATTCTATATCTATGATGGTTACGAAGGAAAGATTATGGCTGATGCAGTCTGTGAGACGAAAGCATTTGTCGGCAATCTGTATATGAAGATTATTGATTTCGCTCAATCGGCCAGTATGAACGATGATTTCATTGATGACTGGTGCTGGCAGGCATATAATGAAGAATGTGCAAAGATGTGGAAAGAAGATAATCCAGATATAAAGAACCTATTTATTCAGAAGGTCACGTCAGAACGAGTAGAGAAGTTTTTATCAGATAAAAATAGTACAGTAAGGTTTATTCCAGTCAAAATCTAATTATTAAGGAAAGAATATTATGGCAAACAAATTTATTATAAAAGGAATCCGTAAGTTCAATGAACAGAAGGTCATTGAAAAGACCTTAATACTACTCAGCAGAGGGGATGATAGTGAAGTTAAACGGCGGTATAATGAACCGACGTGCGGTGAGTTGGAATCCTATACTTTAATGATTGAAGGACTTTCTACTCAGGGGATTACAATCAAGCAGATGATAGGTGGTTGTGTAATTGTTGAACTGCCTTGGCTTGCTTCTGAAGCTGATGTCCGGTTGTGTTATGCCTGTTTGAACGCTATCAAGAAAACTCATCGTGCTTCAAGGATTACAGATGAGGACGAAAAGGATGCAAAGCTTAGTGATATTGATGCTTTGGAAGCATGGCATCAACGGTCACATAATATGGAACAATTGCTTCGCAGGGGGGAGATAGTCGTTATTACTGGCGTAACAAGAGACTTTCATCTGGATCCCTCAAAGTATTATAGTGAAGGTATGTTGGATGCATTCAATGATTTTACCACATTACAGTGGACAAATCTTGATGCTGTAAATGTCAGAGAAGAAAAACGTCATATCACAGATGATGAGGAACTGAGCACCGTCCGCGTGGTTGACAATACGGAGAATGTGTTTATTGGAGCCTGCCGGTATGTGGGCATGATGAGAGGGAACACATGCAAGATGATAGTTTTCGAAGACTTCTGCGAGTTAATGAAAGGGCATGAAGAATTCAGACGGATGGATGCAGCCCAGGTCCTTCTAGACAAGATGGATGAAGATGTCTGGAACAACCTTTTTGATGAAGTTCAGGGAATAATCCGCGAAAACTTCCGTAAAACCTTTATCATGCGTTGGAATACGGACATCAGCAACTACAAGCTATCCGAGTTTGAAGAGGCATTAAATGATTTTGAAGATGAGGGGTTCTATTATGATTGGAGCATCTGGGATTATCAGAAAGCCCATGTCGGCGACAGGTTCTATATGATACGCACTGGCGAAGGGAAAGAAGGCGTGGTCATGCGGGGTACCATTATCGGAACGCCATATCCTGATGAAGACTGGAGTGGTAGAGGTCGTAAGGAATATTACATCCGCATGAGTCTGAGCCACATGATTCATCCAGAAAAAACTCCGCTGTTGCTTACAGTCGAAGATTTGAATAAAGGAGTTCCCGGATTCAATTGGAACAATGGCCATTCAGGTGAGATTCTGAATGATGAGCAAGCCTCTCAACTTGAAGAAATTTGGCATAGCTATGTTGAACATGTGCATCAAATTGCGACTCATGATGAAATCGATGGCAAAGATCTCAATTCCGCCCACAAAGAGAAAGGTTGGAAAGCGATAGAGATTAATCAGTCCCAGGGAAGTCATCTAGAAACGGTGATAGATTTGGATAATCTCCCTGCCATCCTTCAGCAGATTGGCCAATGGCCCCTATATGGTAGTTCATATACTAGTGTTACAAGCGATGACTACAACAATGAAGAAGGTGATGTTATTGCTGTCAGAACTGGAGAAGATTTGGGGTTGATGTCATTGTTGTTGAATAACGAAAAGAAGCAGATTTTCGATTTTCTGACGCTATATCCCTGCCATAAAGGAACCGAGCATATGATGATTATCAAAAAGGTTTTTGAATGGGATAATCAGGTGGAAGCCATTGTTTGGGCTGAGTCGGAAAATCTGTCATTGGCTTTTTTTGCCACTGATTATTATTTGAACAAGGAGAAATACGCTATTGGTGCAACTTTGAATATAGAACTTGCAGCATCAGCATATAAAATAGAGGAGGGTGATAGGGAAGTATCAGTAGATGGTGACGCTGCTGCGATGTATAGAGAAACTATGAATATTGATAAAGAATATGATGAAGATGGCAATCTTCTACCTGTCACATTTATCTGCGATAATCTTGTGGCATATCTCGACCATGATGAATCATGTCCTGACGATGCCGAATTTATATCTCCCATTGAAGAATGTGAAGATTTTGTGTTCATGGGGAAAAAGTTTGTAAAGGCGACTATTTCTATAAGCCATGAACCGGAAGAAATGTTCGTACCTTTATATTTCAAGAAAGAAATGTTGAATAATATAGAAAAAGGAATGCCTGTACGTGGGTATTTATGGATGCAAGGGCAAATATCTGATTGAATATGAGAATAGCTTTAAGATGTATATATTATAAGGCAGTAACGCCTTCGTGTGACATTATTGACATGGATGATGCCACTTGGAAAGAATTTCTGCATACTGGTGGCCATAAGAGAAAAGAGATAGCCCTGAAGCTATTGGACAAAGAATGGCTTATGAGTCATGTGAAGGAAGTCGTTTGGATTCCCTTGGAAGGACAAGATAAATTAAAAGAAATATGAAAATAGGAAATGAGTATATCTCCTTGGAGATAACATGCAAACGGTCAACTAACTTTGATCCAATAAGTCAGGACACCGTAGAGAAATGTATCAAGATCGCTATGGAAGCCCACGAAGGACAAAGGGATAGAGATGGGAATGCCGTCATCCTTCATCCATTGCTAGTGGGCTCTATGGGAGCTACTGATGCAGAAAAGTGTGTCGGCTTTCTCCATGATGTGGTTGAAGATACTGACTGGACTTTTGACGACCTCAGAAACGAGGGTGTCCCAGAAGAAGTCATAGAAGCATTGCAATTATGTACGCACAACGAAAGCAAAGACTACTATGAGTATGTGCAGCAGATAATTGACTCTGGCAATTTAACAGCCATTCATGTGAAGCTAAACGACCTCCGACACAACATCGCTCGTGGTAAGGCGTTTGGTTACGCTGATTTGGTGGCAAAACATGAGAAAGCATTGCAGATGATTGAAGATTTTCTTCAAAAAAATAAGAGATCCTAGAGGTTGTCCCACAATTTGAAACAACATGAATGTAATTTTGCCATAGAAATTAAAGTTAAACCCTCAAAATGGATTAGTTATGGAGGCAAAGAAGTTATTTTTCAAAGAGTGTCATTTGGCTGGTCGTCAATATCATGATGCTGACGAAGTATGGAACGAATTGAAAGTGGGCACTATTCTCCAGTTAGAACGTGATACAGAAAACCGTTTTGATGGAAATGCCGTACAGGTTATCTACGAGAATGAACAACGTGATGATCGTTACCTTATAGGGTACATACCGCGTGAGGATAACGAAGACATTTCTGCATTTCTTGACATGGGATGGGGCGAAATCTTCGAGTGTAGAATCAGCAAAATCAATTCAGATGCGCATTATGAGAACCAGATCCGTCTGACCATTCGAATTGTCAGGAATAACAAGTAGTATGATAGGACTTGGAGGCGTAACCGTGCAAGCTGGGAGTACAGTGAACTGAAATGACAGCTACTAAGGATGCGAGCAATCTCATCTGGACGCAAGGTACACACTAAGGATAAGTAGATAATACTCGGTACTCTAATGGTGTGTGAAGCACCCATCTTCAAGTCCCTCCGGGATAAAAGAAATCTTGAAATGGGGAAGCCAGATTCCAATAAAGCACGGTAGTCCTTTTTAATAAAAGATCATTATGGAACTCGACCTTGACAGAATACGTGAAATGATAGCCCGTTGCCAGTGGACTTTTGCAAAGACCATGCCATGGGCACCGCACGAATATATAGTTCGTGGCAAATGTCCCTTGTCTGAGGATGAATTTCTTTATTTCATTGATACACAGCGTCGGTTTGGTGTTTATGAACATTGGGGAAAGTATTATCATCCATATCTCTACGTCGATGACTACAAGTATTGGACGATGGGCGCACCCGTGGAAGAAACCATTGTGATGAATCGAGCAAAGGTATCGAAAGGATAAACTTGACAATAAACATAATAACAGAATCGTTATGGATAATAAATATATACAGGAAGTAGTTGTCGCTGTAAAAGAGCACTTTGAAAATGACCTTCCATTGGATGCCTGGAATGTTGTTAGGACTGCTTTTGAGGAGTTGCGTGAAAAGCATGATTTGGAATGCAGCCTTTGTTTGTATTCTTATTGCATTTCTGAGTATTATTTCGACAGAGATTTACTCACCGAGCAATTAGAGTCATATCTTCCTAATCTTGAAATGGTTGAAGAAGAAGGTGACGAACCATTGAAAGCGATTCTGTTTCTTTTAACAGGGAAATACTATGAGAGACTTTATGAAAACAATCACGCTCAGGAATGTTACGACAAAGCTCTTCTACATCCTGAAGAATTAACAGTGACTATTGATAAGTATTCGTGGTTAATCAACAAAGGGCTGGAAAATGAATTCTTCTCAAACAGTCTTCTTGGTTTTATCTGTCTGGAAACGGAACGATATCAACTATTGTATGATTTTTATCATCAGGCGGGAAACAGAGAAGCTGAATGTCTTGCCTTGACATATCTTGCAAAAGATAGCATTGATATGCGAAGCGGTCTTCTAGAGATTATCAACAAATATGAAGATGTATCACCCGTTCTTGAGGCGGTTTTTCAATTCTGTGCCCATTGTAATTTTGATGAGACTCTCGATGATGATAAATCTGATATAGAGAAAATGAATAAGGAAGCAATAAAGAAGCATGACTTAATTATGAAATTTTTGAAACGCTTCCCTAATTCACCTTTTGCCTATCAACTTCAATATCAGATTTTGAGAATGGAGGAGGCATACTTGCGGACTCCAGATATACCTAAATCTATAACATGTGGAACGCCATTAAATATACCTCTAACCGTAAGAAATATCAAGCAACTGGTTTTAAACATCTATAGAACAGATTTGAAAGGTGATGATGCGGGGTACAACCCATCCTGTCACGATGACTACGAAGAGTTGCTACCACATATTGACAAAGAACCTTTCTTTTCTAAAACATTTGTCATACCGAGCGAAAAACCATTCCTCTTTTATAGCGTGCCTTTACAAGCAGACGCATTACCCTATGGTATTTATTTAGTTGAGTTAATCACGGAAAATGGGGGACAATCAAAATGCATGTTACATGTCAGTAACTTGAAAGTTATCGCACTTCCATTGCCTAAGAGGAATGTTCGTCTTGTCGTATTAAACATCTCTACTGGCAAGCCTGTGCCCTTCGCCAATATTCTTGTCGATGAGAAAAAGACATTAACTTGTGATGAAGAAGGAGAGTGTCTTTATAAGATGGGGAAAAAAGAGGGTTCTTATTTGAGCCTGTTCCCATTTATTGATGATGATTGTGCAAGTCCTGCAGCTGATATTTATATCGATAGATACACCTTTAGAGCAGACTCTCGCTTTCGTTCGTTTAAGTTATTGACTGATAGGAGTATTTATCGTCCTGGACAAACCATTCATATTGCTTGTATCTGTTATGAGCATGATGCACAGTACCGCTTACACACAATCAAGACAGAATCAAAACTAACGCTTAAAAAAGCGTATGAAGACAAGGCGATTTTGAATGTGTCTATAGCAACAGATGAATTTGGAGTGGGGAGTTATGACTTCAAAATTCCTGAAGACATAAAGACAGGTGAGTACTGCATCCGCTGTAATGACAATTGGGACAGCAGCATAGATATAAGAATAGAGGAATACAAAAGACCGACTTTTGAAGTAACATTCGATGAAGTGAAGGAGTCTTTTAAAGTTGGAGATACAGTGAAGGTTACAGGAAAAGCAATGGGCTATTCTGGTATTGCTGTAAGTAATTCGACAGTCAATTACAGTATTAAACGTAATGCAAGTTGGTGGTGGATGATGTGTAGTTTCTATTGGAATGACAGGCATCTGTATAACTTGGAAAGAGAAACTACGCTATTTGATGGAAATACTAGAACTGATGAATCCGGAGAATTTCAGATCGACGTTCCCATGCTTCTACCCAATAATCCTAATAACATGGCATTGTTCATGGACATCATTGTTGAGGTCGATGTAACCGACATCAATGGTGAGACTCAATCATGTAGATATTGCATTCCTCTTAGCAATAGGGAATTCTTGTTATATGCCGACACTGAAGAAAAAAACGAAAAACATCAGGGCATCAACTTCACGCCTGTTCTTAAGAATGCAGTCGGTACGGAGATTAAGGACGATGTTGAATACTGGATAGATGACAACTTGAAGCAAAGTGTGAAATCGAATACAAAGGTGACATTGGCGGGTTTATCTTCAGGCAAACATATTATACATTTAAGATACGGGGGAATAGAAGACAAAACAGAATTTGTTGTCTTTGATATAGATGGTATAGAGACTCCTTACGAAACTAACGAATGGTCTTATCAGTCATGCAGATACTTCAAGGATGAAGGTGAAGTCACAATACAAGTTGGTTGTAGTAAAGCCAACACTCCCATCTATTATAGTCTGTTCGCAGAGCACAATATGCTAGAGAGCAGTGTATTGTTGGCACCCACGGGAATGATCAACATAAAATACAAATATCAGAAGGAATACAAGAACGCTATTCACGCAGCCTTTGCTTGGGTGATTGATGGTCAAATGTATTCAGAGGAATTTAATATTGAACGTGAAATTCCTCATCATGACCTTCAGCTGAATTGGAGTACTTTCCGGGATAAGGTTCAGCCAGGCTCGGCAGAAGAATGGCAACTGCAAGTTAAACAGGATGCTAGGAATATTGTGCCAAGTAATGTTATAGCAACTTTATATGATAAATCACTTGACCAATTATGGAAAGGTTTTAGGAATGACTGGAATAACATGGGGCCGCATCTTAGCTGGAACACACCTAATACATGTTGGGATGATGATCGGATTGGAACAACAGAATTGTATTATAGGGAAAAGAATAGCTCTTTGAAGGAAAACTCGGTTCCTGAAATAATATACACTGGATCTCTGAAATATAGCTATCACCGTAGTAGACATCTTGGCCTTCATCTTCATGAGGATGATGAATGCGTGATGGCATGTGACATGGCTTTACCGTCACCAGCAGGAGGTTCTTATGCTTGCAGGATGGAGTCCCCACAAAAGGATTTCCTTACATTTCGCAAGGATTTCTCAGAAACAGCGTTCTTTTTTCCAAGACTTCGGACAGGCGTAAATGGTCTAGTCACTTTATCATTCAACCTTCCGGATTCAATAACAACATGGAAGTTTAAAGCTATGGCCCATACGAGAGAAATGACATGTGGATTTATGGAAGATGAGATAATAGCCCGTAAGGAACTCATGGTTCAACCTAATATTCCTCGTTTCTTCCGTGTCGGAGATGACAGTTCCCTGACCGCAAAGATCATTAATTCATCGGATAAAGCATCCGAGGGAATGGTGACATTCATGGTGTTAGATGCGAAAGACGAGCATGTCTGTTTTGAGAAACAAGATGCGTATTCATTAAAAGCAGGGGAATCTACAGCCGTCACTATCAACTTTATACCAGATGACGAGATTACGGATTATATCGTCAGAATTTATGTATCCGATGGCAGATGTTCAGATGGAGAGCAACATCTTGTGCCAGTACTCTCTGATAAGGCTGAGGTTGTAAGAACTACGCCCTTCACGATGGATGGAGCATGTAACTTGACTATCAAGACAGATGAAATGATACCATCTGGCGTATCTCGCAGGAAATTGTTGCTTGAATACACGAATAATCCTATATGGCTGGCTATCGATTACTTGCCAAAAGCAGTTAACTACTCTGGCATGAACTCTATATCCCTCGTCCACACTATTTACATAAATACATTATCTCGTTACTTGAAAGCAAAAGCGAACGAAGAAGATGATAAAACAACAAATATATGGATTAAAAATGGCAGTAAGGTTATTACCCAATTAAAGCGTCTTCAACATACAAATGGAGCTTTCTCATGGTTCGCTGGGATGCCAGAATCAGAATATATCACGTCAGAGATAGTGATGCACTTGGCCAGGATCGTCTCTATGACAGGACAAAAAGGCGAGGTCTTGTCCATACTAGAATATGCTTTTGATTATCTTGATGATTATGTAGACAAAGAGGTAAAACGACTGAGAAATATAGATAAACAAGGTATAGAAGTTTGTTTCCCAACTTTTATGATGCTTCAATATCTTTACAGTAGTTCACTCATCAAACGAGCTGCCAGCAAGAGGGTGAAAGAGAACTTTGATTATCTGATCAAACTTCTACTTGGCGATATTCATGAGCAGACTATGTATGAAAAATCCATGACAAGCGTTGTTCTCGATGCCTATGGTTACCATCAAAAAGCACAGTTGTATGCAGAGAGTCTGAGGCAGTATACTCGATTGAATGCCGTTAGAGGACGAACTTTCTGTACAAGTAGGGCTACATATTCTTGGATGAGTTACAAAATTCCAACGCATGTGATGGGTATGGAAGCTTTGTATAGGTTGTGTCCTACAGATAAACAGACGATTAAGGAAATGCAATTATGGCTTCTTCAAGAAAAAAGAACCCAAAATTGGGATACACCTATTGACTGTCTAAATGCTGTATATGCACTGCTTTTGGATGCTGTTGACTATTTGCATGATGGCAGGATGCCAGAAGTCCTCATTGACCAATATCCATTGCTCTTAGATGCAAATGGTCGGGAACAATATGTAAGGAAGAATATACCTTCTACGGTTAATGAGGTGACACTGAACAAGTCAAGTAATGGACTTTCATGGGGAGCAATTTATGCGTCTTTTCTTCAACCTATCAAAGATGTAAAGTCATCGGGGAATGATATAGCTATAGATCGACAAATTCTGAATCCCAAGGAAAAATACCATGTAGGAGACAGAATACGAATCAGACTCACTGTACAATGTAAGAGGAACTTTGATATGGTTGAAATAATAGATACTCATGCTGCTTGTATGGAATCAGTAGAACAACTCTCATGGAATGACAGTTTTGTACATGTGTCACCTTTGGATAGGGAAACAAGGTATTATTATCATGGCCTCTCAGAAGGAGCACATTCAATAGAAACCGAGTATTTTATCACCCGTTCTGGAGTGTATGAACTGGGGCTTTCAACAGTGAAATGTCTATACGCTCCAGAATACCAGGCGACATGTAAATCAGAACAAATTGTTGTTATGGCGTAATTTAATGGTGGAGCTTACCATCCAAAGAACTTTCCTCCATCATCACACTCACGTTCCCAATCGGACTTCCCATGCCAGGTAGTCCGATTTTTCTTTTTCTTCCCCTTGTTTTTGTGGGCGATGATGAGCATGATGCCCACTATAATGATTATTACTCCCATATTATTGCATTTACTTGTTTATTGTATTTTCAGCTTCATTAACTGCTCCGTGATAAACTTCAGCAATATACGTGGGTCAAAGTATTTCCCCGTATCACTCCACTTACATGATAAGTGTAGATGTGGGCCTGTAGTACGTTTTCCCGTGTTCCCACTGATTGCTATCTTTTGCCCGGCACTCACATGTTGGCCATTTACCACGTTAATTTTCGACAGATGGAGGAATGAGCAAGTGCAGATGCCATAATCGATAGTGATGTAGTTTCCTCCAGCCGATGATGTGCCTGCAGCTGTCACTGTGCCAGGCAGCATCGAATAGACATCTTCATACTTCGCCCTTAAATCCAAGCCGTAATGCATCCGTCCTTTCCGTCGGTTCATCGGGTCACGCCTCATTCCAAAAGGTGAGTTTATATGGATGTCCTTCAGGGGCAATGCAACCATTAGGGGGACTTCTATAGCAGCACTGTCTGCTTGCATATCCATGTCTTCCTTTAGCGAGTCCTGAACGGTAGTATCAGTTAGAACTTCCACCATCGTTCTGACTTTTTTCTTTTGTGTTTCTCCAATCGTATTGAATGGAGATGTCTCTTGCTGTGCATGTATTCTTGCCGTCGATGAGAGGCTGCACAGTCCAATTAGGATAATTGTTTCTTTTAGCATGTAAAGTTACAAATTTTTGGTGACATATCAAAATATTGAGCGTTAAACTTGTGCAATGAATCGTGTTTTTGTCATTCGGGATGCAGTTTGTATTGCTCAATATATTGATAATACTATTGTGTGAATAACCTCTTGTAAAGCTGGGTGGCTATCTTTGCCACAGTGGTTGTATATCTTGAGTCTTCAGCGTACCCGATGCGTTTTAGGAATTGCAGGTAGTTTCCTCCTTTATAGCGGTATTGGATGAATTTCTGATAGCCAACCACGCTGTCCTCCCATCTGGCAAAACGATAGTAGTCCTTGTGCTTGCTATCGTATAATCCAAACAGGTTGTGATAGTTCTTGCATACAGGGCTGGTGAAGTGTCCTGTTTCCAGGACAGCCTGAGCCAACACAAAGAGCTGGTTGCTCAAACCGACCTCCTCAATGACATCTATCAAGTTGGCTAAAGTCAATTTATGGCTATCTCCAGTATAGTAACTGAGTACCTGTTGGTTATTATGTCTTATTAAAGTGCTGCTTTCCCTCTTCTTGTGTAAGTAATTCTCGTAGAAAATAATCAGTTCCTCCAGTTGTTCTATAGACAAATCAGAATAGTCTGTATTCATCACTTGGGCAGAATCCACTGTCATTGAGTCCTTGATAGCGACGCTGTCAAAGGCTAGTTCTTGCCCCTTGTCCTTTGTGTCGTTCACAATCGGGCGGTAATGCTCTCTGATGGTATGGAATGACTCATTGATGCTTTGTCCTAACACGATGGTTGAACAAAGCAAGGCCATAACTGATATAATCGATTTCTTGGTTTCCATGGTGCAAAGTTAGATGCTAATAGTTCCTTAAAATATAGGACAAAGAAAGAAACTCAATATTTTGAGCGATTTTCCAATTATTGGTACTAATCAACCACCTCGTTAGAACCAATAATATAAAGAGATGCCAAATATCACTATTTTGAGCAGAGTAAAGTCATTCCATCCTTTCTTATCCAGTAATTTTGCGTCATCAAATTTTCAAAATTCATAAGATCATGGAAGAAAGAAGATTTCACAGAGAGGATTATCCACTTAACATTCTTGCTGAGTTCGGACTTACGGAGGAGATGATTTATGACCTCCCCGAATTTGTGCATGAGACCCTTGAACGCGGTGGCAAATCGCCCTTGCTGCCAATATGTGTTGAACAACCTTTTGGAGTGACACATGCCTATGCCAAGTTCTGCCTTATCGAGACGGAAGAGGGCCTTGATGTCATGTTCTCACCCAAGTTGAAGACCATCAATCTCGATGCCTTCAGTGATGATGAACGTCAAGCCCTCCTTAGTGGTAAGGTCATCGTTGCTGAGGTTGACGATAAGACCATTACTGATGAAGGGGTAGAGGAGATGCAGCGCATCCAAGCCTTCGTTCAGCTTGACCGAGACACCAACGGTGTAATCTATACGCCTACACAAGTCATCGGTCGTAACCTCAATGCTGTTGCCACCGAATATGAGTTGAGTGGCGATGACCTCAATAGCTTCTGGAAGGGCGGTCTTGTAACGCTCTATGAGGAAAATCACCAAGGACAGAAAGAACCTGTCACTATCGGTGTTGACCTCTTTACTGATACGGGAGTCATTGTTGTTCCAGGCACTGCTGCCAAGTGGGAAAATACGGTGCGTCGTGTCATGCCAAAGTATTCATTCG
>Ga0326511_10002452_pt1 | contig 15071 bp, 23 predicted proteins | sample 0_2496_0518_D_FD_203701 | JGI IMG/M metagenome (GOLD analysis project Ga0326511, IMG submission 203701) | Bovine rumen microbial communities from UC Davis, California, United States - 0_2496_0518 | ecosystem: Host-associated > Mammals > Digestive system > Stomach > Rumen | place: USA...
AGCTTTTAAATCTTGAACAATTCATTTATATACTTCTCATTTCATTACCGTATCACTGAATTGTCAACTATGATATAACCTATCAATTAATATATATTCCTGTCAATTAGTGTCATACATTATTCTTGTAGTTATTCTTGCAAATGGTTCTGTACTTCAAGGTGTATATAATAATATAGGACAATTACAACCATTAGTTATTGCATCGTATGCTCAGCGTGCATAGCTATCACTATTACCTGTTTTCTGACAGCTAGTTACTTTCTCATTAAGTTTAAATGCTTTTACTTTATGCATTAAGTCACTGCTTAATACATAATCAAACTCTCAAGCCATTTGACTATTAGTCTTTTCTATTTTAAATTCCTCAAAGAATTTATTAATACTTTCACTACGTTCTCTTATATTACCAAATGTATCTATATATTTCCATTTAACTAAACCATTATCGTCTATTCATTGTAATGTATAATTATGGTATCTTGTAAGCTTACCACCTCTTGTTACTGTTCTATCAATATTACGTCTCTCTCTATCAAGTTCATTCATTATATTCTGTAACGCTTGTACATTACTATACTTAACAGTACCTTTTATATGTACAGGTTCTCGTGTATAATAATGAGTAAATGTTTTACATCAATGATAAAACTGTCAAAGTAATTTCCTTATATCTTCTGGCAATTCTCTTTCAGTTTGGAATTGTCAAATACTTTTTATATAAGTTTCATTACTTACTGCTTCACCTCTTGGGTTCCAATTAGCATTATCATTTCTAACTGCAAAGGATAACCTTCAATTAATAGCTATTGTTGTATCAGTTATATTTCAATCACATACTCAATATGTATGATACACTCAACACTGTGGACAAAAGAAGTTATCCTCTGCATTCCAGCGTTCAACTGCACATTTTAAACAGTATCAATGTTGTGCTCTATATGCTTCTTTGTGTACTAACTTACTACACATATCGCAATATCCTACATCTGGGTGTCAACGTTTATAATACTTTCATTTAAATAACGTTGCTTCTCAATCATATAATAATTTCTTAGCACAATCAACACACATATATTCATCAACATTTCATCAATAAACTGTTACTATTTCGTTAACTTGTTTATCACATTTACCACAATACATTTTATAATGGTTAATAAATTAAATAACTTCTACGTCCTTCTCACTTAAGTTAAATAGTTTCTTACATACATCCTCTCTTGTTCGGAATAATTGTTTAATATCTTGTTCATCAATTACACAAAAGTATCATTCACAACTCCAAACTATATCTCAGTCAAGTTTTCCTACATATTCATACGTTCTGTTTTCATTACAGAATGTATCCCCTTGTTTCATATTATCTACACTAGGTTCCTCGTTATAGTTTGCATCTTTAATATGTAATTGAGAAGCCATTAAACCATTAATTTCTTGTAGAGTTATACTTAACTTTCATTTATTCTTTTTATATAATATTTCAGCAGGTAGTATATACCTGATTGGGTTTTGTAAGTTCCTTCACCACTCACTAATATATACTTTATCTCACTGTTGAAAATCAACTACAGCTTCTATACCTACACCTCTATTGAAGTTGTCAACTGTAGTTACTATATCTCATTGTTTGAATTTAGTCATAATATTTTTGTCTAAAAGATAAAACCTTCCATAACTCCACAGGCTTGGACACCTGTGGAAATGGAATGGCCAACAATCAATTCAAAAAGTTATACCTTTCGGCTGACAGATATCACTTGATATCTGTAAATAAAAATAAATCACTACAACGTATGTGTATCCATATATACCATTAACTATACGTGTCTCCTATTACTGATACCTCCGGATGTACTTCGTAATACGCAAGTTATTATTGCACGAATAACTCCAACGGATTAATATAACCAATGATATATATGTCAACTACTTCCTGATTACTCAGAGCTTATCGGGAAGGTGAAACGTTCATCCTTATATCCTTTAGGGGTACTCGGATGATAGCAACCCATCCGAAGATGGGTCTTATAATAAGCAAGTGCTATACTAATTTAACACACTACTTGGGTCGTACTCGTCCTCAGGTGTATCACCTACAAGTTTATTATACAATCCTTTTATATCAGACATTGGTTTGTCTTTTAAATACTCAGACAAAGCCTCAATGTCAGACATTGCTTTCTTAAATGCCTCAGCATCATAAGCGTCTGCACTTATAGTTAAGTCATTAACTTTTCCTAACAAATTGTTAGCTACCTTTCATAACTTAACTTTAAGTTTACTTGTTAAGTCTGCAAAGTCTGTTACTATTTTCGCAAAGTCTGCAGCTTTATCAAGCTGGTCATCAGTGAATGTCTTGTTCATAATTCTTTGCTCAATAGTACCTGCTGAAAAGTATTGGTTCTCAGTGTCAGTAGGTTTTAATCTATTGAAAGCTAAAGTATAACTGACTTTATTTCCTCTGTCATTAACTAATGGTTCTCAGTCACAATCACATTTGTAGACTTTAACCTCTCAGTTATTGTCTTTAACTCAGTCAGTTAAAACGTGTTCACCTTTTGTGAACTTAGTTAGTCAAGCGACATTCCATACGATAAACTCTTTCATTCTAATAGTAGAATAATAATATAAAGCCGAATAAGTTTTATGACATTCCGTCCTGGTCAAAAGCATTTAATATGCTATATATGTAGGAAATGAAAGGGGCTTACTGTGGTCTTGTTGCTGGTATCAATGTACCATTATCATACAAGTAACCAAAGTTATAATTATTTATAATTGGTTTTCAAGCTCAAGTTATGTTAGCTCTCTCTTGTTTTAAGTTATTATATTCAGAATTATCTAACCAATAATTCTCTCAGTTCTGTCAACTTAATGCTACAAACATATCAGCATCCCATCAGTATTTATTGATACTATCTATATACTTCTCACCTGGTATTACCTCTCAACCTTCTCGTGGTAACTGTTCTATCTGTGTAGCATTAAGTATTGCTAGCGGGTATCGTCACCTAACTTCTCTAAATATCTTTTTAATAACTCAGTTCTCTATTTCATATACAGGTAATACAATTTGAAACTGTCATATATTTACTTCGTGTTCATAGTTTCAATTGATAACCGCGTATACTTCATTCTGTCCTCGTCTATCTTTAAATGCTTGATAATCCTCTTTAAATGTACGTCTTATACTTTTAGGACAAGGATGATATTTATATCACCATTGATTACAATATTCTCTCCAGGCGTCTACCATAGTTGGACGTAGCTTTCATTTGAATATTGATTTATCTTTATAGAACTTATCTCAGTTTCTATAAATAGATGTCTTATGAATATACATTTTTGTATAATATATATAATTAAAAAGGACAATCAATTGGATGTTTAAGAAGAAACTTAATTATTGTATCAATTCAATTATTGTATTCTTTATATGCTTTGTGTGACATAGGTATTGTATTTCAATTATTATAACTTAAAAATATCTTTCAGTCGTTAGCTATAAATAATCGTCTGTCATTTATTTTCTTATAGAATTTATCTCTATGACCAACAAATCTTTTATAGTTAGGATGCTTCCGCATTCTCTTAAGTAATTTATAGTTAGCTATAATTAACCAGGAGTTCTCTCGTTTCAAATTCTTTTCTTTAATTTCTTTTTCAAATGCTCTTAATATCTTTCTGACTAATCTATTGTTTAGTCTAACTCTAATTAAATTATAAGTACAATTGTAATACATAATTATAATATTATATATATAAAAGGTAGCCACACCTACCTTAAATGCTAATAACTTTTTATTCTATTATTAGAAGATGACTACATTCATTACGTGTGGATAATGGCACTCTTTATGGGCGGTTACATTCCATTACCATCGTGTAAAACTCCACAGTATAAATATAGTTACTTCAATTAATAATATAATAAATAATATTTTAAAACAATCCATATTGTTTTCGTTTAATGAGTAAATGAAAGAAGTTAACCTTTTCAAATTCTCTCTTATTTTTCTTTTCAAATGGTAGCATTATTAATTGTAATATAAACCGGAGACAGGTAGGGGTCGAACCTACTACCATCGCTGACGTGTGTGGCGATACTACCTCACTATTTCAGAGGACACTCCAAGCTCTACCGTTGAGCTACTGTCTCCATATAAATAACTACATAGCTGGGTGTGCTTAGTCCATAACCTTTCTCTCTGCCGTATCCTGCGTTAAGGAACATTCAGCTTTGACAATTACAACACAAACACTGCACTGGTTTTCATTGCCTCTGCCTATCCTGATACAGGTAACAAAGTAACTGACGTATACGTACCTTGACGTCGCCGACTGGTTTTCTCAACGCGTTGCAACTAATCCTACGGATGATGCGCGGTGTTTGATACTTCCCGTATACGGTCCATTGTCGTCACGACTGTAAGTATTCAGTGCATAACCTCTTGTAATAAGCATCGCGAAAACTCATACAAGCCTCTGCTTCCTGGCGGTTACTGCTCAGTAGATAACTACCCTTGCTGACATAGCGGGAGATGCTCGGTTGTTAATCACCCCGTTGGTGAAAACTATTTGCTAAAGCAAGTTGCCAACCTCACATTGCTTTTGTTCTCGTCATTAGCTATGCAGTTATTTATGTCCGTTAATATCTCCATACCAACGGACAATTGTAATTATTTGTGACTAATTATTTTCTTTAAACGCGCTGTGAAAGTAAGAGAGAGTAGCCTCCGTCTTTCTTTCTGCTTCTTCAAGACGGTATGCTAACGCTTCTTCTTTCTGTTTTAAATAACGCTTACCTGCGTCCTCTAATAATTTATTGTAACGTTTGTTTATTCTATACAAACGTCGTTTTGTTTTTAATGTGTCAAACATTTTTAAATATTATTTATAAATACATATGAAGAGTGCTAAGCAACTATGTTGCTTTGCCTCCCGATGTATTCTTTATGAATACATAGGAGAGTAAAAGAGAGAAGCAACTATTCAACTTCAATACTTACTACATTTAATGGATTAATATAGTAAGTCTTTCAGTCTTCAGTTACTTTAATATATTCTCAATGTAAGAATGTATCAACAATTCTATTAGCCTCTTGTGGACTAACTTCAAATTCATAGTCATCATCTACTGCATTAGTATAGATAGTAACTGTTTTAGTTTCTATCTCTGGTTCACTGTTTATATCTCGTTTCATTTTGATTAATTATTATATAAAGTTCAGGTATTACAATAATAAGGTATTGTCGTATTATTTTTTATAGCTCTTTCACATCTTTTACCATCGTGTTCAGATATAATTCCTCACATCCAGAAGATATAATATTCTAAACCTCGGATAGATAATCATATTCATACAATTCAGAATACAATTACTATTAATGGTATTAAAAATTGTTCTTTAAATTCTTTAGACATTTTTATTTTCTAAATATAAAAGTACTTGGGTCTATCTCTTGTTGATAGATAGCTTCCAAACAATTCACTACATTATTCTCTCGACTACTAGTAGAACTAGCTCGTATCTTTCCATTGTCTCAAGTCTCAGTACAGTGTCCTGCTTTAGACAGACAACCTATTGTTTGTTTATCTCATAGGTTTCAGTTGTTTAATGTCTGTCACATTGCTTCTAATCCTCATTGAACTGTAGCATAACAATGTCTATTACCACGGTCATTATTGCCTACATTACCTACGTTATTACATAGTCAATATCCTCTCGTTCACATACTTGTTTCTGCAAATGCTATACAAGCAATAACTCATTCCTTTATTCAATAGAAATGTTCCACATTCCATACGTCTCACGGTTTAACATTACTGTTAAATCTATTGATAAAGTTCTTGAAGTTCTCGTGGCTTTCAGCAGTAACTTCAAACTCCGGAATGACTTGTGCTGTTCACTCCTCATTGACTTGTCAAGGTATCCATTCCTGGTCTACTGCTCATTGATTAAGCCATTCTTCTAATGTATCAGTAGGAAAACCTGCTTCACACCAATTACTCCAGTCGTCTCATTCTATACAACTGTTTGTATCTGCGTCATAATGACTACAACCATAACAAGCTACCGCTTTTTTATTAGTAGCTTCGTTAGTTGTTTCAGTATCTGTATTAATATTGACATTGATACTGCATCAAAATAAAAGTGCTATTACACAGATTAATATAAATATTGGTAGAATATTTAATAGTCTTTCTCTAATAGACATATGTTTTATTAAGGAATAAAAATGTAGGTATGTAGCGAAGCTACATCCCGAAGGAAAATAGCTCCGCTATTTACCATTTTTAAAGTGCGTCTATTGGATTAACTTCTCCTAATCATAGCTTAGCAAATGCGTCGTCAACTAATGCTTGCTTTGCTTTAGCTTCTTTAGCTAAATCAATTACGCATTCTACTAATCTACCTCATTCCTTTACGTCATTCCATATTGATGATGGGTCGTACTCAGGCATTGAGAAAATCTTTTCAAGTCAATCCTTAATAGCCAATCCTTTCTCTGTTAAAGGCATTGTCTTTTTCTTTTCAACTCCGTCACTTGTAAAGTTAATTACAATTGCGTCGTCAACAATTGCTACACTGTTTGTAGCGAAATCATTAGCTGGTTTTACAGCGTCCAATAATTTGTTTGTCATTTTCTAATAAGAATAAATAATAAAAAGTTATATGTAAGAAAGTTACATATACATAATGATAGTAAATGATAGTAGCTGTGTGTCTTATAATTTTTTTTCTATTTCTTTAATCATATCTTTTATAGCTCATTTATAATCTCACATCTCTTTTATCTTAGATATATCTCGTTCAATTCAACGTAACTTATTAGCTATATCATAGAATAAATGTTTAGTGTAATCATCAACTGAGTTTAACATATCATTACATTCTCTCATAGCTTCTTCACCCTCTCGTGTTTTAACTTTTTTTATTTTTTTCATCATAAAAAAATTAAAAACTAAAGCATTTTATATCTATTAAATAACTTCTTATCTTTTCTTACTTCGCTTATGATATATTCCTTAAGCTCATCTCTTGTGTATACATTTCTACACCAATGTATCTCTTGTGTATCGAAGTTGTTTATTGTTATTGTTAAACTATCTCAAGTTCAATCAAGTTCTGCTACGCATACTTGTGTTCTCTTGATATACATTTTATTACCACGTCGTATGGTATTGCTTACTGTTAATTTCATTTTGTTTATATAAAGATATAAATACATATTAATAGTAAACGGAAGAAGCTGTGTGTTATACAGCTTCATACCTTCATTCCATTATGTCTTCTACTGTCTTGATATCAAAGTCTCGTCGCTTCACTCAAGTACAATCATATGTTCAATCATTATATACAATATATATATAATTATCTGCTGGTTCTATTACCAACTTCGAAAATACCATTTGTTTATTTACTTCTTCCAACTTTTTCTCTAGTTCTGTTGCATCCATTGTTATATATTAAAATATAAATACATTATATTAGGAATTGAGAGTTGCTTGATTACTTCAACTGCTTACTTCAACTACTTACTTCAACTACTTACTTCCCCCCGAAGGGGGAGAGGATTAAGCTGTTGCTTCCTCCTCTTCGTAAGCCTTCTCTTGTTGAAGTACTTCAGCTCTACGTATAAGTCTAACTAGATAATATCTAGTTCTCTCATATCATTCTTTCTTATACTTAGCTTTTATATCTTCTCGTAAGACACTATCAACTAATTCATCTGGACATTTCTGTTGTAGTTCTACGAATAAGTGAAGTATCATATCTCTTTCTGCTTCAAGTTTCTTCAATTCAATTTTTGCATCAAGCTCCTTCACTTTATCCATTGCTCTACTGTAGTATTTATATTCTGCGTAAGACTTATCAGCTTTCTTCTTAAGATTACTTACTCTATCTTTGACTATATCATATCACTTAAGTCTATCAACAGTATCATACAATGGTTTGTATTCATTCTTACTATCTTTGATAGCTTTCCATAATATCTTAGTCTTATGTTCAAGCTTCTTCTCTTTCTCTTTTTCTTCGTGAAAGTCTTCAAGTTCAATTAACCAATCTGGTTTATCATCACTCTCTATATCTTCAAAGTTTCATTCTTCATTCCATATAACTTTTCTTTTATATGGTGCATTATCTTTTACAAGTTCAAAAGATAATCAACCTCAAGGTAATGAATGATAAACAGTTCTGAAACCAGGAGTATTCATAACTACAAACTTTCTCTTATCTCTACCAGAATGATTAATTGATAGACAATCATCAAGCTTATCATAGTTCTCAAGTTCTGTTTCACTTGGAACTTTAATACCTTGATGTAATTGTCTTACTCTACATAATAGTTCTACATCAATTCATTCCTCTAGATACAATGGGTCTAAGCTGGTATTGTTTCTCTCTTCTGCATCTTCAACACCCATTCAGGTATCAAAGATACTAATTCATTTACCATACACAGCTTCATCATAATCTTCATCTGTGTATAAAGTTTGTTGGCATTCATTTTGAATAGCCATAAGTTTTTCATCGGCTGTTAAACCTTTTTCAGTACAAGTAAATTGTACATTTGCTTTTAAGTTTGTCATCTTCTAATAGAATAATAAATAAAAAAAGTTTTTGTTTTATTTTTATTTTTGTAGATAGTTTAATGTCTTATCCAGGACATAGATACTATCTTTTATAAGTATCTAAAGTAAAACAAGCAGTTTGTTTATAAACTCTGTTTCCTACTTTAAGTCTAAAGTTACTAGGAAATCAGAAGTTATAAATCTCTTTAGCAATTTTCTTTTCAGCTCAAACCTTAAGTTTATTCTGTCAATAAAGAAAGTTGTAACGAGACTGCATACATAAAACAAATCTTTCAGCAGTATCTTTGTCTGCTAAAAGATAACACCTCTGCTGTACTCAGCGTGCTAAATCTCAGTAGTACTGACTTACTACATAACGTCCGAACATAGTAATAGACTGTTGTTCGAAATAACTTTTTGTTGTTGCCATCTTGCATACAATAATAGAATAAAATCACGGACTAAGCCGCTATATCTGTGGCACGCCTGCGCGAACCACAGTATAGAAACTTAATATCAACGTTCAAGAATATCTTGTACTTCATTAATAATTGTCTTATCTCTTCGCTGAATAAACTGTTCAGTGCTCATATCTTTATAATGAAGTCAATCATTCTCTGGTCGAAACCAATCAGTAAATACTGTTGGTCAATTCTTTATAAAGACTGTACATTTAAACCATCATCAAAGGCCTTGATTACATATCAAGACATTTGCTTTGTCTCAAAGACATAATGGTTTTCAACTTTTACTTTTAATTCGTTTAAGCATTCTTATATATAGTTAAGAACTAAAACTGCATACCTGCATAATGAGTTAACAAATAGAATGGTGAATGAATACTACAAGCAACATCTCGGTCGTATCAATCATCATCTAATACTTCTACACATACTTCTGAAGCATAGACTTTTCAATCTAAACCAATAACAGTCTTGTTTCATTCATTAAGGAAGAAACCAAGATTTGGTTTGCTACATAACTTCATAGCTTTAGTTATGTCGCACCACTTAGCAAGTTCCTCTAATTTATATAGAGGTAGAGTTTCAAGTTCTTTCTTGAATAACTTTTGCTTGTCTTTAAACTTGAGCTTCATCATATTAGTATTGAAGTCTCAAGTTCTATGATTGTAGCTATTATATTTACAATCATTAAAGTAACTTATTAAGTCTGTCTTCATAAGCATCTTAATAAGTACATCTCTAGTGTGTTGTTTCTTAGTTATCATTTTAACATAATCAACAACTGCATAGTCATTACATCACCAATCCTCTGCAACCAAGTCTCACGTTTCAGAACAGTAAATACTTTCTTCACGTTCTGAATAACTTGGTTCATCATCGGTTGCTCATTCACTGTAATCTCTAATTCGATAATTGAATGTGTAACCTTTGTACTTACATACATAAGTACGAATAACTTCTTCAAATCTACCATCGTGATTGATAGTTTCAGAAGTGATAGTCCATTTTAAGTTTGGACAAACTGCATTCTTGTGTGTCATCTTTACAAAGAATAATAGAATAAAAGTTAGAGGTTTCAAATCCTCTATTTCTGTACCCAGGATATCCGCGGATACAGAATAGAGAAGTTAATTACCTAACTTATTATCAATTAAAGCTGCAAGTCTGAACTTACTAAAGCTTCAGTCAAACTTAATATTAAGTTCAATAGCTTTAGCTGCAAGTTCATTCCAGCTAATTGCTTGATTAATTACAAGTCTTAAGTAACCTTTAAATTCTCTAGGTTTAATTGAATATGAATTGTGGTCTAATTCATACATTCAAGTACTAAGCTCTGCAGCATTTGTTTCTCGCATTGTAATATATAATTAAAGAATAAAATTAAGAACATAATCAACACCTCAGTGTCTATTAGTATATTCAAAAGTTTTAAACCAAACAAACTGTTTTCTTTTCATAAACTTTTGACGTTCCTCCGCGGAACTGAATATTTTGATATCAGGCATACTATAATATTAAGAATTAAATAATTGCACTTCATATTAAGAACAACAAACCTACAAATAATACTTTAGTTTGTGTTCGTCAATCTAAAGTTTTATCTTTGTATACAATATAGAACAAAGATACAGCTATTACTGCTGTTAAAATTTTGAAGAATAATCTTTCCATTTTTTGTAATATTTTAAAAACTAAAAAACTTAAAAAACTGTAAAATTTTTAAAACTGAAAACCAAAAATAGTAAAAACAATATCTATTTATATATATATAAGGTATGGTAAATGAAATATATATAGGATAATGGAATAATTTTTTTTTCTATATATTATAAAAATTTATAAAAATTTTAAAGTAAAGTATATATATATTCAATTTATCAATACCTATATATGCATAAATAGGTATTGATTTTACATTTTTTGGATATCAGAAATGAAAATGATAACCAAAAGTTATCATTATTATATATATTTTTTGGAAAATGTCAATATAAATTGCTTGACATTTTTGAAATATTATATATAGTATAGGTTCTGTAGCCGAACGTTGTTCTCCGCTTGTTTTCTGTTTGCAGTGTCAACTCAGGCATACCAAAGTCCCGAACTCACTTTGCGCTCTTGACCGGTATATGTCAACGGGTTTCCTCTGCGACTACGTGACGCGTTCTTCTCTTGCCTCTTTGCCTAAGGATACTTTCATCAATGCAATATTAAAGGCAAAATCCTTAAACCTACATTCCGCGCGTCCTGGATAATTATAAAATAATAAAGTGTAAACATATTTAAAATATTAATAAAATAAAAATGTATAAAGTTAAATCATTTCGGTGAGTGAAAGTTAAAACCTATTTCGGTGATTACCTCTATCGGTGAGGTATATACCTTTCCTATTCGTATTAGAATAATAATAAATAATCACAATATATATTCTTTTTACACACACTATATATATTATACACTACTTACTTTATTCTTTTTACATCTTTCTCCTTTCACTCCTTTTACCCCCTATGTCCCCCTTTTACTTCCTTTATCCTCTCTCTCTGTCCTCCATATTACACACAAAAAATTTTTTCAGGAGGGGCAAAAAATATTATATATATTTTTTGAGAATGTCAAATGGAAATAACAAAATGCTCTTGAAATTAGAAAGTAAATTAATATATATATAATATAGTTTTATTTTTTAATAAATGATTATGGAAGAGAAGAAAGCAGAAAGGACGCCTTGTGAGGTGTACACACGTGTGATGAACAATTAAAAATGTAGTTTTATATGGTTGCTTAGCTAGCGTAATTGGCTATGTAAGTTAGGTTTGCATAGCCTCCCAAAAATAAGTTTTATAACCTAACTATAAATATTATGGAAGAATTACGAAAAGAAATTCCTTGGTTACCTGAGGGTAAGTATTATGTGTCAAACTTATGAAGAGTTAAAAACAAAAAGTGAAAAATTATGAAAGTTGAAAAGAATAGGTATTGACATAATAGAATAAAGTTGTACTGACCTTGAGGTAAGAGTGATGTTAGACGCTATCAAGTACATCGTTTAGTTTACTGTGTGTTTAATAATATAGATTACAACTTTGGTTTATGTGAACATATGTCTGAGGCTACTTGATTAGTATGCCATAAAGATAATAATCCATTTAATAATAGGCTTGATAATCTATATATGTGAACACAAAAGGAGAATATGCAGCAGTGTATTAATGATTGAAGATTTAAATTTTTAGAGACTAGATATTGAGAGGATGTCCATAATAGTAAACTTACAGAAGAACAGGCTCAGGAAATAATTGATAGAATATGAAAATGAGAGAAACAAAATAATTTAGCCGAGGAATATAATATTAGTAAATCTACCGTTAACGCAATATGGAAATGACGTTTACGAAAACACGTCTCACGTAAAACATCGGGTGAATTCGGTGAAACTCCCAATGGGACAATACCGAGCCAAGCTACTTAGGGATAAGTAGAAGGTGTAACGACTAACGAAATACCACTAGACCAGTGATGAATTCGACACGAGCGCCCGACAATTAGCGAGAGTTAATTGAAGATATAGTCTGCTCTATATAGTAATATATAGAAGTAAAGTTTAAACGGCTTTACGGTAACAATAAGAGTGATACATTGCTCCTGTAAGAAATTTTAACCGCTGAAAGTTATCAGAATTTAGGGAAAGGGTTTATTTCGAGGAAAGCAAAGTAGACAATAGTCCATTTATTAGAAAATATTCTAATATTAAAACTACTAATTAATTGTTTTATATCCTACCAATATATATGGCTTTAGACGTAACTAAAGAATTAATAGACATTAAGGTACAAGTGGATATATTGAAAGAAAAGTATCCAGACTTTAATATCTATATAACAGTTAGTAAGGAATTCAATGACTTATTAACTGAACACTTAGGTACAGAGGAGTACAAAATTAGACTTGAGGAATTATACGGATGCCGTTATCAAGTCAGTCCATTTGTGGATAAGTATAATTGGATTGTTGGATTATTTGACTACAGTCAGATATTGTGACAATGGAATACTTTCCAGGATAAAATATATAAATTAAGTCATTTATTTACTTATTCTACTAGTGATGAAAAAACAAGCGGAGAAACAGGCTGAGAAGCAAACAGCTGAATTACAGAGTAATTCTGTGTTGCACAGCGAAGCTGAGAAAACAGCTGAGAAAACGTTATTAATTAACGAAGAGGATTTAAAGATACTCAATGAAGTATTAACAGATTACAAATGATTTGTTGAGTATACTTATAAGACTAACGTAGCTATAATTGCTCAAGGGGAGCAGATGTTAAAAACTAGCAGCGATAAGGATAAAACAATTGACTTAATCAAGGCTATTGACCAATATAAGGAACAAAGTAGTATGCTTGATATTGCTCGTTTAAGAGCTGATAGTGTACATAATAAAGTTAAAGAAGCTTTAGGTATTAACAATTTACCAGATGAAGTTATTGAACCAACTGGAGCTTGAGAAGAACAAGATGATACTTCAGCCGACAAACAAGATGCAGAAGTTTCCGAAAGTGTTGAGGTTCTACCGGAAGAAGGATAAGGAATATTATGGCTTCTGAGGACTGAAGTTTTCTGGACCAGTACTTCCTGCCTACAAATTGGTTTGAAAACTTTCTGAGGAACAGGAGTATATGGCACAGAAAATTCGTGATAATGATAATTGAGTAATACATATGGGTACAGGGAGAGGTAAGTCGTGGGTTATATATAATACTATATGCGAGAAACGCGTAAACGCACTAATATTATGTCATAATATACAGACCGCGGATGCTATGCGTGAAGGTATTATAAATAATACAACTATACCTAAGGAAATGGTTGGGTTAACGCACAGTAAAAGTAGGCACCCTAGAACTGGGGTTATTGATGTAATGACACACGCTAGCTTTGTAAAGAACTTCAAGCAATTAACTCACCAATATTGAATGATATGCTATGATGAATGTGATTATAATCTAAGCTTTCCTGTTAGGAATGATTATGATTGTATGGTTTGAGCTTTAATTGCTCTCTCACCTAAGTATTTATACGGGTTTACTGGTACTCCGTATAGAGCTGAAGGTTGAGTAGAAGTCCTGAATAGAATATTCGGAGAAGTACGAACGTATTGTGACGAATATAATTATACCCCGGAGATTGCTCAAATACTGTATAAATATCATTGAATGTATGATTTCGAAACATTTGGACAGCTTATGCAAAGCTTAAATGCTGATGAAGATAGGAAGAAAAAACAAATAGAAATATATAATAAATACAAGAGAAAGTGGAACTTAGTGTTAACAAAAAGTGTAAATGAGTGTGAAGCTATTCATAAATTAATACCAAACAGTATCATATTAAATGGTACATTAGGTAATAAAGAATTAGCCGAGCAGCTTCGTTTAGTTAATAAAGCAATAAAAAGTAACTCAGGTTTCACGATTGTTTGAACCATCGACAAGATGGGTCGTGGTGTTGATATACCACCTATTGATACTTTATTTCTGTTTAGTCCTGTACGTTTTAGAGGAACTGTAGTACAAGCTGTAGGTAGAGCTTTACGTAAGTATCCTGGTAAAACTGACGTTCATATATTTGATTGGTGTGACCTTCCTTTATTAAAAAAACAACAAATGGAAAGGTTAAAAGATTACCAAAAGGAATATAAAATTGATAAAGCATCAATAAAAAATATCAATATTTAATTAAAAAGTTTTAAATTAATTATTATATAAATATGACTTTACTTATTATTGCACTTGTGTGCTTTGCTATTGCATTATTGATTAATGTAATTAAAACGAACGAACTTTATAAAAAGTTTGATAAATTTACAGAAAAACACAATTGACTTTGTGATGCGTCCGCGGATATGCATAATGAATTAATTGAACAATTCAATGAAAGAATTGATGAAATTAATGACGAGTTTGGTAATGTGTATGAAGTATTACAAGCAAATAATGAATTTGCTGATGACATAACAGACACTAT
>Ga0326511_10002454_pt1 | contig 15055 bp, 19 predicted proteins | sample 0_2496_0518_D_FD_203701 | JGI IMG/M metagenome (GOLD analysis project Ga0326511, IMG submission 203701) | Bovine rumen microbial communities from UC Davis, California, United States - 0_2496_0518 | ecosystem: Host-associated > Mammals > Digestive system > Stomach > Rumen | place: USA...
TGTCGATGCAGGGTTACAGTCACTTATTAAGGAACTGCGTGAGAACGGCACAGTCCGTGGCATCATTCAGATCGGTGGTGCAGCTACAGGTTATGCCCGTGGTGTTGCTACCCGTGTTCTTGCCGGACAGGAAGAGAAGGTAACTAAGCAGGAAGAGATCATCGAGCGTATCAAGAAGACCAAGGGCGGCATCCTGGTACTCGATGCAGGTGAAGAATGGAAGACTTTAGGCAACCCGTTCAGCACCACTTCCACAGCGGACATCAACAAGTACATCGATCTGCTCTATCAGTTCAACGGCATTAACGGCAAGGTGGTAGACGGCACAGCAAACGCAGACCACATGGAAGTGTTCTTTCAGAAGACGATCCGTCCTAGAATTGAACAGTTTGTCTCCGAACTGAATTACAAGGTCTTCAGCCGGACGGCACTGACACAGGGCAATCGGATTGAGTACTATCGGAATCCGTTTGAGTATGTGCCGATTGATAGGGCGATTGATGTTGCGTACAAGGCACACAACGATCTGACAACGAACGAGCTGCGTTCGCTGGTCTACAAGTTACCGCCGATTGAAGGTGGCGATGAACTGCTCTACAACAAGAACTTTGACTCGGTTGCCAAGATCGGGAACTATAACCGTCTTGAGCCACTCGAAGACAGACCGGGTGGCGATCAAGCAAACGATGGTGGTGAAGAGTGACGAGGATACATAACGGCAAAAAGTACGCCGTGTATTGCCATACAAATAAGACCAACGGGAAACGGTATGTGGGAATAACCTGTAGGAAGCCGGAGCATAGGTGGAACAACGGAAAAGGATACGCTGAAAACGCACACTTTTCCCGTGCTATCGAGAAGTACGGATGGGATGGTTTTTCGCACGATATCCTTTACGAAGGATTATCATCGCACGAAGCGTGTGCCATTGAGATTTCACTTATAAAGCGGTGGCGGTTAACAGACCCCGACAGGGGGTACAACCAAAGCAGTGGTGGCGAACACGGGAATCCAAATGAACGCACAAGGGCGAAGATGTCCAAATCCAATAAAGAGAGTTCGTATTGGAGAGGAAAACATTTGCCCGATGCCGTTAAGGCAAAGATGTCTTTGGCTAAGAAGGGATATATCCCATCAAACCGCACCCCAAAGCCTGTTGTGTGTATTGACACGGGCGTTGTTTATAAATCGGGGCAAGATGCGGCAAATGCGACAGGCGTATCTACGGCGGTGATATCAAGGTGTTGTCATCATGCCTATTCGCCTACAAGCCGAAAACCATACAAAGGCCTTCGTTTTGAATTCTATGAGGTGGACTAACATGGGAAAACTTGAACGAATCTATGATATTGAACTCCGTGCAGATGGGGAGCAGAACGTAGTTGAAGGACTGTCGGCAGTCATCGGTCAGCCTACCGATCTCGGTTGGTTTGAAGAAGTTATTGACCGTCACGCCTTTGACGAAACAGACATGTCAGATGTGGTACTGAATTTTAACCACAATGACGATTATATTTTGGCAGGGACTCGCAACGGCAGCTTACAGTTGTGGGTGGATAACGATGGGTTACACCAAAGGTCAGAAGTCATCGATACTACACAGGGTCGGGATGTGATGAAACTAGTGAGAAACCACTTGATTTCAAAGCAGTCCTTTAGATTTCAGATAGATCGTGACGGCGAAGAGTGGGAAACCCTAGAGAACGGTAAGGAACGGCGAACAATCACAAAAATTGCTAAGTTGTGGGATGTGTCGCTTGTTGTTTTCCCGGCTTATCCGCAGACTTCTGTTTACGCCAGGAGCGAAGATTCCCTTGCCGAAGAACACCGCCTTATTGCCGAAAAGCGTAAGGCACAGGATGAAAGGTGGGAAAGGATTACCAATGGAAAGAGATAAGATTCTTTCTGCTGAAATGGCTCAGTCCGAAATCGACAAACTGAATACACGCAAGAACGCCATTGCTGATGAGATTACCGAAAAGCGTGGCGTTTTTGAATCTGCGGATGTCGAGACACGGGATGCCGTTTTAGAAGAAGTTTCCGCTCTTGAAGCGGAAGCGTCTCAGATTGAAGCGGATGTTAAGGAACTTGAAGAACTCCGTGGCAAGTTTGAGGAACAGGAACAGCGGATGTCACTGATCCGCAATGTTGAACCGACAAAGGTTGAGGAGAGAGTTAAGGTGGAAGAAAGAAAAATCGATCAGTTCGATACTCCAGAGTATCGGAAGGCATGGGTTGACAGCATCCGTTCCAACAACGATGCAGAACTGCGTGCCATGACTACAACAATGGACAACGTGCCGATTCCGACACTGATGCAGGGTTATGTTGAAACTGCGTGGGAAAAGTTCGGCAAGTTCTCCCGTATCGTCAGCAAGTCCTTCGTCAAGGGTTACATGGCGATCCCGGTTGAAACAGCTGCAGATCCGGCTGTTTGGCATGATGAAAACGGCAATGCTCCGGCTGAAGAGACAATCACTCTCGGTCAGATCCTTCTGAAGCCGAAGATGATCAAGAAGTGGATCAGCATCACTGACGAACTCGCAGCAATGTCCCCGGAAGAATTCATGCGGTATCTTGCTGACGAACTCGTTTACCGTGTTGTTCTCCTGCTTGATCATGCCATCATCAGTGGTTCTGCTGATGCACAGGGCAATGGCGTTGTCGGTATCGTTGGCAATGACAATACCGAAAAGGTAACTTCTGCTCTGACATTCAACGCCATTAACAGCGCAGTCGCTGAACTCAATACATTTGAGAACCTGGTTGTTGCTATGAATCAGAAGACCTTCTTCAGTAACTACATGGGTCTGAAGGATCTGCAGGATCGCCCGATCTATCAGATCGCCACAGACAACACAGGCAGACCGCAGTACTTCATCAATGGTATCCGTGTTGAATTCACAACCGCTCTCCCGGCTTATGACGATGCAACAGCAGGGCAGGCTTGGGCAGTTGTTGGTAACTTCCGTGGCTACCGTCTGAACATGCCGGAAGGAGAAACCGTCAAGATGCTGTACGATCCGTACACCATGGCACGGGAAGACAAGGCAATCATGGTCGGCAGACTGTATGTCGCAGGCAATGTTGTCCGTCTGAAGCACTTTGCGCAGCTGAACAAGGCGGCTTAAGGGTGACGGGGCATGAGAAAGGTAGAAGTACTTGTTGAGAGACTTGGCGTAACCGTACATAAGGGAAGTGTTCTGTACATTTCTGATCGGCAGTATGAACTGTGCAAGGATTATGTCAAGGATCTCGGCGAGACGGCGGTTGCTCCGGCTGAAGCAGTCGCTGAAACGCCCGAAACTCCGAAGAGACGGAGCAGAAAGGCAACCAAGCCAATCGGATAAGGGGGTGATTCCATGAGCGTTTTGACCGCTGATACAGTCAAAGCCAAAGTGGTGGAAATTTTACCTATTTCCGAATCGAGTATTTACGATAGTCAGTTAAACATTCTTGTAAGTGGTGCAATATCAAAACTCGGCAACGAGGGCGTTTGGATTGATGCGGTGGACAAAGACGGGAATTATATTTTCGTTGACGGTACGGGCGAGGGGGAATCCCCCTATGCAGGGAATGACTACTGTGTCTGTATCGGCTACCAAATCATGAAGGACTTAGACTTCGACATCGACATGAATTTCATGACCGAACAGTACATTACACGGGTAAATACTCTCCGATGCAATATTTCGATGAAGCAACGCTGATATACGTTGGTCAAGGACAAAAGGCTAATGGTAGTCCGACTGAGATTACCATTAGCCGTATTGCTAAGGTCAAAGTGATTCGGAATTTCAGCCTTAATTACTACAACGTGACAGGCACTGCAACAAGACTGATGCGGAACAGCCGGAACTTTGTTGTAAATAAGGATCTGATTGAGGATATCGAAGAAGACGGCAAGCGGTACGAACTGTTGTACGTTGAATACCATGGGATGAAGTACCGTGTGCGTGAGATCTTGAATTATTATAAGACAGGCATGCGTTACATTCTTGATACGCAAGAGGTGTCATCGTGATTTACACACAGAAGGGCATCTTTGAGTATTTACAGAACAATCCGCTTGGCGTACCCGTACACATCGGCGATCTTGAGGACATGAACGGAAGCGATTATATCTTCTTGGATTATCTGACAGACCGTTTGATCGGGTGGGATGATAAAGGCACTTACAAGACTGAGCTGCAGATCACTGTGGCTACTAAAGATTTTGACAATCGTAAAATACTCACGGATTACGTTAAGGATTACATTAACGTGTCCACTATGTTCGACAAGTCATTAGAGTTTGAGTATTACATCTCTCGGAATAATGCAACGGTGGTGTTGTGCAATGAAATGGACTAAAATCGAAGACTTTCATTCAATTAGCGTAGAGTTAGTCGGGATGGCAGACATTGTCCGCAAAAACGCCGAAGAAGCAGAGCATACACTAAAAACACGCCCCGTGTGGGAACGCAATCGGCGTAACAATACCTATAACAGCACATGGGATACAGAGTTTTACCGTGATGAGCATGAACCTGTAGCAATTGTGCGGAACAGGAATAACTGGCAGTTAACGTGGCTGTTGGAAAACGGTCATTTAATTGTAAACAAAAAGGGTGGCGTTGGGTATGCTCACGGCGTAAATCACATACACAAGACATTTGACGAGCAGAAGGAAACATTCATCGATGACATGAAAGACATTGGCATAAAAGTCAATATCAAATAAGGAGATAACAATGGGTCAGATTATTCACGGTAATAAGAATTTCGGTTTCGCACCGATTACAACAACGGGCGATACTCCGTCTTTCGGCACTCCTGTGATGATTCCGGGTCTTGTGTCTGCTGAGATCGAAGTCGACCAGGAAGACACAAACATCTATGCGGATGATGTCACATTCTGTGTTGCAAAGGGAGCAAAGGTTCGTACCGCTACGGTTACACTGCGTAACATTCCGGCTGCGTACGTTCCGCTCCTTGGCTTCGTGGCACAGGCGAACGGCGGTTTTGCAGATACAGGCACATTCGCAAATCACTGCATTTTCTTTGAAACAGGCGGTGAGAACTGCGAGGATGGCACAACTTCTCGCAGACTGCACTTCCTGTACAGTGTAAAGGCTTCTGAGCCGACTATGGAAAGTTCCACAGACGAGGAAGAAGTCGAAGCAGCTGAGATTGAAATCGAGTATACTGCCACAGAGTCCTCGATTGCCAAGGATGCAAACGGCAATGCGGTTCAGTATTTCTATATTGACCGCACAGAAGAGAACGCAAGGCTGTTCGATTCGTTCACAACGGCTGTTATTCTGCCGACAAGCACAAATCCGTAATATTGGGCATTAAAGGAAAGGAGACACAGGGATAGGCTTCACGGTCTATCCCTTTATTTTGAATTATGGAGATTCTAAAACACACTTTTGAAATTCCTAAACTTGGCGTTGTTAACGGAGACATCGTAGAACTTGACCCCGAACGTGTGACATGCAGTTTTGCTTTAACAATTAAGGCTTTAGAACTGTTTGAAGAGGAATACGGTGAGCCGATTATTAATGTTCTGTTTGGGAACAACAACAGTGAAGCCACAACAGGCAGATTTGTTCGTGCGTTAGCGTGTTCGATGTATTTGAAAATAGCGGACGGGCAGATTTTGCAGAACGAAGCAACAAAGGAAGAATTTCAGAATCTTGAAATATATCAGTCCGTGGCAAGCGATCTTACGTTTACCGCAAACCTCGTCACAACGGCAGTCAAGTCGATTGAAGAGAAGACGAAAAAGGACTCGGAAAACAATAAGCAAGTAAAAAACTGAAACTAGACTATGCGTATTTCTGTGCTTTGTGCATAGTCTGGGGAATTCCCTTAGAAACCGCCATGACTATGAATCCTATCCAGGTTTTGAGAATATCGAAACGGTTAAACAGGATGAGGAATGGTGAGAAACGAGAGAAAGTAAAAGCGCAAGACATTGGTAAGTTTGTCAAAGATTAGGGGGTGAGCGAATGCCGGAAAATGCACATGAAGGTATTACGATAGAATTCCGTGGTGATTCAGTATCGTTCGATAATACTGTAAATGCGATGAATCACGCTATTCGTGCGCTTCGCAAAGATATTACAGGGTTTAATAAGGAACTTAAGTTCAACCCAAACAACCTCGATGTACTCAAGAAGAAGTTCCAGGATTATAACAACGCCATCACGGCTACAAATGCCAAACTAGAATATCTGAAACGGGATCTTGCCGATTGCGTTGATGAGAATGGCAAAGTAACTGACGAGAAACAGTGGCTTAGAATGCAAGCCGAAATTACTGATACAACGGGCGAACTCTTGAAACTTGAGGATGCTGCCAAGAAGGTAAAACTGCGGATCGACAACATCAATGCGTATAAGATGGCTGATCAGTTTGAAAAGGTCGGAAAGACTTTGGACAACGCAGGGAAGAACATGGAGAACCTGGGCAGAACACTGATGCCCGTTTCAACAGTTGCAGCCGCCGGGTTGGGAGGTGCAGCTAAAGCCGCCATGGACTTTGAGTCAGCCTTGGCAGGTGTCTATAAAACAGTAGATGAAACGCCAACCACAACGTACAAGGATATCGAAGATTGGATCAGAACCATGGCAACAGAACTCCCGGCAACGGCATCAGAGATTGCCAATGTCGCTGAAGTTGCAGGGCAGTTGGGCATTACTGCTGATTCGCTTCAGCCATTCGTTCGGACGATGATTGATCTTGGCAACGCAACCAACATCACCGCAACGGAAGGGGCAGCTGCTGTCGCACAGTTTTTTAACATCATGGGTTATTCCGCAAATGATGTTAAAGATGATGTCGACAATTTCGGTGCGGCGTTAACCGCTTTGGGCAACAACGCAGCTACTGATGAAGAAAGCATTGTCTATATGGCAAAGGCTTTGGCAGCGGCAGGACATCAAGTCGGGTTGTCCACACAGGAAGTGCTTGGACTGTCAACCACACTGTCTTCGCTCGGTCTGAGCGCAGAACGTGGTGGCTCTGCCATCAGTACAATTTTCCGTAAGATCGAAACGGATGCAAAGACATTCTCCGATGCCGGGAGCGAACGGCTTGCTGCGTGGGGAGAACTGCTTGGCATGACGGGTGAAGAGTTCCGTAAGGCGTGGAACACCGACACGATCAACACGATTGAAAAGGTCATTATCGGTCTTGGGAAGACAGAAGATATCAGCAAATCTCTGTATGAAGTCCTCGGCGATGTCGATATTTCCAATATTCGGCAGATCGACACGATTACCCGTTTAGCCAACAGCGAGGGCATGTTAAGCAAATATATCGCTATGGCTAATGAAGAGTGGGATAAGAATACCGCCCTTACAAAAGAAGCAGAGAGACGGTATGGCACAACACAGAGTCAGTTACAGATTCTCAAGAACAACGTAACTGAAGTCGGCATTTCACTTGGAGAAACGCTGTTGCCTATTATCAATGATCTGATTGATTCTGCCAAACCGTTAATCAACAGCCTTAAGAGATTCTCAAAGGAAAACGGGGAAGCGGTAACGGGGGTATTGGCTTTTGTGAGCGCAATGTCTCCGGCGTTGCTTGTCATGGGCAAAGGTGCAAAACTGATTGGCGGTTTATCTACCGCAGTCGCAAAGTACACTAAACTTGGCATCGAAGCAGAAGGGACAACGCAGTTATTGGCGAAGGTTCTTGGTGGTGCATCGAAGTTCGGACTTGCGGTGGCTGTTGGGGCAGCTGCGGTTGGACTTGGGGCGTTGGTAGTAGCGTTTATCCGCTCCAGGGACGAAACGCTCAAGTTCAAGAAGTCGATCGATTCTCTTAGCAGTGCGCTGAACGATAACATAAATCAGTCTGCCGAAGTGTATAGGCAGAGAGAGTATGAAATCGACAGTGCATCTTACTATATCGAGAAACTTGAAAGCCTTACGGAATCTTACGAATCCTTAAATGATAAGGAAGCGGAAGGAGAGGGCATCAAGCAAGAAATGGTTCAGACCGTTGCAACGCTGAATCAATTGCTCGGTGAAGAAGCATACTCCGTTGACGAAGATACGGGGGCGATTCTTTACCATGGCGAAAAGGTCGATGATTTGACCGGGTCATATAATAACCTCGCCGAAGCGATGAAGAGACAGGCTTGGCTTGATGCGAATTACGATGCTTACACAGATTCAATCAAGAAGCAGTCTGAGTACATGACTGAACTTGAGGAAGCCGCAGAGCGGTACTCCGAACGGCTGACAAGCATCGACTTCCGTGGCATGAAAGCAAGCGAAGAATTCGTCAATGCGATGATCGATTATCTCGATGGAAAAGATGTGACGATCCAAGACTTGCAGAGAATCATCGAAAACGATAGCGACATGATGAATACGCTGAAAGACATCGGCGAAGATTCATACAGTGCTGTTCAAGGCTATCTCAAAGATGCTGAAAGAGCGCAGAGAGACTACAACAAGGAAGTTGAAATCACTTCTGAGAAAGTTCTTGAAGCCATGAACTTCCAAGAGATGTATGAAGCGGTGCTGAACGGCACGCCGGAACAGATGCAGGGCATTCTCGCATCATTCGATCAGTTTACGAAGAAACTTGAGGGCAACGAAACGCAGTTGAGACTGATGCGTGATGCATTAATCAAGACAAGAAACGAGTTCAACAAGAAGGGCATTAACACAAAGCAGTACGATGATGCCATCGCTAAGATCGATGAAATGATCGGCAGAAGCAATGCAGCTGCAAGACAGCAGAATCAGAATTGGACTGACAACGCCAATACGCAGATTCGTGAATCAACACGGGCATCCGGGGAGATGGAAAAAGTATTTGGCTTGGCTTTTGATGGCGTTGAAAGACGAGGAAAGACTGCATGGAATAATAACCTTCTTACTGCCAACGGTGCTTTTAACGGGATTCAAAAGGCAATCAACGGTCTGAATTTTGACGGAACAGAGCAAAAGGCAAGCGGTACTGTTTGGAGAATTCAAGACATGTTCAACAGACTGTACATCCCCGACAAGACTATGTATGTCTATGTCCAAGAGCATTATTCGTCTAGCGGTGCGGTACATGCAGGGGCATCGGGAAGGTTCTCGGGCGGTTTTGCTTCGGGTGGCTACAACGTAACAATTGCTCCGCATATCACCGTGACGGGTTCGCCAAACTCGGCTATGGCTAAGGCATTAAGCATGCAGATGGTCGGCATTCTTGACCAGGAACTCGGAAAGAGGTTGAGGAAGTAGTATGGCAGATGTAAGAGAATTTTGGCTCGTCAACTCGCAGGGGACGAGGTATTCGCTTCACGATGTCAAAACCTTCCTCAACGAGCCGGAAGGACTTGGCTATGGGGTTGACCTTGATGTGTTGCGACTTGGTAATTCAAACGCAGTACTATCGGAGAGTTATAACCTCGGTTCGGTAAGCGGAGAACTGCTATTCATGGGAACACGGGAAGAAGTGTACAATCAGTACTTCCTGTTTGCGCAGTTCCTTTACTTCAGACCGATAACTCTTCACTATAAAACGCCCGATAAGGCTGATGGCTATTATTGCCAAGTTCGGGTGACGGCATTAGAAAAAACCGAAGTAAACCATGAAGACATGATTCTTCATTGCCCGATCACAATGTATCGGCAGACGATGTGGTACAACGATACAGAAAATGTGATCGAAGCAAGGAATAATTCGCTAGACGGCAAGATGTATCCTCTGTACAGACCGTATCATTACGGTGCGGTTTCCACATCAAATATCGAACTGTATAACGCAGGGGTTGCGGATGCTCCGTTGCTCATTGAGGTGATGGGAGAGTCCACTGATGTGGCGTGGAGTTTGTACGATTCAGCCAACAACAAATATGGTGCAGGGAAAGTCCTTGGAACGTATGACACAGTCACGGTTAATTCCGATGACTTGAACGAGAGTATCGTGCTGACAAGGGAAGGGTCATTCATTCCAAATGCGGTTAATTATCAAGACTTGTCCGTTGGTGATCCAAGAGAAGTGTATGTCACGTTCTTGAAACTCCGACCGGGTCTGAGCCGTATGACATTCACGTTTGCCGATAACACTTTTGATGGGTATGTCAGAGTGACTTGGAGAAATGCCTATGTCACAGTATAGGGTGTTTATCAAGGATGCATTGGATATCGCAGGATTGCCCACTGTAAACACAATCTGTACAGGTTTCTCCATCGAGAGAGACCTTCTTTCGTCTGCTTCTAGCACATTCACGCTTCTTGACACTCCGGGGAATGTTAAGGAAGGGGATGTGCTAGGCTTAGCAGACCCTTATGGCACGGTTGTGTACAATGGCGTGATTAAGTCGATCAGCGATAACGAGATCATGTGTACGCAGCTGCTGTCTATATTCGATGACGATTGGAAATGGCACGATCCTAGTGCAACAACAATCGAGGGGAAGATTAAGTCGATCATCGAGGACGATTTCATCAACAGCACTGATGAACTGCTGAAGAAGAAGTTCCCTTTTACGGTTACAACCACAAGTTCAACAACGGGAACATTCATTCAGCACACTGAGACACAGGACGATGTGGAAGTGGTTTCTCAGAATTATGTCGAGAACCTGGAAGAGTTCTTCTACAGTCTCTACGATCAGTGGGGCGTGATAGTTGATGTTGTTGTGCCGTTCCGTGGAGATCCAACGATTACCATAGGCACGGCATCAACGCTTCATGTAAAGATTGGCAACAACGCACTGCCAATTACGCAGATGACTCCGTTTAGCGAAATCTTTGAGATCAATAAACTGCTGATCTATAACGATGAAGGGTCTACGTTGAGAGGAACGTATTATGGAACGCTTGACGGCATAACTACAGATTCAAGCAATCCTCTTAGACTGCCTGTGATCAACACGGAATACGTTTTTGACAGCGAAGGAACGCTAAGCGACATAGTGAACGAGCGGTTGCAAGAGCAGATGGTTAACCATAAAGTTGAGTTTTCCATGCTGTTGGACAATAACCTGTGGGATTTCTATTCGTGGCAGCTCGGTCAGCCGTTCGACATTTGGTATAACACTGAGTATTTTTCGACTGTTTATACAGGATATTCCATTGCTAAAGAACCGGGGAGAAACCCTTCGTCAGTTGACATTGTGTGCGGTAAGGTGAGAAATAAACTTACGCAGATATGGAATGCGAGGATGGCATGATAGAGAATAAGGAACAATTCGGGATTCCCGGATTAGAAGTAAAGGGCATTACAGTGCATAACACGAATAATGTCCTTTCTGCTCTTGAGAACTATGCGTGGGTGGAGCAAACCAAGACAAGCCAGGGATGCCATTACTTTGTGGACGAATATAACGTGGTACAGGTAATGCCGTTGGATTGGTGCGTTTACCATACGGGCATGGGAATCGATTGGGCGTGCAAGCATACTATAGCCATTGAGATTTGCCGATCTCAGTCGGGCGAAGAATTATATCTGAAAGCGGAGCAGAGAGCCGTGAAACTGATTAAGGATCTGATGGAACGGTATAACCTCACCGATAAAGATATTTATTTTCACCAGGATTTTCGTCAGCAGACATACTGTCCGCATCGGATCTTGGACAAATACGGCAGTAAGAAAAAGTGGAAAGAGAGGTACTTCTAATGGCACTTTATGGGATGGCTGACAACAACATCCAAATCCCTGCAAGCCGTGACGGGGCAATGTACAATGTCTTCGCCGGGAATTCGGATTTTGTCATCAAAGACATCGGCGATGAATTTGAGATTACATATTCAGCCACATCGCTGTCCATCACGCTCGGCACAGGCGAAGGTATTCTGTGCGGAAGACATGTAACAGAAGTTACAGAAAGCGCAACGAATACATCGATTCAACTTGATGCAAACTCTACGGGATATGTGGTCATCCGCATGGATCTTACCCGTCCGGCAGGGAGCGAAACATTCTTGACGGCAGTCAGTACTCCTCGGAGAGATGACTTGAACAATGGCGGTACGATTGCAGATCTTGTTCTGTATGAATATGTCACGGCAGCTACGGGGATTGCCCGTTTCACTGATGTCAGAATTATACAGGCGTTCCGTGAGAGCCTTGTTGTGCATGCTTCGTATAACAACAGTTCGATCACAGCCGACAAAACATATGCTCAGATCATGGACAGCATCGATCACGGTGGTCAGCCGATTGCGATCTATAACAACACGGTGATGCACCTGGTTGATTACAATTCGTCTTATGTTACTTTCGGCTTGGCGTTTCTGACCGAAGCAGGGGAAACGAGAATTCGGATTTTTGCAAGCGGAGCGGTCAGCATTTTGCAGTATCCCATTGCACCGACACGTTATTTCGCCACAACCCTTGGAGCTGCATCTTCCACATACGACAACACCATTTATACAGGCGGTTATAAGTTGACGGTGACTGCGACATCAATCACATCGTCTATGCTGTGTAACGTTGTCTTCCCCAATGGAGACTATATCGGAAATGTGACATGGATCACAGGAGCAGGGAAGGTCGATATTTATTTCGATCAGAATCCTAACAACAAGGCTATCAGAGTAGAGTGGAAACTGCCGACATATACATCGGCAACGATTGGATAAGGGGGTATATATGAGAGGAACAGAATATTATCCGGGGGGAATCGCAAAACAAGTTTCATTAAACCCTGCGCTAACTGTCATCGACAATAACCTATGTGTTATTAGCGGTGGGGTTGCAATTGTCGGCTTTAGAGCGCAAGCAACAACACGGATAAATAACTCAGAACAATTGTTCTCGTTACCAAGTGGGTATCTTTTTTCAATCGGTATTTCATTCGGATACGCCGTAACAACAGAACGATACATGGGTGGCACTCAAAGGCTTGTTTTCGGGTACGCCAACGGGGGTGCAAACACTTTATACACAGGACCTGTGGAAGAGAACGAGTGGGTGCATTTTTTCCTTGCGCTCCCTGTAAAGAGAGCATAATGTGCGCTGTGCCAGATAAGAGGTAATAACATGAAAATTTCAGAAGTATACCCGGAATATGTTTTTCAGAGACTTCAGAAGTATATTGTAGTCGCTGTTGACTTCAATGTTGGGCAGTACATTGACCTTCGGCTGAAGACAGTCGATGCAGTCAGAAAACTCATCGAAAAAGCGAACGTAAAGTTCTATCAGATTGAATACACAGAAGAATAAGGGGGACGGCGATGATTGTTATTAATTATTCTGCTTCCAAGATTATGGCATCTCAGCCGATCCTCTTGGGAAGACAGATGGAAAATAACCATCGGCGGTTTGTGTTTGATTGCTCCGATTTCGGCGATGTGGTGTCGGTTATGCTTGTACATCAGAGAAGCCAAGACCTTGAGCCGTACATTGTCGCATCGAATAACTCCGATTCCGTGACATGGACGGTAACGAACACAGATACCGCCTACGATGGAAATGGGCATGGAGAGCTGCGCATCTCTTTTGCTGATGGTCTTGCTAAGAGCGTGGTATTCACCACGCATGTAATCAAGAGCATCACCGCTGACACGGTCATCCCCGAACCGTTACAGTCATGGTACGATGCTATGATTGCTTATATCGATGAGCATTCCGTTACAGACGAGCAGTTGGCACAGGCGATTGCGGACTACATCGAAGAGCATCCGATCACTGCACCCGTCACCTCAGTCAATACAAAGACAGGCGATGTGGTGCTTACTGCATCCGATGTCGGGGCAGTTTCTACAGAAAGCGATCCCGTGTTTACCGCATCTCCGGCATACGGGATTTCTTCTACGGATATTGAATCCTGGAACAGGAAAAGCGATTTCAGCGGTTCGTACAACGATCTGTCTGATAAGCCTACTATTCCGACAGTGCCGACAAATGTCAGCGCATTTACGAATGATGCTGAGTATGTGACTGAGACTGAAATGGCAGTTGCTATCGCTCCGAAAGCAAATAGGTCTGAACTGCCCACGAAGACATCCGATCTTACAAATGACAGTGGGTTCATTTCATCCGCTCCTGTTCAGAGCGTTAACGGTCAGCAAGGTGCGGTGGCACTGAATGCGGCAGATGTTGGAGCAATGCCTGCATCCTACGTTCCACCCGTTACCTCAGTCAACGGAGCAACCGGGGCAGTGGTCATCAACAACGCAACAACGAGTGCGGCGGGTCTGATGAGCGCAACGGACAAGAGCCATCTCGATGATGTATATGCGGACTATTCAAGCGCATTAACTGCTTTGGGGGTGATCTGAGATGCCGACAACAACACCACTTACAGATGCGATTAATGCGCTGACTCAGTACGCAAACGAAACCACAGGGGCATCAGACACTAATCTGTCCGATGCTGTCGGGACGCTTGTTGCCGGGTATGGCGGTGGGGGAGGTTGGACTACAGATGGTATTGCGAGCAAGACAGAACCAAACGGAGCAATAACTATCACATCTGCCGTTGCAACAGTAAAAGAACGGGCTTTCTTGAACTGCAACGGGATCACTGAGTTGACTATAGAGGGCGATCCTTACATTGAGGGTTATGCATTTTCAAATTGCCAAAATCTAGAAAAACTGAACGCCCCAAATCTGACCAAATTGCAGGCTAATTTATTCTCTTCGGCTGGTTACGTATTTCAAGGTTGTTCTAAATTAAAAGGCGTTGTTTTTCCAAGTTATGCCTCGAACAGAAATGTCGACTCGTACGTTTTCAAAAACTGCACGGCGCTCACCTATGCGGATTTTAAGGACATGAATAAATTAGGTGGTTCGGACGTGTTTAATAACGCAGGGTTGAACTTGTTGGTCATAAGAAAAACGAGCGGAATAGCCACATTACAAACAGCGGATGTGTTCCGCAACTGCCCATTTGCGAGCGGCGGCACAGGCGGCACACTGTACGTCCCTAACGCACTCATCAGCAGTTATCAGAGTGCCGCCCAATGGTCAACCATTTTGGGTTATGCAAACAATCAGATAAAGGCTATAGAGGGCAGTTACTACGAAACACATTATGCGGACGGAACACCGATAGAATAAGGGGGAAATCAAATGTATTACGTTACAGAATTACAGACAAGACCTG
>Ga0326511_10002455_pt1 | contig 15044 bp, 17 predicted proteins | sample 0_2496_0518_D_FD_203701 | JGI IMG/M metagenome (GOLD analysis project Ga0326511, IMG submission 203701) | Bovine rumen microbial communities from UC Davis, California, United States - 0_2496_0518 | ecosystem: Host-associated > Mammals > Digestive system > Stomach > Rumen | place: USA...
TATCATAGTCGATGATTGCGATATTGTTCGCAAGGTCGAGGAGGCTCGTATTTACCGACAAATGTTCAAAGGGCATATCCGTTTCGTTCTCGAATGAACCGCTTTGGATGAGCCGTGTCGCTCCGATTCTCGGTCGGCAAAGACAGACGGACGCTATTGTTCCATTGCCGACAGAAGTTCCGAAGTCCATAACGTGCCGATAACCATTAGTGATAATTCCACTCTCGTTCGCATTGTACGAACCACGCTTCAAATTATCGCCAGAGTAAGCATCATTCGAGCATTGAGCGATTATATTAGCATCCGAAGCAATCATCATCAGACTTGCGTCATTTGCCTTGTCCGTCATCAGACAACCCTTGAAGAAATTGTCGTTCAACGGAAGCAACTTGCTCGAATCGGCGAGCAACCCGAAGTTGCCCTGCTTGAACAGACCTTGAGCATAGCCTGTAATCGTGTTCTTCTTCTCTACTCTGTGAACCTCGATTCCCTTACGGAACAGGCTCAATCTTGCTTTTCCTTGTAGTGCCATTCTTTAGCCTCCAATCTTTATATACTGTACTGTCGTCTCGCCCACACTTGCGAACAGATTATTCTCGCCTTGTAGTGTTGATATCTCCATTCCGCCGAGGTTGATTACTTCGGCGGTAGGTAATGGATATAATAGTTGCAGATTGTTTTGAGAAAGAAAATTCTTGAAATCTTCGACTGTCGGATATAAATCACCATTTACTTTATAATTTAACGAATACTCAAAAAAACAAACATTAGCGCCAGCCGAATAATCGGTTAAATTGTCAACTGTTGTCCCGATATTCTGTAAATGGTCTGTACTCCTACTAATCGAATTGTTTTGTACCCAATTTACGAGGAAATAACTACCACTATAAGACGAAGATTTAACCCAACTTTCACTCCCGTCAAATATTGCTAACTTATGCGTAGCCTTCAACTCACCCGTCAGAACATCCAACTCACCTGCGTAGATTGTCTGTCCGAAGGTGAACAGTTTATTGTCTCCGAACGGCTCATAAGCGGGATCTGAATCAACCATTCTAACCATCGGATAGAAAGTCTTTCCTACACCATTCTGTGAATAAACATAAATTCTACAAATAACGGGTTGGTCTTTTGTTAATGTAAATACATTTCCATTTCCTGTATCTAATGCTATACGCTGTGCCTGACTATTTTCTATTCTAAGAACATAATCAGAATAACTACCGCCTGACGGGCAACCTGTTAAAATGTATGTCCCTGCTCTCAATGTTACCAAATACGAAGCAATAAAAATTGAAGATTGCCCTTGGTATTCCCCTGATGTAGTTATAGAAAAATCTTCATTAACCGTATACGTAACCCCGTCAACCGTGGCACTACTTCTATTAGGTCTCAAAAGATTCTTCCCCGTAGCACTAAAATCAAGACTATCAACCCCGACAAAATTCCTCACATTCGTAAGTGACGGATCGCCTGTCCCCTCTTGTGTAACAGGGATGTTGACCTTGCAAGACTTCAACGGCAAGCCTGCATACTGCGAATTGAATGTAACAATAGAGCCTGTCTGCGAAGGAAATGTGACGGAAGGCTTCTTATTACTCTGAACTAATATCGCCATATTATCACCTCACAATTATTGCCACAGCCACATCGGTAGCCTGTTCGTCGAATGTCAAGACAACCGAGCCGACAGCCGTTGTTATGCTGTTATACAGCAGACCTCCCTCGGTATATACGGAAATCAACGAATCTGCCGTGATAGCAGAATCGGTGAAAGTCAGCGATGTTGAACCTGCTGTCAAGGTTGCAGACAACTTCTTCCCTGCCACCTCGTTTATCGCACCGACAACAGACTTTGCTGTCGTTCTATCAAGACCGCTATAAGTCTGCGAGGTGTTTGTAAAATCGCCTATATCCTCGGCAGAAACCTTACTCGAAGCACCATTGTTCGCTTGCAAAAAGTAAGACGATTGGTCAACTGTTCCTGCTGAAAAAGCCGATATCTTCTTATCTGAATCAGCCATTATTCATATCCTCCTTCACTTACGATGTTATACAAGCCGTCCTCGGAAACGATGTTGAAATCATCGTCCTCGGAAACGATATTGAACTGAACATAAGCCGTTCTCAATCTCATATTATCTGCAAGACCAACAATGTCGAAACCTGCGACAAATGCTGTGTAAGAATCGGACAGCGAGATAGTCTGCGGTGTCTGCGTATCGAGCGAGATAGCATCGGACAGAGCCACGATGTCGAAGCCTGCAATAAACGGCTCGAACTCGTCTGTAATCTCGATGTTTCCGTCGAACTCGTTAACGGCTACGAGACCTTGACCTTCGAGATAGGCGATGATATCGCCCCTGCCGATCGTGGCCGAGCCATACGTGATCTCGAGATATACTTCCCACTCGTAGACCGTGCCCGATGTCAGATTATCGAGCCAGTACATAAGAGGCAGAAGATGCGGACCGTCATTATTCCAGCTTGTGACCGGAACTCGCATCTGGAGTTCCCCGTTCAAATAGTAGTGAGCCGTGCACCGGATAAATCCATTCTCTTCTGTGGATATCGTATCGAGAAGGATCTCGTGGTGGATCGTGACGATCTTCGGACGTGCTGTCGTGAATCTCATCTTCACGACCGGAACGAAGACCGAATCCGCCAGCGTGTACGATTCCGAATTCGTGAACGTATGGATGACCATCTCGTTCTCGGATCTCTTCGCTCTTATCGAATTGATCTCGTTCTGGGCTGTGCTCTTACCGTTCTTCAACTTCGGCTTGGAGCCGTAGCATTGAATAGTCAGCCCGACTCCGTAAGTCCACGACCAAGACATGATCGCCCCGGAGCTGTCGTTTCCTGTATAGTCATCGAGGAATGTCACGACATCGCCGAGATCGAGAACGCAAAAAGACGGAAGTAAGGTCGCTTTGAATGGAGTGTATTCCATGTCTTGAACGACTTCCCAGATGGCTTGAGCCATCTCGTTCTTAACTTCGGGAAGGCCGTACTGCAAGAACGGATTCTCACCGATATCCATCCCGGAGCCCATCGGATCGCCTATGACGATCTGGTCGCCCGTCTCGGAATCTGTATATATCAGATTGTCGAATCGAGTCGTGAAGTCGGAATAAACCGCATTCTTCTTCCTCCGATTGAGAGGAATCTCGATTACGCTCGTGTTATTAAAAGGCTTGATCGCGAAGGTTCCGTCCCTCTTGGCATATCCGAAGCCTCCGACTAATTGAGCCAGCTTCGCCAGAAGATCTCTGTAGGTCTTCATCCCCGAATCTTCAGCCGGGGAGATCGTCTTCGTGCCATTCGGAAGTGCCTCGACTTCCGCCTGAGTCATTCCGAGGACCGCTCCGGTCTTCAACTCGATGAGCTTCAGATAGTCGAAGATCTTTCCCGAAGTCTGTTCGAAATCGAGGTCATCATCCATCAAGTTCAGACAGTCATAAGCCGTGACCTCGACTGTCCCGATATTCGTCCAATCAGCCGACGCGATCCAATAAGTTCCGATCAGCTTATCCTCGAACGTGTCGGGACCTATAAGAGTCCCGTCCCAAATCTTGATGACCTTTCCTTCCCACTCTCCGCGAGGGAGAATGGGAGTAAGGAAGGTCAATGTGAGCTTGCTGACAGCTGCGGAACCTATCTTTACATCCTGATTCGAGCAGATTCCCGAACACGTCACGCTCTTGACATCGTGTCCCGTGAAAGCGTGATCGTCGAGAGAACCCGTCAGCCGATGAGTCTGGGATTCATCCAGCATCTTCTCTCTATAAGCGTTCGTGAAATCTTGCATCTCTTAATACTCCGTTATCGTGACCGAACAGGTATAAAGCCCGTTTGGTGAAGCTTTCAGCCATTCCGAGCCTTCTATAAGGCTCTCGCTATAGTCTCTGACGCGGACTGTATAAGTCCGCCCCATATAAATCATCGTCGTTCGTTCATCTGAACAGAGCGCGTAGAGGAATTCCTTCTTGGAGGCTGTCAGATTGAATGACATATTCCAAACCTTCTTGGAACCTCGGATCATCACGACCAGATCAGTTCCGGCTTCGCTCTGACTGACATTCTCGATCGTCTGACTTCGAACAGTCGATTGAGGAAGCGGATTCGGGAACTGAGTGCCATTGAATGATAAGTAGTTACCCAGCATGATCAGTTCCCTCCTGTTTCATAATCATAATCGCGAACCGCATCAATGACAGTCGCCTGCATCTCACGGCCGTCAAGATAGACGTTCGTCGTATGTGATTCGTTCTGCTTCAGAACGATCAAGGTCGCCAGATTAGCGACTATTGTCTCGAAGAATGGAGTGTAGTCCACGGTGACCGCTTGAATCGCGGATACAGAATTCTGCATCTGTGAGAATGCCTCCGACTGCTCCGGGGGCTGTGTGTTCACGAGAGTCCTCAACTGCTCGAGCGTATTTGCATCGATTACAGAAGAGTCCATTCCGTATGCCGACATCGTCCGCTTCAGTTCTTCGATGGCTGTCTCGACATTTGCGTCTGAATAGTTATTATTCAGAGCCGTAAGGACTCCATCGATCATCTGATTGACATTCTTCTGATAATCGGACTGCTCCACGACGATCCCGAATCTCTCGAGGATCTTCGTCAAGTGATCGTCAATAGAAGTGAGAAGCTCTTCAGCCTTGGAAGCTGTGAGTTTGGATTCCTCATCCTTCTTGGAGGAACCGCCTCCTCCACCACCTCCTCCGCCACCTCCACCGGAGCGGATAGCGTTCTGGGCGGTCTCGGCTGTATCCTGAATAGCTTGAATGGCAGCTTGTCCCTGCTGTCGAGCCTGCTCGGCTCTTTCTCGGTCAGTCTGCGCATTGAGCGACGAAGCATAAGCCCTGGCATTGTTCTGTCTTCTTCCCTGAAGGCTATATCTGTCAGCCATCTCACGCTGTGAGCTGTTGACAAGGTTCCTCGAGTTCTCGTTCCTCAAGTCGTTATAAACAGTTTGATATTCAGTTATTACACGAGCACGAAGCTCGACCTGTCCGTTCGCTTCGAGGTTGTCGAGGTAGCTCTGTATAACAGCGCAATCGTCTCGGACTGAATCGGTCGCCGCTGCTCCTGATGATTCGATCGAGGCTTCTATCTGTGAGAAGATCTCTTCCGCCTGTTCATCGAGCTCAGCATCATCCATCGCCCTATTCATTTCGTAGAATGACTCTGAGAATGAAGTCGATCCCAGGGTGACCGTGTCGACGACCGTCAGGAATCCGCCGGTCAAGGTTTCCAGAGCACTCATTCCGAGTTCTTCGCCCTCGGCGATCTGTTCGCCGATCTTATATGATTCAGCACCAAGCGCAACAACCTCGCCCGTAAGAAGAGCGATCGGACCTGCGGTAGCAGCGACCGAACCGATTGAAGCGGCTGCTCCGCTCGCAGCGGCGCTAACTCCACTAAAGACTCCGGCGAGTCCGCCAGCTCCCTTAAGAACGGCGATGGAGGATGCGATGTTAAGAATTCCGCCTGCGATGCCGGCAAGAAGTCCGGCTCCTTGAGCAACTCTCAATGTTCCAATTATTTCAGGCAGATGCGTCGCCACGAAGTCAATTAACGGAATCGCAGCATTCGCAATAGCCGGAAGATCTCTAATCAGAGTGCCGACCAAATCAACAAGAGATCCAGCCGATTCAAGTAGTTCCGGACCGGAAGCAATCAGCTTCTCAATGGTTGCTTGGAATGCAGCTCCAGTACCTTCCCCGAATGCTTCATCCAGTACAGGAGCCAGCGAAGCTCCGATCGCTCTCGCCGCTTCCGGCGCATTCTCAATAATCGTCTGAATTATGATTCCAAGAATGTCCGCTCCCAGTGTGGCGAATTCAGGAAGAACTTCGCCGGCTGCATCGACCAGGGCCGGGGCATTTTCTCGGAGGCTCGAGGATAGATTCCTCAAGAGTGCCGAGACGATAGCTGTCGCCTCGGGTAGGTTCTCGGCGATGGTGTCAATGACTTCGGGAGCTGCGTCAACCGCTGCCTGACCGACGGCGTTCATTACTTCACCGCCTACTCGAATCGCCTCCGGGATGTCTGCCCGAATACCGCGAAGGATGATCGGAAGAACTCTCGGGAGATTGTTCGCCACTCGCCTCAAGACGGGCTCGACATTATTCGCCACCGTAACGATCGCGTCTGCGAGTTCGTCCGCTGCTCTCTCCGTATCCTGATCAGAACGGCCGAGATCGACAAGCAGATTCTGCCATGCTGCTCTCAGCATATTGATCGAGCCTTCAACAGTCGTGGAAGCCTCACGGGCTGTCGTGCCTGTGATGTTCATCTCTGTCTGAATCGCGTGGATCGCCTCGATCATCTGATCGAATGTGATGTTATCGAGACTCGTGATCTCCTCATTCAAGATGTGAGAATCGTTAATGAGTCGAACCATCTCCTGCTGACTTCCGCCATAACCAAGGCGGAGGTTGTCAAGCATAGAATAGGTTCCCTTCGCGAGTCCTTGATAGGTCGCGATGATACTGTCTATATTCGTTCCGTAGGTATTGGCATTGTCCGACATATCGGAAAGAGCCATGTCTGCAAGCCTCGCGGCTGCGACGGTGTCGCCTTCGAGTCCCTGCAAGAGGGAAGCCGAGAATCCGGTGACAGTCTCCATATAGTCATTGGCTGACATCGTGGCCGTCTGAAATGCGTTCCTTGCATTCCTCCGAACTATGTCAGCCGAATTCCCGAAGATCTTCTCGACACCACCTGAGAGCTGTTCATAGCTCCCGTATGCCTCAAGCACTTGAGTGCTGACATCATATGCGATCTCGCCTGTTTTTTGTACCGTCTTAACAGCGAATTCGCCGACTTTGAGCGCAGCATCGGCAGCCTTCTCGGCAGCTTGCGCTGCGATGTCGAAGCCCTTAGCCAAGATGTCGCCGGCTTTCTGGCCGATATCTTCGACGACTTCAAGTCCCTTACCGAGAAGCTCTGTCGAATCATGGAGATTCTGAACAGAACCTTCGGCCGGCGTGAGATCTACATCTTCGCCGACTCCATTCAGAGCATCCTTCGTCTCTTGAGCCTGTCGCTCGAGATCGTGGAGTTTGGCTTCCGTATTCGCGATGCCGGCTGTGACGGCTTGATACTGAGTGTCAGTGATCTGATTGAGATCGAGAGCCTGTTTGGCTGCTTCGGCCGCAGCCTTCTCTGCATCGAGCTTCGCCTTTGTCTTCTCGATTGCCGTCGCAAGAAGATCCTGCTTCTTCGTCAAGTTCTCGATGTTGCCGGGATCAAGCTTCAGAGCCTGATTGATCTTCTTGAGATTACTTTGCGCTGCACCTGCAGCCTTCGTCGCTTCGTCGAGAGACTTGACAAGCTTCGAAGTATTACCCGCGATCTCTATTGTGATTCCCTTAATAGAATTGCTTGCCATTCTCTCTTCCTTCCTTATCCACCGAATACTCGGTCGATATCAGCTTGATTTCCCTTAACGGGATATTTATAAGAATCGTTCGCCTGTTCCGTCATCATGTCGAGAAGCTCCCCGATCGTGATGAGGTTCAGTTCGTTAAATGTCAGATTTAGTTGTTTTGCGCGCAACAAGACAAGCGCAGTCGTCATTTGTCGAGTTGTGCGCCTTCCGCGTTTTTTGCTTCTGAAGTGGTCACCGTGCTGTCAGTCCAGATGCAGATCAGCTCCGTAATGACCTCCGAAGTGAAGTCTCCATAGTGGAATTCATTGATCCACTTCCAGTAGTCGATCTCCTGAAGCTTCATCAGGTTCTCGACTGACACCCCTTCAGCCTGCTTATTCATGACAAAAGCAAGCTGCTTCAATGCGTCGTTAAGGTTTATATCGTTCGCGAGGTTCCTGTCCCTATTAAGTGAAGCCAGGACATCGGATCCGAAGATCCTCTTATATGCGATGGCCGTCAAGGCCGTTGATTCGAAATTGAGATCCCTCTCTCCTATAGTGATCGTTTTCATTTATTTATCCTCCAAGATTTAATAAAAAAGGGATCCCCGAATCGAGGATCCCTTAAGGTTAGCGTTCAACCGCTTATCAGCCTTCTCATCACGGTGTGAAGTCCGGAATCTGAACTGCTGTGTAGAAATTTGCGTAAGCCTGAGCATCTGTCTCGGCGGATGTGTAAGACTTAACGAGGTGGCACTCCTTGCCGTCGATCGTGTAAGTATCGACAGAAGGAACTGCTCTGAACTGAGTCGTCGATGTGGACGGCTCGATGTCAGAAGAAGGATCTGTCGTCTGACCAGCGACCTGAGGTCTCTGGGAGATGCTGACCTTATAGAAGCAATAGCGATTAGGTCTCTGATCGCCATCTACTTCGAACAGGAGAGCGAAATAAGTGACTTCGTCCTTATCTGTTTCGACGATGAGCCCGTTCTCATCCTTGTGATTGCCGAGAAGGTCAATTCTGACCTCGTCAGGAATCCTCGCGGAATTGAAGTCGCCCTCATAGCCCTTATTGTTCGAGATCGTGTAGTATGCTCCATTGTCAGCAGCGAAGATGATAGGATCGCCGTTAGGATCAAGGGAGATATCTACTGCACCCGGCCAAGCCTTGGGAGTGCCATAAGAAGATGTGACGACTCCTGTCTGGGAGTCTGTCGTTTCTGTAAGAATGGCATAGTGAACATTCTTAAGACCAAATGATACCTTGTTTTCAGCCATTTTTGTTTCCTCCATAAAAATTGATGTAGTAATAGCTCTCGCAGACGTGTTCCGACGGGATTGAAGAATCTTCCGAATAATATGGCAGCCCCAACCCATCGAGCGTCTGTTCAAGTGTGTTCAATAGATTCCAGTCATGAACCTCGCTCTCCACGAGACGAAGAGTCAGACCGGTAGTCTTGCCAAAGGTTTTATTATCAGCAAAATAGTTAGGATGATCTAAATCCTGAATGACGAGATAGGGACAAACGGTACCGATCGGAGCATTGTGAAGATTTACATTGAATCCGGCTCCGGTCAACGCTGCGACCAAACTTTCCAAACTCATAGCAAGTCCTCCAATCTTTTCACGGTCTCTTTTTGCGCCCATTCTTCGACTTCTTTGATGTGTGGATGAGCCTTTGCTTCTCCGACCTTGACTCCGTTCCTGACGATGTCATGACCATGCTCCAGAAGGTGAGCCAACTGATAGCCGGGAGCCTTAGCTCTGACCACCGCGTGAAGAGGATCTCTCATCTGAACTCCCCACGACTGCGCGTAAGGACCATTTCCGAATGCTTCCGAGGCGTTTTTCTTGACTTTCGAAGCAGCTTCTTGAGCAGTCTCTTTGATGACTTTCTGCATCGACTCGTCAACTTCCTTCGTATACCCCGAGAGGATTTGATTGACCTCTTTAGCTATATCACTTGGCATTTCCGACCCTCTCCCCGATATACAGTTCGATCCTATCCGTACCCTTCTTGTATGTTCTGTAGACGGTTAGAAGATCTTCATTTACCTTGACGAACCGTTCGCCATGGTAGTTGAAAGCGGAAGTCTCGATCACGCATTCAGGACGAATGCCAGCTTCGGCTGCTTGAAAGAACTCACTTTCATAGATAGACCTTAGTTTACCGATACAGTCTTTTTCAATCGGTGTAGTGATAGTCTGGGCTGTGGAGTCTTTGGAAGTCGTTTCCGATATCAACTGAAACTTAACTATTGGATTCATCGTTCTCGCCCTCCGTGTAAGAAGACGAAGAGTGAGTCCTCATCTTGAGCTGTGACTTCTGCTCGTCGTATGAGGACTTCAGCTTCGCCCAGTAGTTAGTATCGGATATCAGATCACCCAAATTGAGCTTGACATAGGTCTTGATTGCTGTGACGACAAGCTGATCAGCGGTCTCGGCCGTATAGGGATCACCGTTTACATCAGCTACACCGGAGATCTCAAGATCATAGAAACCTGCATTGATAAGTTCTGTGATCTCTGCATCCAGTGCGTCATCCATTATTCTGCACGCAAAGCGAACAGACAAAAGAAGTGATTCCATAGTCATAGTTCTTTACCTCTTAGTGATAATCAGCCCTCGGCATTTGCGGCAGGCTTTGTGATCGTGCAGAAAGCCTTGACAGCGATTACCTCGATGCCAGCGAAGAGCTTTCCTGTGATCTCAACCTTATCTGCCTTGCCAACTTCGTTGACGACAGTCTTGGGAGCGAATCCGTTAGGGAGATTTGCTCTCATACCAAAACCGAGGTCGCCGACGATAGCATAATCAGCTCCGGAAGCAGCTGTATCATAAGCAGGAAGCGTGCTGTCGTAAAGAACAGGAAGATCTGCGAACGGATCGCCGCCGTTGAGTGTACGAGTAGCCTCATACTGGCCCCAAGTTCTTCTGTTCATGATGATAGCAAGCTCCTCAGCCTCGTCAGAGATCTCAGAGATAGCTGCTACGACACCTGCACGACCGGGAGCTGCAGAAACTGTAGCCTGACCGGGCCTTATTGCTGTGGAAGCACCCTTTGCAGCGATGATCTTAGCAACAGCAATATGCTCTGCCTTCTTAACGATCTTGTAAGAAAGCTCATCGTAAACATAGTCGAGGAAAGCCTCTCCACGAAGGTCCATGACCTCGTCGGAAACACTGATCCACTTCTTGATGTTCTTAGGAACGATCGTAACTGTACCGATCTCAAGCTCTTCCTCGGCAGGCGCATCTGTTCCTTCCTCGTGTACGACTGCGTCTGTACCGGAGATCTCGAAGTCGATGGCAAGGTTACCCTTGACTTCGCTCTTCCCGATTCTCTCGAAGAGTCTTGACTTTTCCCATGCTGTTCTGATCTTGTCCTCTACGATAGTAGGAACGGAGATCTGACCATCAGCAGGTGCGTTCTTTGAGAGCAAAGCGCGAACCTCTGTGTCGTTACCTGTCTTTACATACTCAGCAAAAGCATCGATATACTCTTTGCTGTTTCTGTACTCTACTGCATTCTCTGCCATGTTTCTTTCCTCCAATTCATTGAAAGTGATTTCCTTACCTTCGCCGGAGAGAACGGCCTTCATATCAGCCTTTCTCTGCTCGTCGAGAAGGAATGCCTTACGCTCTTCCAAGCTGTCGAGCTCTGTCTCAAGAGCCTTGAAGTCAGCTTCGGAAGATTCGTTGTCAACGAGTGCCTTGATCTCAAGCTTCCTGGCTTCGATCTGATCAAGTGTCATTTCATTGATTTCCATCGTGTTATTCCTCCATAAGTTTGAATTTTAGTGCGAGCCGAGCTCTTGCCTCCGACTGCATAGCGCGTTCCCTCTCAAGTCGCTCCGCCTGCAGCTGTTCGATCGCTCCGTCGAACGCTGAACGAGTGGCCACGCCGATATCCGTATTCGGATTCGCAGGGAATCCGACTGCACTTATGTCATAGAGCTTCTTCATCTTCTCTATAACTCTTGTAATGACTCTCTTGCCGTCCTCCATCCTCTCTTCAAAGTGAGAGTCCATGACGGTGAAGGCAAAAGACATCTGGGAATAGTTCCCAGCTTCGATATCTTCGTATACACCTCTGGAAGATGTAGTCTTCGAGAGGTCGGTCTTCTGATATAGGCCATGATCATCGACGGAAAGCTTCACGGTCCCGTTCTTCGTCCTGGCATATACTCTGCCTGTGTGATCAAGTAAGAAGACCACGTCGGTCATGTCAGCTTCGTTGAACGCATCTGGCAGGATGCGTTCGTTCCACTTCTCGTCTCCGAAGTCATACAAAGTATATTCATCGAATGTTGAAGCATATCCCTCGACAATGTAGTCTTCATCTTCTCCTTCGGCTCTCTTATTAAGCACGAGATCGAAAGATCTATATTCTCTGTCATTCTTGAGTGCCATCTTTATTCTCCTCTTCTTCTTGAATGAAATAGTATTCTCCACGTGCAACGAATCTCTGTCCCTGTCCGTCCGGGAGCGGTGGCAAGTTAAACACCTCACGGCCTTCGTCGATCATGAGCATTCCACGGTCGACCATTCCCTGAACATAGGCGAGTTTGTCGCTGAATTTCATATACTGAAGTCTGTTCGATGTGAACACGACTTGAGCCCCGAATGAGATCTCCCTCGAACTGTAAAGTGCAAAAGTCATCGTCTCCGAGAGCTGAATTGCAAAAGGCTCGATCGCCCCTTCGTAGAATGCGGACCAGTCATCGCCGGAAGCCTTATTCTGCAGAATCTCCATGCTGACTCCGAAATAAGCGAAGACGTTCTGCTGGATCTGATTCGCCTGATCCTTATCCGGAGTCCACGGCTTGAAGTCTATCTGTTTGACATCCTGATAAGTATTAGGAAGAAGCAGGATTCCGTTCTTCTGCTTCGCCTTCTCGCCAAAAACAGACTCGGAATACTCTTCCTGCTCTTTGATCAAGTCTTCCTTCTTAGTGAAGTTGGAAAGACGAGCCAAGAGCTTATATCCGGCAGTTGATTTGATAGCTTCCTTGATGCCCTGATCCTGGATGGTGATCAAGTCCATCGTAGGATCAAGAGCGTGATTATTACTGCCAAAGAAGTCGTTTTTGAACTGGAACTTCCTCATCACGGCTGCTTCGCTCATCCTGCAAGTCGCCGATATCCTTCCGTCGTAGACCTTATATTTGAGCCAGAGCTCATCTTTATACTCCACGACTTTGACCTCGGTCGGAACTACTGTATAGAAGCCGACCTTGTTCATTCCGGCATCGTAGACCGGAACGATGATGCAGTTATTGCAACAGTCTAAGATCGTCGAAGCTCTGTAAAGGAACTGCGACCAAGTGTCCCACGGGTTCGGCTTCTGCTGAAGTCTCTTACTGAGATCAGGCTTAGCCGAGCCTATCAACTGAGCCTTCAGCTTCGAAGCGTGTCTCGCCCTGGCATCGATCGCGGCTCTCACGAGCATTGACTCATAGATCTCGCCTCGCCAGTCTCGGAAGACAGGCTCATATCCGCTGATCAGCTTGAATGTATGACCAGCTTCAATAACCAGCCGTGACTTTTCATCACGACCTAAAATCTTATCGAGAATTTTTCCCATCTTCTCACTCCTGATTCGATAGTCTATTTCCTAAATCGCCATACCACTTCTGTCTGACGCAGAGTGCATCAAGCAGAGCTGCCGTTCCGTCGATGTGCGACTTATTGTTCAGTTTCTTGAGCCGTACTTTCTGGGCTCTTGTATCCCGCTCAAGAGCCGAATCCAAAAGGTGGATCTTGAGAAGTTCGTTGTTACCTATATGAATCCGACCATCCTTCATGAGACCTTCCATCTCATAAATGACCGGAGTCAGATTATGCCCTTGATAAACATCGTCTGTCTGAAAGCCGAATGCCTGTAAATCCTGAATCAGATATTGAGCCGAATATCGGTCATATCCAACCATCAGAGGAAGGAGCTCGTGCTCCTTGACAGCCGATGTTATCCAGTCGAATACTGCGTGATAATCCACGAAGTTCTCTCCTGCTAAGGACATCCAACCCTTTTGGATCATCGCGTCGTATGGGATTCCGTCTCTGGCAATCGCATCGGAGAGCTTCTCCGTCGGGAGCCAGAAGTGTGATATCACATACAGTTGGCCTTTTTCTTCAATGACAAGACAAGCGGATGTCAAGTCCGTTGTCTGCGACAAGTCGATTCCAGCGACGCAATACTTATGAGCGAATCGCTCCATTGTGTACTCTTCGTTGCTCGAAGCTTCCTTGACAGTCTGAGCAGACAGCCAAGCCTGTGTGCTGTTCTGTTTGATATTGCAATACTTACAGAGGAACTCCGTCTTCTTACTTAACGAATCGCGAGCCGTGTTGATCTCATCCAGAATGAACTGAACGGAAACAGACGAGCCGAGTCCGGGAAGACTCTTCCGCAATTCGTTGATATCGTCCCACTTCTCGATGTCGTCTATCATATAGAAGATCGGCAGCAATCTCTGATCGTGAGACGCTCCCAAAAGGAAACTCGTCCCTCTCGTGAAGAGCTCGTCATAGATTCCACCGTCGACATATCCGCCGGAACTGATCGAAAGTGTGATCGGTTCCTCTCTCGCTCCGGTGCCGGAAGTCATGACCTCATACTGACGAAGTCCTCGCGCTGCAGGCCACGAACTCATTTCGTCCGCGACTGTAAGCATCGGAGAATATCCATCAGCCTTCTTCTCGGAGAACGCGATCTTCTTGATCGTCGTGTTTGTCTCCGGGATGATATAGTCGTTCTTTCTCTTCTTTGTCCGCTTTTCCAAGTCCGGACAATGGAGCATCGTAAACTCCCACGCCGAATAGACCAAATCGGACTGGTCGAGTTTTGGAGCGATGCAATAGATCTCGGAACCATACTCTCCATCGATATACGATTCATAGCTCATGATCGCTCCGGCTTGTAAAGTCTTACCGCACTTTCTTCCGACGAAGAGTGCGACTTCACGAAAGATTCTTTTTCCCCTATCGTCTACGATTCCGTAAAGAATCGATATCCAAGCCTTCTCCCAAAGATCCAGCTTCAGAACACCGGGAGCAAGCTTTCCTTTATTGTGACGAAAGAACGTCTCGATATATCGAATCGCTCTGTTCGCCTTCTTTTGATCGAAGATATAAGTCCCATCCTCGATGCCGCTGACTATCTTTTCATACAACAAGCGAATCCACATTCCGACGAGCTCTGTTCCGTCTTGGATTGCCTGATAATATGCCAGGATAAAATTATCCATTCTTCAAGAATTCAGAAAGAGCATCACCTGAATCGTCTGATGCAGGAAGCAGCTCGTCAAGCTTCCTGATAATAGCAAGGTAGTTCTTATCCCTTGCCGTGAAGACTTTGCTCTCAGGACGCTCCCTCAAGAACTCCACTCCGTCATTTTTCTGCTGGAACATCTCGGTCGAGCCGTTCTTCATCACGTCTTCCCAAAGAAGATCCAGCGACACTCTCAATCGCGCCGCCTGACGGATGAGTCCGTCGACGAGAGCTCTCTTATTTGCCGGGATTCCGCTATACAAAGCCGAAAGTCTTTCATATTCCTGCTTTTCTGCCCTTTTTGCGTTCATACTCCCTCCAATTCCGAACATTTATTCGCGCGACCCCTGTTTTATGCCTCATCTCGGAGGAAATCTTACC
>Ga0326511_10002456_pt1 | contig 15044 bp, 24 predicted proteins | sample 0_2496_0518_D_FD_203701 | JGI IMG/M metagenome (GOLD analysis project Ga0326511, IMG submission 203701) | Bovine rumen microbial communities from UC Davis, California, United States - 0_2496_0518 | ecosystem: Host-associated > Mammals > Digestive system > Stomach > Rumen | place: USA...
TGCTCCGTGAAGAAATAATAACTAACAGCAATTACGACAGTACACACCCGTCATACGACGAATATGAGTATACTTATCCAGAAGATATGTTATACGTACTCAACGAAGACGTGATTATATCAGACATGGAGGACAATCACACAATGGATACTTGCGTGTTTGAATGTACTGCTGATAGTTTTATGTATAGAGTGAATAATTCTCTTACAGACTTTCATTATAAGTATCATAGAGCAAGACCGCTGAGAGTAAGGACTAAGGATGGTTTTAGACTTCTAACAGATAAGCATTATAAGATTCATAGATATACACTGGGATACTTAGCTATTCCAGAAGAAATAACAAGCGAGAATCCTCTTAAAAACTATGAGGATTTCGAAGATAACACTTGGTTAGAAATAATTAAAATAGCCGCCCAAATGTACATAGAGAATCAATCAGATCCTCGGTATAAGACTATTACAAATGAAGTTCTAACACAAGAATAATTTAAACGTGGAAACCCCAGCTAGTTAGGTCTAGACATTGAAATATAGGGGGAGTAGAATAAATTAATTTAATAATATGATTACATACGTAAATACTGTGTTCGTAAGCAACGTAGGTACGAAGGCTTCGGACATCGCAAATCCCGCAAAGGGTCAGTTCGTTTTTGTTGACGTTGACACCAACGCCGCAATCGACGCAAACACTGTTCGTTTTAAGATTGGTATGGGTACTGGTAAGACCGCTAAGCAGGTTAATCCTAGCACTGGCGCTACTACTAACGTTCCTGTAATTAAGTGGTCAAACATCATCAACGTAGCTGACATCAAAGGTTGGACGAAGGCTGACTATGCTGCTGACACCGAGGATCAGATCGTAATTGACTTCACTGGTGCTACTACTTTGATTGGTAGCGGTAAACTGTTGTCTCAGGCTGGCAAGCGTATCATTGTACGTTTGACGTTCAAGGATATGCCTACTCGCTTCCGCAAGTGGACTGAGAGCTATGAGTACGTTACCGCAGAGGGTGACACTGCAGCTACTATTGCTACTGGCATCGCTAACATGATCAACAAGGAGTGGAAGCGCGCTCGTGTAGAGGCTAGTGCTGCTTCTGGCGTACTGACTCTTACCGCTATGAAGTACGACGATGACGAGTCTGTTGACTCTCTGAACTGGTACAACAAGGTTCGCTTCAACGCTAATATTTATTACACCGATCCCGCTGCAGAAGGCTGGGAGTCTTTGAATAAGCATTTCCCCAAAGGCGTTACGATCGTTAAAACTCCTGGTAAGACCTATCAGGCTAGCGCTAAGCTGGTTCGCGATCGTGAAGCTCAGGCTATGGGTTACGAAGGAATCCTGAACCGTGGTGAGGGTACTTGGCCAATCATCAAGCCAGCTATGGAGACCAGCCTCGAAGGTCATTACAACGTTGTTACGCTCGAATTTGAGAACATGTATCGCACTGCTGACGACTTGTTCCGTAAGACAAAGCAGACCGTAGAGATCTATACTACTGGTGCTACTTCTGTTATTACCAACGAGCTTGACAAGCTGACCGGCATCGTTGATAAGACCATCGAAGCAGTTGAACCTGCTAATCCTTGATAACAAAAATTAACTAAGCTGGGGTGGGCTGCGCCCATCTCGGCTTTTTTATTTTATACAGCATTATGTAGAAAATTAGAATAGGAAACGACATAAGACTTGCTGTAGAACTTCGTTAGTACGTTGGCGGCAATAAAGTCCCAGAACGAATGGTTTATAACCCCAACGATGTTAATTTTGAGGAAAACGACAATAATGTTTTTGTAAACTGGTATGAGGTTTATCCTTCAGACGGATAGCAATCCGGAAGTACGTTTGATGCTAAGGATGGAACCAATTCAGTTTGTATAAGAAGCATTAAGGCAATCCTTGTAAACGAGACGATGAAAGAGAAAGTCGTAAACGATCTTAAGAAAAAGACAAAGTTTATGACCAGATTTCCAAGAGATCCTTATATGCACGCGTTTTGTTCTTCTCCTCATAACATTAACAACAGTGGTTATTATTGCTGGAGAGCATTTCCCCAAAGACACATGTTTGCTTCTTACAATGGATTTGGTGTAACACCTGATTGGAATAGTATCTACAAACCACTTCCTAAAAGAAGTGATGTAGAATATATTGCAAACGCAGCAGCAACAAGTAAATAGAACATCGTAGAAGTCATGTTCCCTGCTGAACACCAGCTTCACACTGGCGTATATTCGCTTATAATTATAGCAAAACTGTACGCACCTGGGTATAATGCTCAAAATCTTAGAACAATAACAATAGACGTTCCAAACGTATTTGAACTAGTCAAGACGTCTTAGGAGGGTATGGACACCGATATGTATATAGACGTTTCTGCGTTATTGGATAAATTGCCAGAAGATCAGGCATATGTTCCGGACGCAGAAGATATATACGTAAGACGTGGATGGGTATCTAACGATGGTGAGAATGTTATAAACCTTAATAGAACTGACGACTCTACAATACAAGTAAACCTAGATAGTATCACTGGTTGGTACGAAGAAGAAGATTTATAATTATGGCTAAGCTTTTAACCGCAATTGGAAATATGTTCGAATCTCTCTCTGCCGGCACATGGTGGGGAAAGGTGTTGATCGGAGCTGGCTCTATAGCCGCAGGATTTTATTCTCCAATTATGCTTTTACTTTTAGCTTGTTTTGCTTTTACCGTTACCGATATGATATACGGAATAAAGATTGCTATAAAGACTAAGAAAAAGATAGATAGTCATAAGAATTGGAAGGGTACCTTAGTTAAACTTATAGACGAGTTTACGATCATATCACTAGCTCGTCTTCTGGAACTAGCAGTGCTTGGAGAACAAGGCGTATTTGTGTTGACAGGAGGCGCCACGGTTATAATCAGTTTGACTGAACTGTGGTCTATCCTAGAGAACCTAAACACCCTTAATCCAGAGGGACCTTGGAGAGCACTAGGCAACTTCTTAAAGAAAAAAGGTGAAGATTACATAGGAACAGAAATCGATTTTGACAATGGAAATAATAACGATTCTAAAGTGGATAGTAAAGAATCGTGATATCGCATTTAAGGCTGTTTGCGGCCTCGCTGTTGCAATTTTGCTGTCGTGGGGGATAACTCTTAACAGCAAGAATAAAAAGCTGTCAGAGGGCCTAGAAATGGCTCAGAACAACATTGAGGCCTATTAGGGGTTGCTAGACGACTCCTAGTAGGCCAATAATGTTTTAAAGCTAGATATCGAAACTTTACAAGACCAAAACGACAAAACGTTACAAAAGCTCGATAGTGTTAGAGAAGAATTAAAAATAAAATCAAAGCATGTTTCTGCTGCTGCAACTCAAACACAGGTTTTAGACGTTAATAAGAGTAAGGGGGTATAGGGGGATCTATTAACTATACTTAAAGATACTGTTTATAATGATAGTATACAATATAATGACTTAACTAAAGTAAACTATACTATAGGAAAAGATACAGTAAGTATAGGCATTAAGTTATAGAATGAATAGTTCTTCTATATATACAATACCCGAGAGTATAAGAATAAAAAGAACTTTTTTCAACGACTCTTTACATTAGACTTTAAGAAGGTAACAAAGACTAAATACGAGGTATACAACACCAATGATTTGGTTAATACAGGAAATGTAAGAGTTGTTGTATCAAACAAATAATAATATGGTTGCTAAAATATCACTAAAGGAAATCATTGATGATATACTGCTCCTTGTGAGAAACAACAATATTAGTGAGAGTGAGGACTTATCAAGAGCTCAAATAGCCTCGTGGGTCAATGCTTATCGTAGATAGTTGTGGAAGCAGCGGTTGGATGAACTCAAGGATCGTAAGAAGAAGTATAACCTCGATTGGGAAGATCTTATAGACAACGAGTTCTTCGAGATGCGAGAGACTGGTCCACACAAACTAGAGGTTGTAGAATCTGAAGACGAAGGTCGCGAATCGTATACTAAACGTACAGAAGATACGTTCGAAGACATCGTAGACAATGCTCCAAGCAGTATACTTGCTGTACACGATGAGGCTGGAGAGAATATACAATATATGAACCACATCCGTAGACATTATCAAAACTTCCGTAGATACACATTTGGAGAGATGACAGCGTTCTACAAAGACGACAAGCACGTATATGTGCAAGGTTTACAAGACGGCGGATTGCTGGAATATGTATATGTATTAGCTGTATACGAAGTACAGAACGACGACGATAACGACGATGAAGATACAGATCCAGACGAGGATGATGTAAAGATTCCAGCATGGATGGTTCCTCCTATCAAAAAGCTTATTTTAAATAATGAACTTGCGTTCATGCTTAACAGACCTAGTGACGATAGTAACAATGCTACGTTGGCAAGTGTTAAGCCACATGGACCACAAGACGACGAAGAATAATGAAACAAACGTGTACGTTTAGAGATATGTACAAACAAATGCCAATAGAGGTCGATTACGGCCTCTATAAACGCATTTTAGAGGAGATGTGTAAAGTTATCCTAGAATGCGTATTAGAGCGCTCAGAAGGCTTTAAAATGCCTTACGGATTAGGTTTTATACAGGTCGGAAAATACAGACCTAAGACATTATCTCCACAATCATTATCAGTCGATTATAAGAGTTCAAAAGAGTTTGATAAACGTATATATCACCTAAACGAACACTCTGATGGATATAAATATAGACTATATTGGTCTAAGATACCTAGGACATTTCCAGATAGATACAAATATCAACTGTGTCTCGTTAGACAAAATAAGCGAAAATTAGCTCAACTAATATTCAACAAACAAGATTATATAGATATCAATGATATACAATTATACAAAATGTGAGTCTATCATAGCAAAGGTTATGGCAGATTTAGACTCAACAGAAGTCAGATAGCGTACTACAGATATACGTGAATGGATATTTGAAGCTGTTGAAAAGATAGGTGCACCAATGTAGTATATCCACAAAGAATCTGGATCAGATGGTGTACCACTATTGAAGATAGAAGATCATCAGGTACCGTTGCCTGATGATTTGTAGCATCTAGACGGTGTTGCTTATTGTGACAAACCAAAAGGTAGATGGATACCTATGAGAACTATGACCGGCGTATTTAAAAATCCAAAGCACGACAAACGTCCTCACGATCATCATCAGCCTATGAATTTTAAAATGTATACCACACAGGCTCAAATGTTTTTAAGTAATGCAAGGCATTTGAAGGAATACAAACCAACAGAAGATCCTCAATACTTTATCAAGCCTGGTTGGTTAGTTACAAATAAGCGAGACGGATTTATAAAGCTTGCCTATAAGGCTATTGCAACAGATGAGAGAGGTTATCCTCTGATACCAGACCTCGCTTCATATCAAGAAGCTGTATACTGGTACGTTGTAATGAAGCTTTCTTTCTCTAAGTGGATGAAAGGTACATTGGGAGGTAAAGGTGTAAATGCTGGATAGAATATGTATACTTATATACAACAGCAATGGAACTTCTATAGAAACCAGGCATACGCCGAAGCAATGATGCCCACTGCAGACGATATACAAAACATAAAGAATGAATGGAATAGGCTGATACCTGAGCTTGATGAAGACGATACGTTCTTCAAACATCAAGGAGATGATCAGTAGTTCTACAACGATTACTACTATGGTTATTAATGAAAATAATTCTCATATAAATTCTTTTGTAAAGGGCATGAACTCTGATCAGGCTTTTGATCAAATACAAAATTCTCAATATACTTTTGCAAAGAATGTCAGAATAACAAAAAATCAACTGCTTGGCGGAGCAAGTGATTATTCTTCTGTACGAGAAGGGATTGTTGCGCCAGTACCAGAAGGTGTCGTTGCATACGAAAAAACAAATTTTAACGATACAATACTGGCAGTAAAAAGTGTAGACGATTTATGTATAATAATATCTACAGATAACAATAGAAATTTAAATGTATATAAATCGTATGTTGACGAAATACAAAACGAGGTTTCTGATTTTCATCTTATATGGCAGTCCGAAGGATTTTGGAGTTAGAGTGAAACTATTCCTAGTTAGGTGTCAGCAGTGTTGTATAAGGAATTAGAAAATGTTGTAAAATTATACATCGCCACCGGAAAGACTCCTGTAATAGTTCTTCGTGTCGACGACGAAGGCGAAATGACACTTCATAAAAACAACGAGTATACAAACGAGTATACAAACGTTGATTATCTTATAAACAATAGAATAATACCGTAGAAAAGAGTGTTTGTTGAAGAAATAATATCAGGAAGATTAAAAACGTCTTAGGTTTAGTATACATATAGATATTATAATAAATACTCAAATACTACTCAGTTAGCTCCTCTAACAAATAAAATACAAATAATAGATCCGTCACGATCAAAAGAAATCGGTAATGCAGAAAACACTGAAACATCAGTAGGTCTTGCTATAAGCATCGACGTTAGTGAATACAAAGATATATACGAACGATTATAGGTATATAGACTTTCTTATATAACCCCAAATCAAGACTCTGAAATAGCATTAATATACGACGGAAAAATTTCTTCTAACGATAAATTTATATTAAATGACGTGGGCATAGAACCGTTGCAAATTCTTACAATGGAAGAATTTTCTGCAATGTCTGGCGTAATGCTTATTCCTAAAGTAATAGAGCAGAACCAAGAGTATATGTTTTGTGCCAACGTAAGCGACGATACAATCATAAAAGACCTAGATGTTGTTGTAGACGAAAATCCTTTTGTACAAACATCATCAAAAATAGTACTTGCTACAGATCTTACTGGCGCAATTCCGGACGAAGGAAAGTATACCTTTGCTGATTTAAATGTTGATCTAAACGCAGACACGTAGTATTATACAAACATGTCATCTTATATAGGTGAACGCGGCGTAAATCCGAGTCTTGCAGCTCCAAGTTATAACAACATAATAACGTCTAGTCTGCTGAGATCATTGCGTAGAGGAGAGACGTATAGATACGGTATCGTTTATTATGATAAATACGGACGAAGAAGTGATGTAAAAACCATAGGCGATTTTAATGTTCCGTCTATATCGAGCAACAATATGCCGTTTGGTGTAGAAACAATAAACAACAAAGATATTCTTGTTGCGTATCCGCTCGGTGTAAAAATAAAAATACCACAGATAAATTCTAATTCTGGAATAGATCCAAACACAATAGTTGGTTGCCAGATAGTAAGACGATCTTCTTCTGACGTATACCAAAACACATTAATGCAGGTTGCGCTAGCAAGACCGATACAACAAGGGCTTAGTGAGATACATAATAATTTGGAGCCAAATAAACAATCTCCTTTTTATCCTTCTGGGTTTTTGTCTGTTGCCAACTTACAAATATTTCCATCTTATTATACTACAGACGGCGGATATAATCGTTATTCTCCGGCGTACTCACAGTTGTGGGCACAAACAAAAAACAGCAGACTGTTCTAGATATTTTCTTCAGAAATAGATTTTAGAAGAGATGATGCGTTATCAAAGTTAAATGTTTCTGACACAACAATAAAAGAGGCGTTTTGTATTCCTTCTGTGTGTGCCTTGTACGAAACCGGCTCTATAAAAGAAAATTTATTTAAAGGGATTACTTAGGCTACTGTGTCTGAAGGTGATTATACAACGTCTTTATATATAGAACCATACGACGATCATAGTTACAGACTAGACGCAAATAACTTAGATCTAAAAGATGCAAAAGAAATAAGATTGTATCCGACAGCAAAACAAAATGAGAATGATCAATGGTCGTTTTCGTTTGGAAACTATTCCGGCGGTTCACAATTTTTTACTGCGTCAGAAGGCGAAGACGTATTGTCCACACAGCCATATAATTTGTTAACAATATATCCTGGAGGTGAAGTTGCGTCCGAGTTTGCATCAAGATTAGAAATCAAAACAAATAACCTTACGTATTGCACGAGAGAGTTAGGAAATACTACATATACAGAAAATATAAAACTACAAATAAAAATAATATATGACGTAGAATAGCAAGCTTCTGAATACTCGCTGGATACTTCCTATATAAACATAGATAGAAAATATGTAAATAAGCTGACAATAGGAAACAAAAAAGACTTTTATTACATATATAACTATTTTGTGCTTGGTAATGCATTTAATTCTCAGTTTGACGCAAACGGCGTTTAGGTGCAATCTATAAAAGATGTAAAAATACCAAATTGGAACGACGGGTTTGATAGAGTTTAGTTTGGAGATGACGGAACTACAATAGACGCTACAAAACAATATACCGGCTTCAATACAACTGTAAATGAGTACCAATATGATAACTGGGCATCTTTTGGTAAGTACGATATGCAGGCTGGAACAAGCTGGACGCCAAACTAGGGATGGGATGAACCATGTATAAAAGAAATCCTTGGCGTAAGAGGTCACTATGATTATTGGCTTAATTCTCCTGTATCAGACGATAGAGGCTCGCTGAGAAACGGATTTGTTGGTCCAGGTCCGTCGTGCTTCTTACTTACGACTACAGAGAGCGCAGGATCTTTTCCTGCTATAGATTCAAACTTCTATACATCTGTATGTAATATACAGCACTCTGCAAAACACGATAATGTAGAATCAGATGAGCATACTAGTTTTTATGGGTTCGGTAATTATTTTGAACTTGCATATGACAGTACAGAACACAAACTCAAAACGATAGAAGGTGAAGAGTAGCTTACTGTATTTGACGGTGATATATACATTACGCCGCACGAGTTTACTACGATGTACAAAGCGTATAATTTTGAATCTGTTGACACACTACAATCAACGCAAATAACAAATTATATACCGCTTGAATCTAAAGTAAATACGTATTTTGATTACGGAATGAATTTACGAAATACGAGTAGTGCAAACTTAATGTATGAACCAGGATCTATAGACGGCGTTACTACACAAGAGCGACCTGCACATCAGTACAACATGATATACTCCGATAACGACGCATCAAACGACGTATTTACGCTTATATCTACAGACAAGAATGAAACAAATCAATTTAAACAGAGAGCGTACTTCTCAGAATTAAAAAACAACGGAGAGTTTATAGATAACTTTTTGATATTTAAAGCACTTTCGTTTATTGACGTAGATAGCAAATACGGCCAGATAACAGAAATGTATACAGACAAAAATATATTGTACTATTGGCAAGAACACGCGTTTGGTAAGTTTAGTGTAAACGAACGTTCGCTTATAAACGATCAAAACGGAAACACTATTATGCTTGGACAAGCTGGCATTCTTAGTAGATATGACTATATGAGTACAAAATACGGAATGCGGTTATATGATTTCTGTGGTAGATCCGCTGACAATGGTGTATATTGGGTAGATATGAACAATAAAGCTGTTGTTGCTGCAGCAGGAAATCAGGTTGTCAACTATGGCGAACAATTAGGCGTATAGAATATAATAAACGACAAAATAGACATGTCTTCGATACCAAACGTTGACTATGATATTCAAAATAGCGAATTGCTGTGTAAGATGTTGAACGATAATGAGCAGTTAGTGTTTAATGTTAAATATAATATGCCTACGTCTATATACACAAGGGAATATGACAAGATGGTTTATATAAAGAATCACATATACGGACTGTATAAAAACGAAAACGAAAACCTGTCTTTTATAAAATACAATTATCTTTTTAATTACGAAGACGTACAATATCTTTCCCCGATGGTTTTGGACTTCATAATAAATCCTAACGCTTCTGTTGTAAAAGTATTTGATAATTAGCAGATAACGCCGATAAAACGGTCACAATATAAACCGCAAGTGTTATCTGATACAACAATATCTGTAGAAACAGATATGTATGAAAAACAAAACGTAAATATACAAGATATATCTACTGACAGAGAAGGCAATATAATATACGCGATACCTAGATTTGGTAATCGAAGTTATGGCAATAGGATGCGAGGTAAATGGATGAAGGTTAGAATACACAACAGTAACCCAACTGACTACTCTACGCTATCGCACGTAATTACAAAGTTTAGACAATCCTTTAGTTGATATGAAAAGAAATAATAAAAAGAAACTTCCTAGATATTGGTTAGGAACAAGAAGACCAACCACATTGGGATATTAGCCCAACAAAGGGATTGGAGATTCTTTGGCATCTACAAATCCAGGAATAAGCGTACGACCTGATGTATAGGCAATGAAACAAAATTTTGTACCAAATATGATTGGTAGAGCAGGATCTAGTTTCTAGTTTCCTATGCAAATGGCACAAACCTTTACAAAAGCCGCGCCAGCTGCAGCAAACCCGTTTCTCACTACTACCTCGGCCGGTGCTGTAAACGGTATAAATACCGGCAGTAACCTTGGTACATCTTTATTTGAACACGGTGCTGGAAAAATAACACAACAAGGAACTACAAAAGCTGCAGGAGCGTTATCTCCTGCCGGAACAGCTCTTGGCGCTCTTGGTACAGCATACGGTTTATATAATGTCGGTACAGACATAGCAAACGCGGGAGACCACAGAACTGTTGGAAACATGCGTGACACGCTTACTACAAATACCTATACTACTGCTGGAGGAAGCACGTATACAGAAAAAACCGGACTTGATACTTCTGGCGAACTTGAATATGAGAATCAAAATAAAAGAGCAAAGCAGATGGGTCTTACTTTAGACTCTATTGGTTTGGGCGCTTCTGCTGGAGGTTTGGTTGGAGGTACAGCTTTAGCTGGATCCGTTGGCGGACCTCTTGGTATGGCACTCGGCGCAGGACTTGGTTTGCTTGCTGGAGGTATAGCATCTTTGTTTGGATTTGGCGACAACGAAGACGAAGTCAGAGAACAAATGCAAATTCTAGGTGATGAAACTGCAAGAGTAAACAGACAGAGTCGTTCAGAGGCATTAGACCAAGATGTAAAAAGTGCGTTTTATAGTGGTGAAGCTAGTGCCGCTAATGGTAAACGCCCGGTATGGACTCCAGACGGCCTTGTTGGCAAAAAAGCTACAGCACGCGTGTCAAACGGAGAAGTTGTTGGAAATTTTGAAGAAGGTGTTGCAACAAGAATTCCAGGAAAAAAGAATAATAAAGATACAAAATTAGCAGCGCTTTCTGATGGAGATTTTGTTATAAGTAATAAATATGGTTTGTCTGATTATGCTGCTGCTACAGGCGACTATTTGGGAGCATTAAATTTACAAGAAATGTTATTAGGAAAAATGAGAAACAAGCACGGATACAAATGCGGTAAGTTGCCGAAACGTGCGTTAGGACAATTTGGAGAATATGCGTTGTCTGCACTACCTCATCTCGAAGGCTTGATGGGAAATATTGCTAGATATAATAGAGCAAAAAATGCAGATACATATGCTCCTAATTTATATGTAGACGATGCAGAAGGTCGTGCAGCCGTAAATCAACTGGCTAATCTTCGTTATGATGTAACTCCGTATTTGAGAGACGCGCAAAGAGCGTTAAATCAACAAAATTGGAATGTACGTAGAAACGTAGGACTTGGCTTAGGAGGTAGAGCTATAGCACAAAATGCTAACTTCTAGGCATATTTAAATAATCTTGCTAATGTTTACAACGCTAAAAATGAAGCTGACAATAAGTACACTGCAATGTATGCAGATGCTTTGGCAAAGCTTGGTGCTCAGAACAGACAGTATAGGACTGCGGCTTTAAATAATCAATTCCAGTGGAAGCAACAACAAAATGCTGCGAAAGAAAATTGGTTAGATCAAGTACAAAAAGATAAATATACTGTTGCATCTAACCTTGCATCTGATATATTGAGAGTAAATCAATATAATGAAGCAAGAGCGTTGGAGAATAAGAAACTTGGGTTGTATCAGCAACAGATTGGTATTGATAGAATAAAGGCATTGCAAGGATTAAATAATAATTCTACAACCAACACAAGCACAACTGTACCAACTAATTTATATTATAATTTTGTATCACCGTCGTTAGAAGAACTACAAAGACTAAATCGCCTTAGAGGAGGGTACGCATAATTATGACTTTTTTAGGATTAGAAAGACCGGTTGAATATCAAAGATAGTAGATATTTGATCCAACTACAGCAAATATGGTCTTAAGTGCACAATCAGACTATGTAAACGCTGTATACAACGATTATCTCAGAGGTCTTGAAGATATGAAAGAGTTTAACAAGACCTATGGAGATTTTATGAGTCCTATTCAAAAAGATATGGACTGGTACGACAAAAATGTTACTGGCAAGGTTCGCGATTTTATTACAAACGCCTATGCACAAGGCATAGATCCTCTTAGAAGTGCTGAAGGAAGAGCTGCTGTATCATAGTTGATTTATAGTATGCCTACTGGAGAAATAGCAAAACGAAAGCAGTCTGCAGAAATAGCAAAAGAATACGTTAAGAATTACGGTGCTCTAGATGCAGCAGGCAAACTGGATCCAAATTTTGAGCGTTTTATGATGAACGGAATGTCACTGTAGGATTGGGATACTGGCGTAAATGGTGTGTGGGGAAGATATTCTCCATCAGAGTACAAAACATTGCAAGAATACGTTCATCCTAGTTTTGCAAATATTAAACCTCACATGATGAGCGCGCAAGAAGTTACTGATAGAGGGTATAACTACGATCCAAGATACGAGTATACTGGTGTAAGCCGTGCAGACATGGAGCAGTCGATGAAAGATTGGCTCCCTGGTGTTAGGAATGAGGGTATTTATAGATATTACAGAGAGCAGGCAAAACAAGACTTAATTCGTAGAGGATATAAAAATCCTACGGACGACTAGATTGATGCACAGTTTGTGAATAATGCTATAACAGCAGACCATCAGATGATGACACCTCTTACAAGAGAGGTAAATCAGTTTGCATATTTGGCAGCAAAAGAAAGATCTGAAAAGGCTGTTGCCAGATATAAACATTCATTAGAAAATCCAGGACCTGATTAGCGTGGTGGAATCCTTGGTCTTACAGATAAAATAAAGAACGATATCAGGGAAAAACAAAGCCGTATCGGCGGAATCAACACAGCTGCTAAAGGAAAAATGAAAAGCGTCGTTGCTTCTGCAAAAGATTATGATTCTGCTGCAGCTAGATATTATAACACACAGTCAAAACCAACAGACTTTGGGTAGAAAACAATCACAGCGTGGTTTTTAGGATTTAACGATCCAACTTCTGATAAAATAAACGATCTTGCAACTGAGCATGGATATAGAGTAAACTTTGGTCCAGAATCTGCGTTACATCATACAAGAATTAGAATGTTTGATTACGATGGGAAACAGATAGGTGGAAGAATTCGTGCGTTCGATGATTATCTTACAAGAAATCGTGTCAAAGGATATTTGGCAGGAAACGATAGAACAGTCAATTGGCAGAAGTAGGCTGGCGTTGATGTATATGATGTAAACGGAGTCGTAAAGATAAACAAAAAAGATATTGACGGTTTCTTAGAAGAGCGCTGGCAGAAATTTAAAGATAAAACCAGTCAATCAGAAGCCCAATTTAAGAGAAATACGATGCGAGGGTTGGGTCTTGTTGAACACGTTGAACAAGATAAAGAATACTCAAACCCAGACGACGAGGCAAAATCTGGAATATATCGGTCTGGATACACCACTTGGGTATATATGCCAGTAACAAAAACGTGGCAGTTAGGTAGTGTTTATTAGTCAGATGTAGACACGTTTAATGATAAAAATGTGGTTAGTGGCAAAGAATTAAGTGGAAGATAGTATTAGTATCAAGTGCGAGACATAAATAGAAAATAATATGGATAAAAATAAGAAAATCCGCTCTTTGAGCGACGTTACAAACGAAATCGCGCAATTTGAAAAGCAGGTATAGCAGTCTAACAAAAACGGAAGGCTGCTATATCGCGATTACGCAGGAAATACGCTAGATACAAATATAGGGGATGCATATAGCCCTGCAAATTATGCCAGGAGCGAACAAGAGAATAAAGACGATCAGCCTTGGTACTAGGATGCATTAGATTTTGTTTCATAGTCCGCAAAGAATGTTTGGAATGTTGCAACGGAAGATATTCCAAATTCTATGCGAATGCTTCATGAAAAAATAAATCAGGGGCATACGTCTACTACCGAAAACCGCATGAGAGAAAATAATGACAACAAACGAAATGCGTAGATAGTATAGGAATATATAAATCTTTTAGAAAAATACAAAGAAATAAAAGATGTTTCTGATAATAGCGGTGGAGTACTATTTAGACCTCAATTAACGCAGCTAGAACAAGAGCTGAAGAAATATGATGACTATTTTAAAGGCGACGGTAGACACAATTCTTTAGTGGCAGATTTAATGTTTAAGCTGCCAGAAAAAGGCGACGACAAAACACAATCAAAACTATCTGATTCGTTTGTTTCTCGCGGAATGTATACAGCAGACCAACAATCTACTGGCAAGTGGGCTACTGCAAAAAATATATTAAAATATGCAGTGATAAACCCGTTGACCGCAATGAGCCACGTGGCTGAACTTGGTTACATGAAATTATTTGATGAAGGCGAAGCTTTAAAACAAGACGCTGTAAAAAATATGGACGATAGTAACGATGGAAAAGCTGCGATTGACGCAATGTATAACGGTAGGAATTTATACGAAATAGACGATTTAAAAAAGCGCTTAAACTACTGGAACATTCACAACGAACGACTAGACCACTTATATGATTAGTGGTATAGAGCCGACAAACAGCAAGAAAAAGACGGATTACTTAAAATAAGCATCCCGTTTACAAATACGTCTTTGTCGATGGACATATCAGATCCTGAAGACGTTTCTCCAGAATGGAGACAACAGTAGCAGATTCATGCCGGAGAATTCTGGTCGCACCCATTATACACATTACCGGAAATAGGAAGCACTATAGGTCTTGGCGCAGGTATGGTTGGAACCATGGTTGCGGACGGAATAGCTCGTGCGGCAATAAGAGAG
>Ga0326511_10002458_pt1 | contig 15042 bp, 13 predicted proteins | sample 0_2496_0518_D_FD_203701 | JGI IMG/M metagenome (GOLD analysis project Ga0326511, IMG submission 203701) | Bovine rumen microbial communities from UC Davis, California, United States - 0_2496_0518 | ecosystem: Host-associated > Mammals > Digestive system > Stomach > Rumen | place: USA...
ATGACGGTTTCTACTCACAGCCTGTTGTAAACGGTGAAAAGTACGACCTCCTTCAATCAGTGCTTGAAGAAACAGTGAGCGGAATGGAAGGCGTTGAACTCGAAAACCCGACGATAAAAGACCCCAGATATGCAGAGGGTATACTGTCATATACCGTAATGTGTGACGTTGAAGACTCTTTCGTTCAGGAACTCCCTGCACTTTACACCGACAACCTGCTTTCAAAGCCTGAATTTGACAACGCTGTTTACTCAGGATACAGGGTTGTTAAACAGCAGTCGGGAAGCGAAGAATCCAAGGAAGAAAAAGAATACGTAACTTTTGATATGCGTGTAAGGCTTTCAGGCCGTCAGAGTGCATATCATCCCGAAGAAGAAGATACATCTTCCGAAACAGATTCGGAAACAGCAGAAAGTGCTGAATAAGGAGGAAACAGACAATGAAATTAACTTACAGAGATAAGATAATAGCCGGTATTTTGCTTGCAATAGTCGTTCTGCTTATTTTCTTCTTTGGACTTATCAAGCCTAAATCTCAGGATATCAAGGACAATCAGGCAACACTCGAAGCAAAACAGGCTGAAAAAGATGACCTTGAAGCGAGAATCGCAAAGATTGAACCACTCAAAACAAACATTCTCGATACCTATGACGAAATTTCAAAACTTACTGCTGACTTCGTTCCCATGGAAGAAATTGCAACTCCTCAGATGGTCGATGAAATGATGCAGAAGTACGCTGATGAAAGCGGAGTAAGAATCATTGAACTCAACGTTACAAACCTCGCTCAGAAGGAAATGGGCTACTACTACATGGAGTACGAGGACCTTCTCTCAGAACTCCGTGACCAGGCTGACATCAACGGCGAGTACGCTGAAAAAGTTGCAAACCTCAAAGCAGAAAGCGACTCCCTCTCATCAAGAAACAACGAAATGATAATGGGTACAGACTATGCAATAAAGATAGTAGGTACAAAGGAAAATATCTGGGCATACCTCAAAAACATTGAAGAAATAGGCACTACAATTCTTGTAGACCAGGTAAGCATTACAGACTATACATTCGGTGCAGGTGAAAACGGTGAGGAAAGCAGTCCTTCAACAGCAGAAACTCCCGATGCAGAAACTCCCGATGCAGAAACTCCCACAGCAGAAAACAGCGAAGCAGGAGCAGAAACATCTGCTGAAACCGAACCCGAAACACCAGCACCTGCCGGAGCACCTGTTTCAGATGAAATCAAAGAAGGAAAAAATGTATCAGAAGCTCAGATTGTAATCAGTCTTTACTCAGTATACAACATGGCTAAGCCTAACGTAGACTGATGTACCACACATTCGCTAAGTTATTAAAGATATATATAACTTGAAAGGCGGTAAGAAAATATGAGAACTGAGAAAAAACGAACGGTCAGGGGTGCAGTGCTTTTTACCGTAATATCGGTAATGTCGCTTCTGATTATCTTCCTGACCGGTACGCTGATGCTTGCAACCTCAGCACATCAGCGTGCAAACAGGTCGTATGCTTTTTCGCAGGCGAACTATACTGCAAGAGCAACTATTGACGGTATCGTAGAGGCTGTAAAGTCACCTAACGATACCACACTTGCAACAAACATATTCAACCTCAGAAACAACGGAGTAGGTGCAAAGTACCCCCTCACTGTTTCCCTCGAAAACAACTCAAAGGCAATAGGCAGAATTGATGACGCCTATGTTACCTATGAGGGCAAAAAGCCTTACTACAAAAGCAGTACAATGGAGTGGGTCGATGCTGACCTTTTCAAAATTTCTGTTGAAGTAACATATGCAGGTCAGACCAATACAACTGTTGCATATATGCTCGACAACACTATCATCAAAGAAGGTCCTCCCCCCGATTCAAACGGCGGTTTCGTAACAGTCGGAAACGCAAGCATCGCAAACCATACAAACTCATTCGGCGGTTCATTCTTCGGTATCGGTCTTAATAAGGGCGACAGATACTACATGGGTGATTTGGGTTGGAGCAGAGATGTAACTCTCGGAGATAAACTCTATCTTAACTATGTAGATAAAACACCAGATATGCAGGGTGATATAAATTTCTTAAAATACCCTACTGACGAAGTTGTTAAGTATACTCTCCAAAACGATACAGCTATGGAAGCTCCTCTCGTATTCAACGGAAGCCTTGATTTAAGCACTAAGCTCGACCTCTACTTCACTAAAAAGAACAGCTCTCCCAACTATGACGGCGGTATGGCGGTATGGGGAGACCTTTACCTTCAAAACAAGGATTTTAAAATACATACAGAAACACTGAACGATTCGTACTATAACAATGCAAGCTACAAGAGCCTTTTAGAGATGTCAGAGTTCAATGAACTTCCATACCTCTATGTTGATAGAGAACTAAAATTTCAAACTGGACATGATGGTTTAGGACAATCAAATATTCCTTTTAACATTTTTACAGGTTCCATTAAAAATTCTGGTGGTGCTGGTGCGACTATTTATGCAAATGTTTATTGTCATGATGCGAATCAAACCTCGTTTATTGGAAATACTGCTGGTCAAACAAAACTGTACACATGGAGCAACTCAGTAGTAAATAAGACAGCAGGCTATCTTGGTCAAGTTACTGATGGAACATTTGCTACAAAAGGAAATCTTGTTGTAGAAGGCAATGGAGCTGTTATTACAGGAGACCTTATTGTTGAGGGAGACCTTACTGTTAATGGTGAACTTACAGTAGGCGGTACTATCGTTGTAAAAGGTACTCTCACAAACCACGGAAGTATCAACACTTCAAACCAAATCTATGCTAACTTTGCACAAGGTAATCAATTTACAAATAGCATTTTAGGAAAAAAGAAAGCAGCAAATGGTGTTGATGACCTTTATGTACAAGAAATTGCTGGAACACATACTGCTTTTCTTGGACAAAACGTAAACACAAGTGGTGATGGAAGTCATAGTTTCGCTTGGTTAAAAAGAGATGTAATAACTGATATGGGACTTACTTTGACTAATGGTATGTATGATTTTAATTGGAGTTTTATTGATTCTAAGTATTTTGTTAGTGATGCAGGTGGTTGGCTTAGTGATCCTGCAACAGTAGCAGCTTCACCCATAAGCTATAATGATTACATATACAGAAATGTAGATGACCCAACAGATACAACTACTAATGAAAATGATATATATGAAACAAGTGTAACTTTTAATGGTAATCCTGTCTTTTCTACTGATACTTATGAGGCTGCACATGGCTGTATCTTCCCTAAGTATGCTGAACAGGACGTTATCCTCGGATTTACTCAGATTGACGGCAAGCCTGATACTCAGACAAAGATTCTCAGAACTATTGACGAAATCGAAGATGATTACCAGTTTGCTACAAAGTCAACTACTGCAATTCCCGCTACTTACATTGCTACTGTTGAGGGAACTGTATACAACAACGGAAATGTTCCGGCAGAAATTACCTCAGACTGTACTCTTGAAGGCGGATTCAGCGGAAAGAACCTCACTATCAAGGGTATTTCAGGAGGAGATATCTGGGTTAAGCTCAAAAATAACTTCTCATTCGACGGCGGACATAACTACGATATAATTTATGACGATTCTGACCCCAACTGCGGAAACCTCTACCTCTTTGTAGAAAATCAGGCAAACGTAACTATGGGAAGAATTATCACAAAGTCTTACAAGGACGCTATTGACGGACATCAGGACTTCCAGATAAAGACAAAAATTATTAAACCCGACGGACCTTCAAAGATTCTTTCAACTCCTAAGATAACAATTTACTCATCTAAGGCAGAGGGCGGTGTTGAGCCTAAACTCACCGGTTCAAACGGTTTCATGGCTACTGCCTGCATTCAGGCTCCTTACATGAAGTTTGATGCTCCTACCGTTTTCGATTGGAGCAGTCCTGACATCTACTATGACGGAGTAAAGATAAACTCAACTACAAACGCAACCAGAATCGGTGTAATCGGTGTTCTTAACGTAGCAGAGGCTAATTCTCAGAACAACTTCGTATTCCTCTATACTCCCGAATCAAATACAACTCCTCCTTCATCAGGTTCACTTCAAGAACAGCTTAACTTCGCAAGCGGTGACCCGTACAGAGTTGTATACTACGACCTTACATAATTGGAGGTATGTGTAATGAAAAATGAAAATAGTTCACTCAATGAAAACACACAGCCTCGTAAGAAAGCAAAGGGAATGACCCTTGTTGAAGTTCTCGTTTCACTTGCTGTAATGGCTGTGCTTGCACTCATGCTTGTAACGATAGGTATCACTATTGATACCTATCACAAGAAAACCCGTGAGAAAAACCAGAAAGTCTTTGACGAGTCACCACGTGCAGAGTCAAGAAATATTTCTGAGGGTGTATCGGTGCTTGTCGATGACGACTTCAAGGTTGTAGTAAACGGCATCGAAGTTGAAGGAAAAGTCTATTCGGCAGGTGCTGAATCGGACGGCAGTGGCGGTTATGTGGAGGCTGACGGCAATCATCTCAGATTTGCAAGAGTAGAACCCATAACGGCAACGCCTTAAAGGAGGAAACGTCATGAAAAACAAAAAAACCGCAAAAGGTTTTACACTCATTGAACTTATTGTTGTAATGGCTGTTTTCGGACTTATCATGATTGGTACTTTCAAATTCATGGACCCTGTAAGCCGTACAATGAAAAGGTCAGTAGCAAATGAAGCTAACAGTGCAGTGGTTGACAACATAAAGGGCTATCTTGACGGTACTCTCCGCTACGCAAATGCAGTATGGGTATACAACGGTGACTTCAAGTACTATTCGTCAACAGCCGAGGGCGGTGACGGTCAATGGCACGCTAACGGTTGGAGCGAAAGAGATGCAGTAGTTGACTTCGTTGACAATGTATACTGTGACAAGGCTGACACAAACAATGACCCTGCCGAAGTAAAAGTATACCTCATGAAAATCGACAACGGCAACGGCGGAAGAATCTACGAAAGCGAGTACACAGTAAAAGCAGGCTACCACTTCTACGAACCTGACGGAATGGGCTGGACCCGCAACCCTGTTCCTGAACCTGCACAGTATGTAAGCACCCAGAAAGTCGATGAGCAGGTAATAAATGAAGTGTTCTACAAGGACAACTCACTTTATATCACTCCCGGCGTGTACGATATGAAAGTTGACCACGTTGACAGAGACAAGGACCGCTACTACGGCAAGGTTACTGAGTCTCCCAACAACCTTTTCACTATGGAAAGATTTGCTCTTACCGCTGTAACCTACAACAAGGACCGTCCTATCGAAAAGAACGGAAGCAGTCTTATTACAGACTGGTTCTTCCAGTCACCCTATGCAGTTTCTGATACCTCTCTTGCACTTGTAAATATGGTAAACGGAAACTTCGACATAAATATGGGCAACTGTCCCGTAAGAAGAAAAGGCGGTATCTATGACCCAATAAATACTATGGTTGACGTAGTAAAAATCGAAGAAGACCTTACTACAAATACCGTTACAAGGTCAGCAGGCTCTGACGGAAAGTGGGACTATGAAACAAATCCTACTCCTGCTGCAAGCAGATTCAGAGTTTGTGACACCTACAATCAGGCAGGCGGAGATTATGTTTACATAATCTACACAATGCCCGAAGTATAATGACATAATTCAATAAAAAACAGGCAGCAGTAATAAATGCTGCTGCCTGTAATTATTTTTTTGACCGTTGTTACTGCACAGGTGCGGTAAGCATTTTGATGTACCACTGGGCTATTTCATTTCCCCAGAGTGAACTTACTGCTAATCCTATTGAAAGATAAGGACCAAATGCAAATTTTGACTCTCCTGTTGACATCTTTCCGATAAGTCCGCCTACTGCCGCAGAAACAATGCCAATCAATGCTGAAACGATAACAGCCTTTGTTCCGAGAACTGCTCCGCCTGCTATCATGAGAAGCGTATCGCCAAGCTCAATTGCACGGAAGTCCTCACCGAACTTCTTTTTTATAATCGGTCTGCTTATTTCGCCTATTATGAAGAACGGCAGACTTATTACAACAGCTCCGATAATTCTCTCGGATACTGTTGCCTGCTGTGTGAAAATCGCCGAAGGCACTGCAAGAAGTGCAATAAGTGCGAGGATTCTGAGGTCTATCTCCATTGTATCCCAGTCCATGAATCCCACGCAGATGAGAAGTGACATAAGAACGCAGGTTATTATGGATTCAGCATTAACATCGTGAACGTAGAATGTAAGTACATAGAGAAGTCCGTTCAGACTTTCAACAACAGGATACCTCGGTGAAATCTTTTCACCGCAGTTGTGGCACTGCCCTTTAAGGAAAAGCCAGCTGAATACAGGAATAAGGTCAACAGCCCTTATCTTTGCACCACAGGTCATGCAGTGAGAAGAACGCTTTATAAGCGATTCCTGCCTCGGAAGCCTTATTATTACTACATTCAGAAAACTTCCGATGGATATGCCGAATAAAAATACAATGACGTAGACCGCTACCTGAAATACAGGTGATACAAATTCGTCATGAAGCATATTTTCAAATTCACCCACCTTTTTTCCCCCCTTTACAATAAATTGGTGACATAACATATTATACCATATTCTATGGAAAATTCAAGTAAATTTTAAAAGTTTGTTTTTATTGAGGGAATATATTTTTTAATATATGATAAAAACAGGCTTTGTAATAATCAGCGGAGGTTTTTTATGAGAAATGAAAGAATTGGCGAATACTTAGTCAGCCAGGGACTTATCAACAAGGAACAGCTTGAAAAAGTTGTCGAAACCCAGAGAGAAGCAGAGGGCAAGAAGAAATTCGGTGACATTTTGGTTGAACTCGGCTATATGACCGAAATAAACTTCACAAAGGCACTCGCAAACAAGTTAAGAGTAAGATATGTTGACCTCGATACTGCTGAAATAAATATAGAAGCAGTAAACAAGGTACCTGAAAACCTTGCAAGAAAGTACACGGTTCTTGCTATCGACATACAGGGTAAGCGTCTTACAGTAGCTACAAATGACCCTGTAAACTTTATCGTCCTTGAAGACATCAAGGTACAGACAGGTATGGACTGTTTCCCTGTACTTGCTACAACTTCTTCAATCAACAAGGCAATAGGTAAAAACTACTCAATGCAGAACGTTGACAGCGTTGTTGAAAGTATCGCAGGTATGCAGAACGACCTCGGAAGTATGGAGGAACAGGAGTCGCAGGACAGAGTAGAAAGTGCTCCTATCGTAAAGCTGGCTACTACCATTATCGAAAACTCCTACCGTGCAGACGCTACCGATATTCATATCGAGCCTTTCAAGACCTATACAAGAATCCGTATCCGTGTAAACGGCGACCTTGTAGAACTTATGAATATTTCAAGTGCGGTACACAGCGCACTGGCTACCCGTCTTAAACTTATAAGCGGTATGAACATCGCTGAAAAGAGAATCCCTCAGGACGGCCGTTTTACTCAGGTCGTTGACGGAACTACCCTTGACGTCCGTGTATCTTCACTTCCTATGGTAAACGGTGAAAAGATAGTTATCCGTATTCTTTCAACAGGTAATATCGCACTTCGTAAGATTACTGACCTCGGTATGTCGGACTACAACTACCAGCTCTTTGAGTCAATGCTCAGAGTTCCCCACGGGGTTATCCTCGTTACGGGTCCTACGGGTTCAGGTAAAACAACTACCCTTTACGCTGCACTCGGTGAACTTGCAAAGCCTAACGTAAACGTTATTACGGTTGAGGACCCTGTCGAAAAAGCTATTGACGGTATCAATCAGTGTCAGGTTAATGCTAAGGCAGGTATGACATTCGCCGCTGCCCTCCGTTCAATTCTCCGTCAGGACCCTGATATTGTTATGATAGGTGAGATGCGTGATACTGAAACAGCAGATATCGGTATCCGTGCCGCTATCACAGGACACTTGGTTCTTTCTACACTTCATACAAATGATGCCGCTTCTACCGTTGTACGTCTTATAGATATGGGCGTTGCTCCTTACATGGTTGCTACTTCACTTATCGGCGTTATAGCACAGCGTCTTATAAAGGTACTTTGTCCTGCCTGCAAGAAGCCCAGAATGTCAACTGACGAGGAAAATGACCTCATGGGCATTGACCACTCAATACAGATTTATGAACCGTGTGGCTGTCCTGAGTGCAATAACACAGGTTACAGAGGAAGAACTGCTATTCATGAGATTATTCACTGTACCGCTAAGGTTTCTCAGATTATCGCCGGAGGCGGCGGCAAGGAACAGATTGAAGAAGCTGCAAAAGCTAATGGTACTAAGCTCCTCCGTGACAATGCTGCTGAACTCGTTATTGTAGGTCAGACATCTATTGACGAACTTGTAAGAACTACATTCTCTGTTTGATTTATATTCGTACTTTATGCTGTCGGGGGACACTGTCCCCCAATAATGGTGACGAAAACTACTGCCATATTGCCTTTTATTTTGTCAGGAGCAAGATAACTCCTGAACTTATAATAAACATACAGGAGTTCCTAAACAGGAGGTGAAAATATACTCAAATATAGAAAAAAGCTGACAAAAATACGCAGACAGAAAAGAATAGCATCAGGATATGATATTCTCTTGACGCAGGCGGACAGGGCGACAGGAAAAGAAGTCCGAAGATACCTAAAAAGATGAAATCCATGGTATTAGTTTGTGCTGACTTGAAAGCAGGCGTAGCTGTGGGAAGTCCATACCGGCTGAAATATTACGGTATAAGCGGCGGGGTAAGACCTGCAAGGGGTACAGTGAGTCCAGGTCTGAATCAAAAATAAATTTATTATAATGAAAGGAGAGCTACCTGAGAAAAATTTACAGTATGCACAGAAATGCATTTGTAAATATGTACCGTGGGCTATACGGGAATTTACGCCTGTGGACTGTACATGAACTTGTGAGTAGACAGTGGCTTGCCGCTGTCAAAAGCATACAGGGTGAAGCAGGAATTTTCTCAATATGGGTATATTTGTCCATATTTTGAGTAGCAGGAAAATTTGTATGGGAATAATTGAAATTAACAGAATACTTGATGAAGTAAGACTTCTCGGCTGTTCCGACCTTCACTTTACTTACGGAATAGCCCCTGTTGTACGTCTTAACGGTGCTTTGAGAACTATGCGTTCACAGTACCCCGAAATGGACGAAGAAGAAATACTCGATATTGTCCACCAGATGACAAACGAAAAACAGCAGACAAGCGTAAACAACCACATAGATACTGACTTCTCTTTCATGACAAGAAGCGGTTACCGTCACCGTGTAAACGTTTACTTCCAGAAAGGTAAGCCTGCTATTGCTATACGTCTTCTCAGAAACGATATTCCTACCCTCGAAGACCTCTCACTTCCGCCTATTCTCGCTGACTTCGCTATGCGTCCCCGTGGACTTATCCTCGTTACAGGTCCTACCGGTTCAGGTAAGTCAACAACACTCGCAGGTATGATGGACTTCGTAAACCTCAACAGAAGTGCCCACATCATTACTGTTGAGGACCCCATAGAGTACGTTCACGAGCATAAAAGGTGCATGATTAACCAGAGAGAAATAGGTGCTGACGTTCCAAGTTTCGCACTCGCCCTCCGTGCTGCCCTCCGTGAAGACCCCGATGTAATCCTCGTAGGAGAAATGCGTGACTTTGAAACTATTCAGGCTGCCGTAACCGCTGCCGAAACAGGACACCTTGTTATGAGTACACTTCATACAACCAGTGCATCTGATACAATTAACCGTATCATTGACGTTTACCCTGAACATCAGCAGAATCAGATTCGTACACAGCTTGCTAACAACCTCGTAGCCGTAATTTCTCAGACACTTATTCCTAAGAAAGACGGCTCAGGACGTATTGCGGTTCAGGAAATCCTCAACGTTACCGATGCTATCTCTGCTATGATTCGTGACAATAAAATTCACCTCATACAGTCAGCTATCCAGACAGGTAAACAGCAGGGAATGCAGTCTCTCGATATGGAACTCGCAAGACTTGTTCATGCAGGTATTATCAGTGAGCTTGACGCTCTTGACAAGTGCCTCGACAAACAGGAGTTTTATCGCTTCCTCGCTCAGTTCGGCGGTGCTTCACAGTAACAGACATACTATCAGGACGGACTCATTGTCCGTCCGATTCTATTTGATAGATAAAAATCATTTTACTTATTTAAAAGTCAAAAATATTTTACTGAAAGTATAATCAAGACGTGATATAACTAAAACAGTTAATTTATTAACGGAATATTGTGCATTTTGACGAAAAGATACAAAAAAATATGCCGATTTACCGTGCCCATGTAAAAAATGCTTGATTTAGTGATTTTTTCTTTAAAAACTGTTGACATTTTATTCATAAAGTGCTATACTATAATCACAGGGAAAGGGAAAGGGTAAAACAACACAGGATTTATTTAAGATAATTAAATCTCAAATATAAACAGTGAGTAGAATTACCCCGGAACTGAATTTTAGCGTGAGAGGGAATCACGCACAAAAAATATTTTATTTAAGGAGGGTTTTCTTATGAAAACTACAAAGAAAGGTTTTACACTTATTGAGCTCATCGTCGTTATCGCAATCATCGGTGTTCTCGCAGCAATCCTCGTTCCTTCAATGCTCGGATACGTTAAGAAGTCCAAGATTCAGGCAGCTAACTCAGCAGCAAGCACAATCATGAAGGCTGCTAACTCAGCTCTCGAAGAAATGGACGAGGCTGGTATTGATATTGATGCTGGTCAGCATGAATTTGGTCCTGGCGAAGAGGGTGAGGCAGCAGAGGGCTATAATGATGCTACTCTTCTCAATTACATGAAACCTTATTTTGATGGTGCTGATACAGCTAAATTCAAGATAATCGCTAAAAATGGTGCGGCAGTTGTATGTGCTTGCAAGAGTGGTGCATATTATGGTACTTCACCTATTGCTTTTACTAATAAGAGCTATAATGTTGATTCTCTTGCTGCTGCTCTTACTGCTGCTAAGGTTAAGTATAATAAAACTGCAACAGAAGCAGCTCATCTCGATTGAGTTGTAAAACTTGTAAATGGCATAAGTTAATGATAAATCCCTCCCATGTGGAGGGGTTTTTTATTAATGGAGGATAATTATGAAAGTAACAAAAAAACATATTATTATTGCTTATTCTATGATTATTTGTGTGCTTATTGGTGCTTTGGGAGTTTATTTGCCCAATAAAAATGGTATAGAACTTTCCAAAAAAATTGATAAGGCATATGCAATTGATGAATATTTAAAAGAAAATGGAGTTCCTTCAAAAGAAATTAAAAAGAATGATGAGGATTTTATAAATAAGTATCTTGAACTTAAATATGATAAATATACTTATTACCATGAGGGAAACAATTATTCAAGAGAAGATATGGTGGAATTTATTAATAGTCTTCCGACATCAATAGGAAGTGGATTTTCATTATATTTAGATAATGAAAAGTTTATATTTTCAGTAAAATCTGATTCTTGGGCTGAAAATCAAGGTTTAAAATCAGGTGATGAAATTATTTTTATAGATGGTTTCTCAATTGCAGATAATTATGAGAATGTTAAAAAATTGGCAGGAAAACAAGATACTATATGTGAAATAACTATAATTCGTAACGGAAATGAACATATTGTGTCATTTATAAGAAATAATAGCATGGAAGAATTATCTACATCTTCATTTAAAATGATTGGAAATGTTCTTTATCTTAAAATTGATAAAATTGGTGATAATACATCAGGAGAAGTAAAAAACATACTTAATTCTAATGATTTCAATTCAATTATTATTGATTTAAGAGGAAACAAAGGCGGTCACACATATGTTGCAACAGATATTGCAGATTATTTTCTAAGTGATGGATATACAACAGAACATTATTATCTTGAAGAAGAAAAATATACTGTTTATATGAAAAAAGAAGAAACGGATATAAAAGTTCCAATTGTTTTAATTGTAAATGAAAATACTGCAAGTGCAGCAGAAACAATTACCGCACTTTTAAAACAGAATAGTAATACTACTATAATTGGAACTAAAACTTTTGGAAAGGGAATTTTTCAATCAAGTGCAAGTATTATGGGTGGACTTTTACATTATACTGACGGATATTTTACCGTTGGGGATTGGAAGTGTTGGCAAGGCGTTGGAATTGCTCCTGATATTGAAATTGAAATGAAATATGATGAGGATATAATCGGCACTGAGGAAGATATTCAGTTACAGAAAGCTCTTGAAATCCTTAAACAATAATGTACTGTTATTTTTGAGGCAATTATTACTTTGCGTTGATATATTGTGAAATAACACTAAAAACGGGTGAGCAATATTGTGCAAAATCGTGAATTTGACGTGTTAGTAAATATTGACAAAATTTAAATGTAGTGGTATAATTATTCTAATAAATTTAGGGGGTAATTACCATGAAGAAAAACGTAAAAGGCTTTACACTTATCGAACTTATCGTAGTAATCGCTATTATAGGCGTTCTCGCTGCTATCCTCGTTCCCTCGCTTTTTGGTTATATCAGAAAGTCAAAGGTTCAGGCAGCCAACTGTGCAGCCAATACTATTCTTAAAGCTACTAATTCTGCTATAAATGAACTCTATGAGGCTGGTGCTGATGTTTCTGCTCTCGAAACTACTTATACTCATACACTCGGTGAAAAGGGGTCAGATGTAATTCCTGACGATAACAAGCCTACTGAGGCTAATCTCTGGGACTACATGACTATCTATTACGATGATGTGGAAATGTCAGAATTTAAGGTAGGAATACAAAGTGGCACTGCTGTTGTGTGTGCTGCAAAATGTGGTGTTTATTATGGTACTGCCCCGATAATCGCTACTAATCACGACGAAAATAATACTACAAGTATTGACAAGGCTTTTGAAATTGTTGTTAAAAAATATAATCAGAAGCATCCTGAAAGCGAATTTGCTGAGTAATTATTTATGCTCCTCTTTTAAAAGAGGAGCTTTTTTTGTGTTGAACTGCACAAATTTTTCACTCAATATTGTACAGTTCAACGATAAAAAATCATTGACAAATTGTTAATCAGATGTTATAATAATCTTAATATAGATTGGAGGTTATATGCTATGAAGAAAAAAGTTAAAGGCTTTACTTTGATTGAAGTTATCGTTGTTGTAGCTATTATCGCTGTTCTCTCGGCAATTATTGTCCCTACTTTTATGACATGGAATATGAAATCAAGAATAAGAAAGGCTAATAATTCAGCAAAGGTCGTTTTCAATTCCGCACAGTCAATAGTACAAGAGTATAAATTTAAGGAAAGAAAACAAAGTGACGCTGATAAGGAAATAAATTCAGGAGATTTTTACTTCTACTGGGGTCCAAATGGTGCAGAGGCTTACAGAGTAGACACTGCAAGCAATCAGGTTCCTTGCAGTGCTGAGTTTACCACAGAGTTTTCAAATAAAGTCAACAGGCTCTTTACAGGCTATGATGAGTCAGTATATAAGGTTTACGTAAATAATTACATGGTTAAGTCTGTGGTACTTGCTAATTCAGATGTCAATACAAATAAGGGTGCTTACCCTACAAAGTTCAGTTCAAGAGAGGGTGGGTCTATAAAAACCTATGACATGACTTCTCTTGTATACACTCCATGAGAAATTCGGTTTAGCTGTTGCACGCTGGTGCAACAGCTTTTTTATTCCCTCAGGTCATTTACTACTGCCTGAATGTGAAGAATCTGCTCACAGGTCAGACCGCTTACGTCAATGGTCAGCTTGTCAGTAAGTCCGAGAAGATAGTCAGTGCTTACCGAAAAGGTTTCGGCAATTTTTCGGAGCATATCAATTGAGGGCTGTAAATTGCAGTTTTCCCAGTTACTGATACACTGTTTAGTAACACAAAGTTTTCTTCCAAACTGCACTTGTGTAAGTCCCAAAGATAATCTGAGTTCTTTTATTCTTTCGCAAAACATAAAATAACACCTCTTGAAGTCAAATATTACTGTACTATTGTAAATTAATACTTGACAAATTTGAAATACTATGGTATACTAAATGTTGACGAAAGGTGGTGAAAATATGGAAGATTACGAAATATTTGAGGACTATGGAATGTTTGAGGAGTATGGAGTATTTTGGCTTGTTGGAATTATATGTGCATCATGTATTTTTGGCGTTGTTACAAAGACTATTAATGAGAGCAAAGGTTATAAGGGAGGTTTTGCATGGGGATTCTGGCTTAGTTGGCTCGGTGTGATTGTTGTAGCTTGTAAGCCACAAAAACAAATAGACCATCATTATCCATATAACAATATTTATGAAAATGGAGCCGATTTGACAAAAAGTTGGATATGTCCTAATTGCCAGAAATTAAACCCTAATTATATTGAAACTTGCAATTGTGGATTACCAATTAGCAAAAAAGAAGAATTTGAAAGATTTAAAAGTCTTTATGAAAAGGGAATTATAACACAACATGATTATAATTTTAAGGTAAGAACACTTTTGAATAAGTAGCTTTGAATTTTACGGTGCAGGTTGCACCGTTTTTTTAATAAACAGTAAATAATGGTGAAAATATACAAAAAAACACAAAATTTAATAACATTTTTTTAGTTGACAAATTAGAAATAACGTGATATAATAATAAAGCTGTCGGACAGGCGGTGCTGAAAAAGTAAGATTTACAAAGTGTTTTTGGACTTCGGAATATAAGTTTTCAGAAATTTTGTGAATTTGAAAAAAGTACTTGACAAACCGTTCCGAAAGTGATATAATATAAAAGTTGCTGTGGGTAAAAACGGCAACGGTCACATTAAAAAAGATTTTGAAAAGTTCAGAAAAGGACTTGACAAAATAAGTAAGATGTGATATAATAAAAATGTTCCGCAGTCAAATGCTTACGGAACTCCGCAGAAAAGATTTTAAAAAGTACGAAAAAAGTACTTGACAAAATAAAGAAACTGTGGTATAATAAATAAGCTGTTTGGAAAGCAAACAGGCTTAACGGCATCTTGAAAATTGAACAATGCGATAAAAAGTAACGAC
>Ga0326511_10002459_pt1 | contig 15033 bp, 18 predicted proteins | sample 0_2496_0518_D_FD_203701 | JGI IMG/M metagenome (GOLD analysis project Ga0326511, IMG submission 203701) | Bovine rumen microbial communities from UC Davis, California, United States - 0_2496_0518 | ecosystem: Host-associated > Mammals > Digestive system > Stomach > Rumen | place: USA...
AAAATCCCTTGGCCGTAGGCCGTGTGGGTTCAAGTCCCACCCGCGGTACAAAATTGCTGGTTTTGTATGACCTGCCAGTCAGCAAATACAGTAATTTGGACGGATAATGTTTTGTTGGCAGACAAACTTATCTGATAAAAATACAAATCGTCTAAGTGGATAAGACAGCCAGCTGTAGAGCTGGAAAACCTGGGTTCGAATCCCAGCTGTATTCAAATAGTCGTAAACTACTAAGAATTTTCTGTTTAATCGTTACTTTCATGTTCCTAGAAATCTTAGTGGCGACTGGCTTTCCTATTATGGCTTGTGGAGTAATTACCACAGTGGGTTCAATTCCTACATAGGAAACAAAATTTTAAAACTACAGAGTTATGAAAACACTGAACAAGTTAATTTTCTTAGCTGCATTTGTGTGTATAATGATTACAACAATATTTATTACACATGCAATTACAGTTAAAAGAGAATCTCACAAGGTTTCATATCTTGAGTATGTTTCTCTAAAAGAAGCTGAACTTCAATATTGGAGTACGAAAGCTGAATTAGTTGATGCAGTTAATGATTATATTCATACTGCAGCTCCTAACTCTTTACTTTCTGGGGTAATTCTAGTTGATGAGTGTAGAGAATTTGGTGTTGATATTAAGTTAGCATTAGCTCAAGGACATCAAGAATCACACTTTGGAACTCAAGGATTGGCTGCAAAAACTAATAGTATATGGAATGTTGGTGCATTTGATAGTCTCACATATGATGAGATTCATAAAAAGCACATATTCTCTAATCCGAATCAATCTATTAAGCCTTACTTAGAGTTACTTACAACTAAATATTTAACTGGAAATAAAACAGAAGAAGATTTATTGCAAAACTTTGTAAGCGTGGATGGAAAGAGATATGCATCTTCCTCCACATATGAGACTTCATTAACGTATAAATATGAAGCACTCAAAGCTACAAAGATTGATTCCCTGCAAGAGTCTTTAAATTATTGGACAATTAAGTCTAATAGGCAGAATTGATCACCCTGCCAAACATGTATAGTTTAGGAATGAAAACGTTCTTCGGAAAGAGGTTAAGGTGGAAATCCTTAGCTACATGTCATACAGTTTTACTTGAGTTTCTGTATAAACAAAATTCTTGAAATCTAGGGTGACTTTAGTATAATCTCGCGAATCCTAGTAATTAAGTCTTATTAGTTTAAATAGCAGTATAAAAAGTAATGCTCAAGCGCTTATGAGAGGTCTAGGTAAAGCTGTACTCCTAGATAAGACATTTATCATCCTTTTTACTTGTTAAGGAGAAAGAATAGAAACAAGTGCAGAACCTTAGTTTAAGTAGAAAAACCATATGATTTGAGGTGCAAGTCCTCTTAGGTTCTCTACTGCATCTAAATAGTAGTAAAGATGCGAGGAGGCTACTCAATCCTTTAAGGCGAGTGCGTAACTACGGATGGTCAAAGTAGTTCCTAGGGAGTTTAGACTAATCTTCCTGAGGTGAATAAAAAATGGCTAATGCTACTACATTATGCCTAAAAAGTCTAATTGGACTGGTAGCTCAGTTGGTAGAGCGCAGGCCTGAAGAGCCTGGCGTCGGTGGTTCAAATCCATCCCAGTCCACAATATGAAAAAATTAACATTAATTCTTCTTTGTTGTATATTGTTTTGTGGATGTAATGTAACTTATAATGTTACAACTGAATCTGATTTTCAATTAGTTAAACAAAATATGTTAAATATTGTTAATGATTATGGATATGAATTAGATAATAATTATATTTATGATACAATAACTTATAATGGTTATCCAAATCATTACACTTTTGAAACATATCAGTTTATTAATGAAAATGATTCTTTAAAAATAAATTTACAGTATAGACACAGAGCAATTACAGAAATGGTTACAATACCTTATATAGATAACTGTAAAATAATTTGTGGTGATAACAATTTAATATGTGATACTATTCAAAAAATTATTGTAAATTTGCCTAAATCACAAATTACTACATTAACTGAAGAAACTGCAACTGGTATAATTATTTTTATAGCTCTTTTACCTCTTATTACTATGATAGGTTATACCTCTATTTTTAGTAGATAAAAAATTAATGGAAGAATAATATTCTTCTATATAGGCGTGTGGTTGAATGGTATACAATACCGCCCTGTCACGGCGTGTGGTGCGGGTTCGAATCCCGTCATGCCTGCTAATGTGTTTTATATTGTTTTGGAGATAAGTAATGTGTAAAAATTTTAACTAACAAAAAGTATGAAGAAACTTACAAGTATTTTTATGGTTTTTGCATTAGCACTTTGTATGGTGTTTAGTGCATGTAATGGCTGCAGTAAGAAAAATGAGCCTGTTAATGATTGTACTTATCCCGTTGCTGGATTAAATGTTGAACGTGTTACTGCTACTGATTTCGAGTACATGACCGCCAACTATGGCAATGAGTATCGCTGGTATGAATGCTGCATTGATGCTAAAGATTGGATTAATGAAAGTGATACATTCTATGTAAATGGTATTGCTAATGTATTTTACAAAGTGTATCTCAACGAAGATAGCACATCTGGTACAGCTAAGGTATACTGTCTTGCACATGCTGGTGATGCATTTACTATTGACTCAACAGAAGGTATTTGGGTTGGGGATGAACCTATGAATGAATATAACCCCATGACCATTGACTTCGCTCATGCTTATGATGCTATGATGATGACTAACTGTATAAAACCTCATAGTCGTCATTGTGTTCTTCGTAAGGAACTTGGTCCTCTCAATGCTGCTCCTCAATACATCTTTGGTAATCAAGAATGTCAGGTTTATGTAGACGCTAAAACTGGTAAAGTAAATCTTGATAATCCTGTGTTTCCTGTAAATACTAATGAGATTCCTGCAGATCGTTCTAAGAACGATAGCACACTCAAGAAACTTAATTATGTCTTCAATTGGTAATTTCATAAGTAAGCTCAGTTAAATACTGAGCATTCGCACCCTTAGCTCAGTTGGTTAGCGTATGCAAGAGCACGACACTTTTAATGTCGGGGTCCTGGGTTCGAATCCCAGAGGGTGCACAAAAATAAAATTACTATGGAGTGTACATTTTTTATTACAACTTTAAATAATGAAAAAGTAGAAGTAATTGATATATTTACTTTTGATTCAGATAAAAAGAAGCCAGCTATGGCTTATAAAGAACTTGAAGAAAAATATCCTCCAGAAAAATATCATGTTTATTTAACTACTCAATGGTGGTAAAACAAAATATATTAATGCAGTGATAGCTCAATTGGTTAGAGTGCGACCTTGCCAAGGTTGAGGTTGCGAGTTCGAGACTCGTTCACTGCTCAAAAACGACACCGTAGTTTAATAGCAAGTTTTTTCGGATAATATGAAACTGCTAGAAAACATTACTTTATGACTACAAGATGGATGGTTGTCGTTATCCATTAAACCAAGGGTCTCTTGTATAGAGTAATGATAATGCTCCTATAGCTCAATTGGTTAGAGCGGCTGGCTGTTAACCAGTAGGTTCGCGGTTCGAGCCCGTGTGGGAGCGCATCTTATTCGGGGGGAATTGTATCCATTTGTTTAATTAACTGTTAGTTTGTGTTAAGCCGCTAGTCGGGAGAACTCGCAGTTATCTTATTGAGATGTACGGAAAACCAGTGCACATCTAATAGGGAATTAAATAATGTATACAAGTCTTTTGTTTATGGACTATAAATATAAACACGTAGTTTTCTACTTAACTATGTTACTGGAGTAATTCTCTGGGAAGGAGTAAAAGGATGTTCTAAACCGAGAAAGGTGTATGAAAAATCGTACTCAAGTACAGCAACTTAACTGACGAGCAAGGTTAAGTTGTCACTATGGTACAACGGTGAGTAACGTGAAACTATTGTAACGCAACGTAAATAGTAATCGTTAAAGGTGTACTGGGCTCTGAAAGAGACTTTACATGATAGTTGCTATGGTTCCTGAGTTGAGCTGGAATTATTGTAAAGGAATTAGTAATTATGGATGTTGTAGGACGATTATAATTGACTATGAATCATCATACCCTTATTGACTTGCATCTGTAGAGTACCTACCAAGTTTCTCAAACGTAAGGATTATGATGATTTTATTTTAAAACCGCAAATTATGAAATTATCAAAAAGACAAACAAGAACAATTTTAGCATTTAGAAGAACACTTCTTAATGCCTGGTGGTCTAAAATGAAATGGAAAGATTATATATCTTTCTATTATTATTACAAATGCTACCGATATGAATATGGTGGTGAAGGTATTTCAAGAGCTTGCTTTGAAAACTGGAAAAATCATATTCCGATTAAAATTTCAGAAAGAAATCCATATAAATCTCGATATAAAGAATTATTTGGAGCTCCAAGTTTCTAAACATATTTAAAGGAGTATATGGGAGAAATACTGCAAAATATAATTATGAAAAGTATTAATTATTAAATTAGACTTTTAATACTTCAGTCTAACTAGCCAATCTAAAGTATTAGTGTTTGTCAGAATATGCTTTAATTAACTGAACAGAAACTTAAAGTTCTCCTGATTATTTAAATTAAAAAGAACAATGAAGAAAGTAGTTTTTATTCTAATTGTAGTAATTGCATTTACAGCTTGTAATCATCTTACTAATGCTGAAAAATCAGCAGTTAATCGAGCTAAGTCAATGTGTAAGTATGAAAATTCCTTTGTGCTTACATCTGTTGAATCTTTTGATGCTTGTGATGAAGCTCATTGGGAATATGACACTGTATATTTCCGTGATGGTAAAGAACTTATGAATAGTATGGATAAAGAGAACTCATATGGTGGATATTACGAATTGGGAGATTTTATAAACTATGACCACTTCTATCCAAAATACGTTGAATATGATTCAATAGCTATATTCAAAGTTGGTAATGATTCTATAAATTTCCAATATGTCACTGTACATTTTAAAGCAAAAAATGCATTTGCTATGGAATCATCAGAATGTATAATATTCTTGGTATCCAACGAACATTCTTATCCGATGACTATTAATGAGTGGGTTGAAATCTATAAAGATAAACATATTTTTATATCTAGTGTAAAATTTGATAAAGTGCAGAAAACTCTTAATACACATGAACCTGGATATTTCCGATGGAATTTCTAAATTTTAATTAGAAGAGTTCTCATTTTTTCCTTTTTTATCGTTAATGTAAGACGTACAGCAAAAAAATTTCATTTGTTATTCTACTTAATTACAAAAATAAAAAAGTCTTATGGAAACAAACAACTTAGAAACTCGTCGAAGTGAACTAGAGATGATTTTTAGCGAGAAGTCTACTGAAAATGGTGATCGTGCTTTTGATTCTACTGGTAATAAACTTGTTGATATTCTGTTTATGACAGAATATTATACACGTCATCTGGATCAAGTACCCCACATTGGTGATTCTCATGTTGCCAAAATTTTCTCTATGTTTATTCGTGATCCACGATTTGGTATGGGTCGTAGAGAGTTAGGTCGTCGTTTAATGGCATCTACAATGCTAACACCGCAGCAAATTGTAATGGCAGGTAGATATGATGATTTATATCTTATGCCTGCTTACACTATGGAAAATCTTCGATATCTGTTTGACCAAGTTAAAGCAGGTAACGAGTTAGCTAAGAAATGGATGCCACGTTACAGTAGCAAACATATTGCTATTGCAAAACAATTTGCAGAAATGCTTGACATGAATAAACAACAGTATGGTCATTTCATTAAAGCAAATACTGTTGAAAACACTATGAGCCGTAAACAGTGGGAATACATTGACTTTAGTCATGTTCCTTCATTGGCTGCTATCAAATATGCTAAAGCTTTTCGAAAACATCAACCTGAAAGATATGCTCAATATATTGAGGATGTTAAAGCAGGTAAGAAAGAGCTTCATGTAGCAACAACTAATGTATACGATATCTATTTGAATCGTACTAATATTGATGCTGATGTATTCTATGGAAAGATAGAAAAGATTAACATTTCTTGTATTCCAATTATTGATACATCTGGATCAATGCGAGACAATGATGCTATGGGAAAAGCACTTTCCATTGGTAAATATCTATCTGATTGTTCTAGCTATTGTAATGGACAATTCATTACATTTAGTGAACACCCTCAATTAATTACTCAACGTGGAGACACATATAATGAGCAAATCGGTAATATTTTTTACGATGGTAGAAATTGGGGAATGAACACTGATTTTGGTGCTGTTATGCGAATACTTGGTAATTTGCAAAATGATTTTCCAGATTATCTTGTAGTAATGAGTGATATGGAATTTGATTATGGTAGTAATTGTAGTAAAGATAGATTAATGTTAGATTGGGCTAATAGAGGAATTAAAACTAGAATTATCTGGTGGAATTTCAATGCTCGTAACAAAACAACTCCAGAAACTGATCAATACGGAAATGTATTCATGTCTGGTTATTCACCAATGATGTTGAAGTATATGGAAGTGGGATTTGATGCTCATCAATTCCTACAGAAACTTCTTGGTGAATATGCTAAGAAAGTTGGATACACCATAGATCCTGAGTAAAACCCCGACTTGGCAAAATAAAGGGACTCATACAGCAAACAACCTTTAGGATCAAACTTTTAATTTGATATTCTCTTCGAGTCCTGTAGAAGTATTAGGCCTATTAGCTCAGATAACGGCCTATGCAAGTGTTGGTACCGCACTTTGAAGTAGTTTGTGTACCTTTGACCTTAACAAAATAAAAAAGGCGTCCGATTGTAAGTTAACTAATCCCCTAAACCATATCTCTGGGTGTGCTGGATATGGAAGCCTCATTAGGAAAGTTACAGGCTCTACAACAAATGAGAAATGTTAAGTCTGAGTAAAACATTTCGAGAACTTTCCATATGCCGACGTAGCTCAGTGGCAGAGCAGGGGTTTTGTAAACCTCAGGTCGAGATCTCGGTATTCTCCGTCGGCTCAAATCTTTTAAAACTTTAAACATATGGCAGGTAAAACTATGTACGGAGGAAGTTCTTCTTATGTTGGGCATCCTCACAAGAAAAGAAAAGGTATTCATTCTAAATGTAAGAGTTCTAGCAATAAGAACTCAAAGAATTACCTGAAGCGGTATAGAGGACAAGGACGCGCATAAGTCCTCACATCGGGCGAAAGGTGTGCGTTTCATAGGTCTGGAAACGTAAATTAAAGTCCGTAGTCAAAGGAGAGCGACGAAAAACAATCTCCACAGATTGAGTGAATAACTAGGAAAGAGTCCTCGTCTAGCTATTTAAAAGAGAATGGTATAACTCTAAGGCCTTGAATACCATTACGCCTATGGTGCTGAATATTCACTCAATCTTTTCTTTTTATTAATTTAATCCAAAACGCATGTGTATTTTAAAGAAAAAAGAGCAACCAGTTGTTGAGTAGACTCCTGAACCTCAACCAGTTGTAGAAGAACATCCAAAACAGGAGATTAAAGTTTTAGATACTGAAAGTCCTATAACTATTATATTAGGAACTGCTCATTTAATTAGTACTCCAGGAAAATGTTCTCCAAACAAAGCTTTAAGAGAATATAAGTATTCTAGAGAGATATGTATTGAAGTTCAAAAAGCATTAACTGAATTAGGATATCGTTGTATTATTGATTGGATTGATGATGATATGCCAAATTCTAAAAAGGAATTGGAAAATCGTTGTGAAATAGTTAATAATATATGTAAAGAACGAGGTTCTAAAAATTGCTTATATGTTTCAATTCATAATAATGCTGCTGGAAATGATGGTAAATGGAAAGAAGCATATGGATGGAGTGTTTGGGTATATCGTAATGGAAGTGAAAATTCTAGAAGATTAGCAAATTGTTTATTTGATGAAGTTAAAAAACTAGGATTAAGAACACGTTAGGAATTACCTAATAAAAAATATTATGATTGTGGATTTTATGTCCTTAAACATACAAAATGTCCTGCAGTTCTTACAGAAAATTTCTTTCAAGATTGTTTAAAAGAATGTGACTTTCTTTTATCTGAAGCTGGTAAAAGAGCTATAGTTACAATTCATGTTAACGGAATAATTAATTATCTAAAAACTATGTAAAATGTTTCTTACTAAACTTTTCCGAAAATTAAAACCTCTCCCACATTGGAGATGCTTAACTTGTGAACATTTTTGTTGGTGGGATGGAGATTATTGTTGTTTAGATCACGGTAAAATATTTGTTGAATCTCCTAGTGGTAGAATTACTAAGGAGCAATATGATACTTTATATAATAAGTATAAACAATGTTGGTCTTATTCGGAAAAACTGGATAGAAGAAATAAAGACGGATTATACATTCCATTAGATAAACTTATTAGAAAGTAAAGTCCTTAATTGCATATAAGGTTTGCAGAGTACCATCCTTCGTGGGAAAAACTCTGCTATTAGCAGAAGTCGCATAGCGGTCTAGTGCACCTGCCTTCCAAGCAGGATTTCGTGGGTTCGAATCCCATCTTCTGCTCAATTCCCGGTGTTTCTTCCTGTAGTAGATTTTACAGGTTTCTTAGGTAGGAAGATGAAAGATGGAAGTCATACAGCAAACTACTGTAAAGCAATTATTTTCATAAAATGGTTTTTGAAAAGCAAAAAGAAACACTACCCTGACTTCTGATTAAAATAAAAGAATTAATCAAATGAACGGAGGGAGGAGTACGTCCGGGAAACTTTAAAATACTGACCCTTGCAGTTCATTTATCATAAGTTGAAATTTATACAAGTGGAAGTAGAGTTTCGTTTCTAACTGAAAATACTAAGGTTAGTGTAATCAATCGTGAGGTAAACTTGTATATCTAGCTAGAATTTCAACTTTTTGGAGAGTTAAGCCTAATTGGTAAGGCCGTAGTCTTGAAAACTACTAGTAGTCGGGTTATACTGGCGTGTCGGTTCGAGTCCGACACTCTCCTCAAAGACACTTATAGTTTATTTGTCATAACCTAGACGGACAAGGCTTAGGCAGGTGATAATCTTTTCAATGTGGGACAGGGTTAAATTGGCTATACCACATTTTCAAGATTAAACAGACTGGTGGGACGCGAGTGGTCTAGAATTTCCTCTTGTTATCGGCAAGAGCAAAGAACTGGGAAAGGGAGTGAGGATATCCCACGGTTCTCAAGTATAATAATTGTACAATAAAAACTTGTTCTTAAAATCCTCCCTACGAGTAGTAGCCCAGATGGTCTAAGGCACGTGATTTGGGTTCACGAGATCGAGCGTTCGAATCGCTCCTACTCGACAAAACATTTAAATAATTAAACAATATGAAAGTACAAGATTTACCGCAGCCATTCCAAGATAGAATAGCTCGTTTTAACAGATTGTTCCAAGCAGGAACCAAAGATCATCATGATTTTGAACATCATTTTGATGAAGATGGAAAAACTCCAGGACTTTTTCAATATGAAATGTTCTGTATTGAAACTGCATTAGCATTTGCAGAACTCTTACCTACAAAAGAAATTTTTGATTCTTTTATAGAAGAATGTGAAAAAGAATTCAAAGAAAATCCCCCAGAGAAATATAATTGGGAAGATGACGATCGTTACAAAGAAAGAATTGCAGCAGGTCCAACAATTGATTATGCTATAGCAAAACTTCGTAAGAAATATCCTGAAAATAAAATTCGTGAAGAAGAACATTCTGGCAATACTATGGGTGCATCATGGTTCTTATTTAGAACTTATATTTCATACCCAGAGTTGGTACAATATGCTCATGGTTCTCTTGCTCCTCTTGTTGGAGATGAGGGATATTATGATGATCGTTCTGATTTACCAGAAATGAAGGATTACTTTTAAATATCCAAGCCTTTATTCTTTAGCGAGTTAAAAGGAAGTCATTCTAACCACACAGGACGGTATTTGTAACTTTCTACGAAAATGAAACTTACGTTTGGGCCATGTAGTGTAATGGCTGCACAGCTCCTTTGCACGGAGCAAGAGGGGTTCGAATCCCACATGTGTCCACTAAGTCTTCTAAAAAATAATTAATTTCCTGGTTTCTGTTGACATATTATTGATTATTTTATTGTTGATTTATTTGTTAATAGGTTTTATTATTTTCCTTGAAGACTTAATATTGCGGGAGAGTGAAACGGATATATAAATCATCTGAGTCTCATAATCTCAGGATAGCAGGTTCAACTCCTGCTCCCGCATCAAATTATTTATTTAATAAAATTATGAAACAATATATTACAACTGAAGAAGCAATTAAACATTGCGATGAACAAGACACTTTAATTCCAAGTGCATTTTTAAGCACTTTTCCTAACAATTTTGGTATTAATTTGTGTGCTGTAAAAGGTTTTGAGATAGATATGACAGAAGATAATCAATATAAATCATTAAGAATTGATTTTCTTCCAGTAGAAGAAAAAACTTTTGCTAAGGACAATGAAATATGCTAAATAATCAGATTGATCAATTGATTAAAGAAGCAATGCTTGAAAAAGATGCTTTACGTACAAATGTACTTAGAGCAATCAAAGCAAAGTTTCTTGAATTTAAAACTGCAAAAAATGCAAAGCCTTTAGATGAAGTTGCTGAAGTTTCTATTCTTAACAAAATGGTTAAAGATAGAGAAGAATCGGCAAAGTTGTATTCAACAAATGGAAGAGATGACTTAGCTGAAGCTGAATTAGCTGAAGTTAATGTTCTTATTGAATTTCTTCCTAAGCCAGTAACAGAAGAAGAACTTAATAATGCAATTACTGAAGTCATTGCTAATATAGAGCCCATAAAGAAAAATATGGGCTTAATTATTAAAGAGGTTAAGGTAAAATATCCTCAAACTGATGGTAAAGTTCTTGCAAAATTAGTACAAAATAGACTTGTTGGTTAATTTCCATGTGTTTTGATAAAGAAACTAAAATTTCTAGAAGTTTCCTTGAGAAAGTCTTTCACTAGAAATATTGCCCAAGTAACTCAGTTGGTTCAGAGTGTCACCCTTACAAGGTGGAAGTCACAGGTTCGAGTCCTGTCTTGGGCACCAAAAGAGAACATCATTATGCAGAGGAGAAGACCTCGATCAGCTGCAGTATGTTTCTATACCACAGACAAGTACAAGTTGGTAGTGGTTCTTTAAAGGTATCGAGGTAATTGCCGACGTAACGGGGTTGGACTGTAAATCCAATCTGCTCTAACAAATTCTCGTATTGGACTCTAGCAGTAAGTAGGTTCGAATCCTACCGGCGGCACTAAAAATTTTTAATAATATGGAAAAACTTATTGAAATGGAAAAACTTATTGAAAAACTTGAAAATGATATAAAGAAATTTAAAAATAAAGAAATTCCTTTATATTTAACAGATGAAATTGCATATAATGATGGTAAAATATCTTATGCTTTAGAATTATTAAATTATTTAAAATAAAATTGGGGATGTTTTTGGTTTTGATTTCAGGTATCGGGTAAGAAAACAAGCAAGGAGAGCATTATCCTTAAATGATGCAGACAATAAATGACAATAACAACGTAATTCGTCATTCCTTCAGAACTGTTGCTTATAGAGCAGCTGCCTGAGGTTGAGTTAGTAAGTAACTTAGAAACAGAAAACTTACATGGAAGATTATTCTAAACGTCCAAAATTTAATAGATGTCAAGAAGGTCTCCAATATTGTGGTGATTGTGTAAACTTCAAACCACTTTGGGAAGGAGCTGATAGAGGTACTTGTATGGCAAAGTATAACATTGTGTATTTACATTTTTGTTGTTCTTTTCCAGGACAATTTAAACCTCTTATTGGTTCACAACTTTCCCTATTTTAAGTTTATCTATTCTTTAAAAATAGATTGGTGGGTCAGCCCCAGAGAAGTTTAACTCTTAAAAATAGAACTAAGCTTGTAACAAATTTTCTTATCTAGTGCAGGAAAGACTGCGGTTCGACTCCGCACATCTCCACTATTAAGGACAGGCACACCTTAGTACACAACGTGCTCGTTTACTATATGTGAGTTAGTATCGCACTTATTAGGATTGCGCGAATCTTGAAATCCTATAAACTTCAGGCTATAGACTGGTGTGGGAAGTTAAACATTACAGTGTTATAACACACAATGAGGGCATGTAACTCAGCTGGTTAGAGTACCTCTCTGATAAGGAGGAAGTCGCTGGTTCAAATCCAGCCATGCCCACAAAATTTTAACAATATGACAAAAGAAGAATTTGTATCCGAAGTAAAAAGCGTAGCTGGAGAAATGAGAAAAGATTATCCAGAATTACGTAAAGGACAAGCAATCTTCAATGTTGTTGATAGAAGTTTCAATAATATTGCTAGAATTGCTCAATTCGATTATGGTGTAGATTGTTTCTACGACGATTCCATGATTGAACCATTTTTAGATAAATGTTATGAACTTTTTAATAAAATGTACAAACATGAGTGATTCACAGCAAGTAACTTCAGGAGGTTTTGGATTAGGTACAGTATTATTTATTGTATTCTTAATTCTTAAACTTACTAATACTATAGATTGGTCTTGGTGGTGGGTAACTTCACCACTTTGGATTCCAGCTGGATTTTTAATTATTGTATTATTAATAATATTACTAATTGCAATGTTTGATTAGTCGATTAAATAAATTAAGATATGAAAAAAGTTTTTTAAATTGGCAGCTATTACTAGTATTATAGGATTAGTTCTCACTTCAATTAGTGAAACTAAAGAAAAATCTAACTCAAACCCTAACACTTGATTGTGTTCATAGTATACTGAGTTTTCTAAATCATTGTAGGGAAAAGATTTAGAGCGTGGTCCTTTAGCTCAGCTGAGGGACCATTTTTATATAGAGAAGTATCCCCTCTGTCTTATAAACAGTAGAAAGGGTAGCTGGTAACACGTGGGTTCAAACCCCACCTTCTCTACAAAATTATATTTACCAATTACTTGGATTTTATGAAAAATTTATGTATTATTAAGTAATAAGTACAATATTAACTTAATTACATAAAATTATGTCAGAAAATCCAAATAGTTATCCTAATCAAAAATTAAGAGGATTAAAGAGAAAATATGAATATATTCTTTCCAGAGGAGGAAAATGTGAAAGATGTGGTTATGATAAAAATATAGCTGCATTGGAATTTCATCATATTAATCCTGAAGAAAAAGAATATCAAATAGATATGAGAGCTTTTTCAAACACTTCCTTAGATAAATTAGAATCAGAACTTAGTAAATGTGAATTATTATGTTCTAATTGTCATCAGGAACATCACCATCCAGACTTAAATATGAAAAATGTTCCAGAAATGATTTCTAAAATGGAATCAGAAATTGACGAAAATAAAAAGAAAAAATCTTTTAGTAATAGAGATGATTGGGGAAATGTATGTCCAATATGTGGAACTAGATTTCCTAAAATAAAAGGAAAAATTTATTGTTCTAAAGAATGCCGAGAAAAAGCAAAAGGCTATCCTTCATATGAAGAAGTAAAAAAACAGTATGATTTATTAGGTTCTCAAGAGAAGGTAGCACAACATTTCAATTTAACTAGAAAAATAATTAGAGGAATATTAAATAAAGCTTCAACAATATGAAAACAATTGAAGAAATCTTAAGCAATTATGAAGAAGAATGGGCAACTTTTCTAGATGATAGATTTGGTGCTCGTTTGTGTCAATTTCTGACAGAAGAACAAATGGAGTCTATTGGATTCTCAATGAAAGAAGAATACAAAGGACAACATGTAGCCAAAGAATGGACTAGAGAGAACATTCTTGAGCAACTTGAATCAGATGTTGAATTTGGATTTGAGAAAGCTCTTGACAGAAGAGGTATTTCATCAGGATTAATGTTCGATGTAGTTCGTAAATGGAACAAAGTTCTTGAAGAAGGTCTCGAAGATTGGGACAAAGACCATTATGCTATGTATGGACTACCATTATTCAAAGCAACTGCTGTCAAGTACGGTTGGGACAATCCAATTGGAGATGACGATGGTGATGAAAGTGAATATGGTGATGATTAAAATTGAATCATGTATAAAATAATCAACATAGTTTTCACTACAAGGAAAATGAATGCTAAGAATGAACTTGTTCCTTATATCGGTGCTAACGGTTATGAGGAATTGTCCGGACTTAATATGTTGGTGAATGACATCATCACGAATAGTTGCATAAAGTTTGATAATGTACTTCTCTTTAATAATGAAGAGATGTGAAATATACCTGTGGTTCGTGGTGAAGTCGACTAATATGGGATAATGAAAAAATTTACACCATCCCCACACAGGTTAATTTGGCCGACGGGCCGGATTCAGTAGCTCAGTGGAAGAGCACTCTGCGGAGAGGTCAGTGGTTCGATTCCACTCTGAATTTCTAATATGACAACAGTTGCTGTAAAAGATGCTATCGATAGATTCAAAAAATCTGATGGCGCAGTTCTACAAATTTATACAGTAGGAAATCGTCAACCTTATCAAGTAGGTAATGAAACTCTTAAGTTAGCTATGGTTTGGGGAGATGGTACTATTGTATTAGAAGACAAAGATAGAGAAGGCATGACTCTTTACATTGATAGTGCAAAGATAGATGCTATCTATGTTATTCCAGATTAATTATATGGGGTTATTAGTTAAACGGCTATAACATCTGATTGTGGTTCAGAAATTCTCAGTTCGATTCTGGGATAACCCCCACCATACATTCTTGATTCAAGCAGGAATGTGTTAGTCTGATATAAACTGATTATATCCGGTCATAAATGGATATCCATTAAAGTATAACTACCTTTTAAATCAAAATACGCGTGTTGTTGATTTAATTGCTGGCCGTGACGAGAATGTTACAAAAGACTTGAATATTGTAACATCAAGTAGTTAATCCCCTTGTAATTCAGTTGAATAGAATGCCTGCCTACGAAGCAGAGAGTCGTAAGTTTGAATCTTACCAAGGGGACTAAATTGCGGGATGGAGCAGTGGTAGCTCGCAAGGCTCATAACCTTGAGGTCGTGGGTTCGAATCCC
>Ga0326511_10002460_pt1 | contig 15032 bp, 21 predicted proteins | sample 0_2496_0518_D_FD_203701 | JGI IMG/M metagenome (GOLD analysis project Ga0326511, IMG submission 203701) | Bovine rumen microbial communities from UC Davis, California, United States - 0_2496_0518 | ecosystem: Host-associated > Mammals > Digestive system > Stomach > Rumen | place: USA...
AACCGCCCCCGCCCCGCGCAACGCAAAATCCGTCGCGCGGGGCGGGGCGCGGCCCTCCTCTTGTCCATACCACCAGAAACAGACTCTCCGCCAATGAGTAGCGCGATGGAAGGCGACCGCAAGTATCCGCCGACCCCGGACAGACTCGCGCCGATGCGCGCGCTCGTCCTTGCCGTCGCTCTTCAGCTCATCGCGACCGCCGCGCTTTGCGCCGCAATCCTCTGATGCCCATCCCCATGCCAGCCGACGCCTTCCGCGCGTTCCTCACGGACGAAATCACCGTCCGCGCGGGGACGCGCGCAACGGGCGAACTGGCGACGGAGGCCGTTCGGATTCCCGTCGCATCCGTCTCGGCCCCCGGAACCGACCCCGCCGCAGTCGTGGCGGGCGTCGACGCCGTGCGGTGGACGGTCGAATTCCCCGCCGCGTCGTGGACGGCCTCGCAACCGCCCGCCCCCGGCTCAATCGTCGAGGCGGGAGCGCGCTGGCCGGAACTCTACATCCAGTCCGCTTTCCCTCTCGCGGAACTCTGGCACCTCGTCTGTTCGTCGAAGGAGGGCGCGAAGCAATGAACCACGCTTCCGCCCTCGTCTCCGTCTCTCGCCGCGACCTCCGCAACGCAGACCGCGCATTCAAGCGGTTCGAGCGCGCGACGCTCACGGCGGAGCGGCGTTGCCTTCTCCGCGCATCGAACAACGTCCGCTCAATGTCAATCGCGGCCCTTCGCGGTCGCAAGTCTCGCCGCACCGGGCTTCCGGCTATGGCACCGCTCGACAAGTCGTGGCGCGCGCTCGAACATCCGTCGCTTCCGATGGGCGGAATCCTCGCGGACAAGAGCAAGTGGCACATCACCGCGCCGGACAGACATTCGCGTGAAGTCGACATCGCCCCGCGCCTTCAACCGCTTTTGGAAAGGTGGGAGTTCGCAGACCGGACGCGCGCTGCATCGCTTCAGAACTGGATTTCCGCAATTATGGGCGACGCAGGGGCGCGCCATCGGTATCACCGTTTCGCCGCGAACAATCCGCCGTGGCCCCGCGATCCGTCAATGCTCCCGCCCGTCCTCGCACAGCCGGAACGCAATTTCCGCAAGCCCGTCGAGGACTACGCCGACGCGCACATGGCGGAATGGTTCGAAAAGATTTGGGCGTCATACGCGCGGAGGGGATAGGACATGGCAACGAACCTCGCAACGGACTACTCCCTCGCGCGCTCGGTAGCCGGAATCCTCGTCGCGCTCACGGACGGCGCGACGCCAACGCCATCTCCGCTCCTCGCCGCCGTCGTTCTGGGCAACGCCGGAACCGACTGGCAACGCGCCACGGCCTACCCCTACGCGCTCGTCGCGCCGGAATCCGCCGAACGCGAGCGCGGCAACGTCTCCCGCGCCGTCCGCGTCACGCTCTGCATCCGCGCGCCGGACTTCGCGCAGAAGCCCGCGCCCGTGGACGGCGACACGACCGGGCGGCTCCTCGCCGTCGGCGCGTGGCCGGAACTCTCCGCGCTCGTGGACGCGGTGGCCGACGCGCTGGAGACGGCGACGGCAACGTCCGCCCCCGTGGAATCCGTTTCCGTCTCCTACGCGACGGAGGCGCAAGCCCCGGCGCAGTCCGCCGAACTCATCGTCAACTTCGCAGACCCGCAAGCATACGGGGACGCGCTCTAAAACCAGAAACAAGAAAGGAAACCAGAAATGGCAACCACCCGCAGAAAGGTCATCGGCACCGCCACGTTCACCTATGGCGGAACCGCGCTCGCGCTCGGCATCACGGGCATTCCGACTGGCGTCTCCCCGCAGGTCGAGGTCGACACCGCCGCCGCGTTCGGCGACCAGACCGCGACGCACGTCCCGCGCAACCTCGCGACGCTCGACACGTTCCAGCTCGAATGCATCTACGAGGGGACGGCCCCGGCCATCAAGGTCGGCAAGATCGTCTCCGTCGCCGTCTCGCTCACGTTCCGCAACGGCGTCGACGCGGACACGACGGCCTCCTCCGCGATCAGCGAATCCGCCGCTTGCACGGGCGTCGAATACGGCACGGTCGAGGTCGACGGCGACCGCAAGGCGTCCGTGACGTTCACGTTCCAGCCCGTCGGCGGCGCAGACCGCACCGACGTGGACTTCGCGCCCACGGCGGCGCAGTCCGGCGGAGGGAACGGCTAATGGCCTACGCCCTCCCGATTGTCGCGAAGATTGCCGACGGCGGCGTCACGTTCCTCGTCCGCGCGCTCCCGTGGGGGCTGGCGCGAGAGGCCGACGCCATCGTCCGCAAGGGCGAGGCCACGGACGCGCTTTCCGAAAAGGTCTACGAGCGTTGCGTCGAGGTCGAGGACGGCGAGAAGCCGCCCGTCGAAGACCTCCCCGCGTCGCTCGTCGCCCGTCTCGTGAAGGCGGCGGCGGAGGAGAAGGCGGAGGGCGAGGGAGCAAACCCTTCCTCGCCGCCGCCCTCGACCGCGCCCGACTCCGGCGGCTAGGTCTCGCGGAGGACGCGCCCGTCGCGCTCGTCTCGGCCCTACGCCGCGAAGACCCGGCCCGCGTCCTCCCGCTAGCGCTCTCCGCGCTCTGCTCCCTCGTCGCCGCGCTCGGCGGAGCGACTTCGGAGCCGGACGAATGGCTGGAGGAATGGGGCGTCATAACGCCGGACGAGGCGGCGGAAAGGGCGGCGGAAAGAAGCGTCGCGAACTACCGCGCAATAGCCGAAAGAATGCGAAGCCGAAAGGACACGAACGATGGCAAGTAGCACCTCCGTAAAGCTCACCGTGAAGGGAGTCGACCGGACGCGGCGCGTCTTCGCCGCCGTCCGCGCCAACGTCGCGCTCATGGCCTCGCAAGTGCGCGCCGCCGGACTCGCCGCCGCCGCAGGAGCCGCCGCAGTTGGAATGGCCGTCCGCTCGTCCGCAAACCAGTTCGGAATCCTCTCGGATCGCGCCGCGCAAGCGGGCGCGTCCGCACAGCAGTTGAACGCGCTCGTCTCCGGCCTCGGCATCGCGGGGGCGAAGGGCGCGAACCTCGACGCCGTTTCGGACGCCCTCGCGCGCATGACGAAGGCGACCGGGCGCACCGGGATGCAGGGACTCGCGCAGACCCTCGCGGACGTGGCCGCGCTCGGCGACGAGGGACAGCGGATCGCGGAACTCTCGCGCATCTTCGGGCGTACGTTCGGCCCCGGAATGGCCGCGCTCGTGCGCGAGGGGCCGGACGCGGCGCGCGCGTCCATCGAAAAGCTCATCGCGGCGGGGCCGCGCCTTTCCGATTCGCTCGTCTACGCCGGGGACGCAATCGCGGACGGCATGAAGGCGGCGCAAGACAACATCAAGGCCGGGTGGAACTCCGCGTGGGTTTCCGTCGGCCAGTCCTTCGCAGACCACTTCGGGAAGCCCTCGCGCCAGTTCTGGGCCGATCTCGGCGCGTATGTCCGCTACGGCATCGAGGTCGCGTTCCGCTACGTCGCGAACTTCGCGCAGAACGTCCTCGCCGTCTTCCGCAACTTCGGGTCGCTCTGGCACGCCACGTTCGACGAACTCGGCGCGATCATCGCGCGGAACCTACTCAATGCGTGGCATTCCGTCTCGGGCTGGGCGGAGCGCGTCGCCGCGCGCTTCGTCTGGCTGAAGGACATCATCGCCGCCGCGTTCACGGACTCGACGTTCGCGGAGGCGAACGCGAAGCTCGACGCGGCCCTCGCCGCCTCGCGCGAGCGCGTCGCCGCGAACAAGGCCGTCGTGGACGCGATGCTCGGGGACGCATCCTTCGCGAACATCGCGGAGGCGTTCAAGCGCGCTGGCGTGACGCTCGAAGTCGACACCGCCGACCTAGAAAACGGACTCGCGCAAGACCTAGCGAAGAACGCGAGCGGGATTCTGGACGAGGTGCAGGGCGTCGGCGCGCTCTTCAACTCCGCCGCCTCGACCGTCGCTTCGTCCCTCGGCCCAGTCCGCAACGCACAAGCCGTCCTCGCGAACACCTACGACGCATACAAGATTCTCCACCAGTCTCCCGCGCAGTCCGGCGAAGCCGCCGCGCAGAAGGCGGCGGTCTCGACCGCATCGAACACCGCCGCGACCGCCCGGAACACGGCGGAGCAGTCCCGCTACCTTGAAAAAATCAGCACCGCGCTCGACTCGGGCGGGATGCTCTACACGCTCGCCTAGACCATGCCAGACCCCACGCCAGCGACAATCGGCTACTGGAAAGCCGGAACCGCCCGCCTCGCGAAGCACGGCGAGGCGAAGTTCGGGGACGATCAGAAGCCCGTCTCCTGCTCCGACGTCTACAAGGTCTACGTCACGGACACGACGGCGCGGCTCGCCCTCTCGTCCGTCTCCGGCCTACCCGCCGTCGGCTCCGAGCATCCGACGTATACGAACCTCGTCCTCTCCGGCTACCGCGTCACCGACCACGAACCCGGCGAGAAGTTCCGGGAAATCGTCTGTGAATACGAGGACGGCGTGACGGAAAGCACGGGCGGGGAGACGCCGGAGGAAATCGGGCGCGTGACCGCTCTCGACTACCCGGCCTACACCGCGACGGGCGACCTCGTATCAGACCAGATTTCCGGGGACACGGTTCTCAATTCGGCGGGCGACGTATTCGACAGCGTTCCGCAGTTCGAGCAAATATGGACGGGCGTTCATTTCGTGCGCCGCGTCTCCGTGTTCCCGTCCGCGATCCTCGCGCTCGCGGGGACTGTGAACTCCGTTTCAGTGACTTGCTACGGCGTGACGTTCGGGAAGCGCACCGCGCGCCTCCGCGTCGGTTGCCGCTACCTCTTCGACGGGTCGAAGCGGCCTTACGAACTCGACATAACCCTAGAACCGCGCCACGCGATCATCGACTCGACGAACATCCGTCCGGCGGTCTCGGCGGACTACGAGGCCGTCGGCGGGAAAATCGACATCGGCTGGGACATCGCGCTCGTCGATTGCGGCTTCCAGTATCTCGACGGCGGGCGCAAGGTGCGCTTCACGGTCATTGACGAGAACCGCGTAGAATCCGCGCCGCAACTCCCGCAACCGCTAACGAAGGTCGGCGGCGACGGACGGAGCGCGTCGCACAAGTCCCTGCTCGTCGTCCGCACGGCGACGGGCGACACGTGGGCCACGCTTCTGCTCCCGAAGAAAGCGCTCTAAAAGGAAAGGCACAGAAAATGGCGAACCCGACAATCACGATCAACGCGACGGGAATCACCGTCTCCGGCCCGCTCATCGCGGGCGAACCAGTCGCCGTCACCGCGTCCGGCCTCTCCCTCCCGGAAGGTGCCGCGCTCACGCTCGCGCTCTCGTCCCGCGCGCCGAACGCGCTCCTCGCCTCGTGCGTCCTCGCGGAAAGCGAGGAGACGCCGGGAACGTGGACGGGGACGCTTGAAACTGCCTCGCGTCAAATGGCGGTCTACTTTGCGACGGCGGCGGCGGACGATACGCGGCCCGCCGTCCTCGAACTCGTCGAAACGACCACGCGCGATTCGCTCGCGCTCCTCGTGACGTCGATCCGCAACTCCGCGCTCATTCCGTCCTCTTCCCCTTGCGCCGTCGCCCCGGTCTACATCCCCGTCCCCGGCCCTCCCGGCGACACGCAAACGCCAAGCGACACGCCGCCGCAGATGGACGGAACCGCCGCCGCCGGAACATCGGACGCATACGCGCGCGGCGACCACCGACACCCGACGGACACGACTCGGCAGGAGGTCATCGCCGACCTCGCCGCGATTCGCTCCGGCGCGGCGGCTGGCGCGACGGCGGTGCAACCCGCCGACCTCGCAACGGTCGCAACGACTGGCGACTACGACGACCTTACGAACAAGCCGACGATTCCGCCCGCGCAGATTCAGAGCGACTGGAACCAGACGAACGCGGAGGCGGTCGATTTCATCAAGAACAAGCCGACGATTCCCGGCCCCGCTCCCTCTCCGTCCACCGCCACGCCGCAGATGGACGGCACGGGCGCGGCGGGAACCGCGACGACCTACGCTCGGGGCGACCATCGGCATCCGAGCGACACGGAGAAGGTTAGCAAGTCCGGCGACACGATGACGGGGGCGCTCGAAGCGCCGCTTCTCAGAGTGCAGACTGGCGGGGGGCTCGTCGTCGAAACGTCCAATGGCAACATCTCGTTCGGAGCAAACAACTCCACCCCTTTCGTAAGTGCAACGCATGGGGCGTTCTCGGAGCATTTCCGCTTCGTGAACAGGGCCGTTCCGAACGGCACGGTGCTGGATGTCGCCATAATGGACAACCTCGCCCCCGCGTTCTCGACCTCCTCGACCTACGCGGTCGGGGACTACGTGACGTACGAGGGACTGCTCTACAAATGCGCGACCGCGGTTTCGACGGCTGGCGAGTGGGACGCGGCAAACTGGTCGGCGGTCGCCGTCACGGACGAGATGGGTTCCGCCATCCGCTACGCCTTCGCCTCCCCGACCCCAACCGTCTCCGGGACGAGCGCGACGGTGGCGTGCGAGGACAGGGCAATCAACGACTTCACCATCGCGACGGGCATCACCTCGCTCACCATCACGCCGCCCGCCGCCATGACGGGCCGCGCGCGGGACTTCTTCTGCCGCGTGACCCTCACCGACTCCTCGCTCCCGACCGTGGCCCTCTCGGGCGGCACAATCGACATCGGCGCCTCGGAGGTCGCGGGCATGACGCAGGGGGTCAATCTGCTCATGTTCACCGAAATCGCCTCGGGCCATTGGCTCGCCAGCCGGAGGAGCGCGTCGTGATCGCCGCGCACCAGACGATGCTCGCGCCGCAGGGCGCGCCGCTTCCATACGACGCCGAGGTCGAGTATCTGGAGTCCACCGGGACGCAGTACGTGGACACGGGAGTAAAGCCCGATGACACGACTGTATTTTCGGCGGAGGGACTATTCGACTACGCGGCATCTGCGACGCGCTTCGGGACAAGAGACAGCTTTAAGGTCGCATCGTTCACATTCCTTTCTGTTTCGCGCGGCTTTCGGTCGAGCATTGGATCTGGATCGGATTCTGTCGTCAACAGTTTTTTTGAGACCAAGAAAAACGCCAAAACAATCGAGCTTGACGGGCCAGGTCGCGCTGGGCGCGCCGTTTTCGTGGACGGAACGAACGAAAGCGCGACGAGCGCCACGTCCGGAACAGCGTTTTCGTGCAGTCATAGCTTCCTTCTCTTTGCGTTCAACGACGGAGGAACGGTCATTCTGGCGACTGGCTCCAGAATATCCGCCTGCACGATTGTCAAGTCCGGCGTTCTTCTCCGCGACTTCATCCCCGTACGCGTTGGCTCGGGCTCGTCCGCCGTGGGCTACCTCTACGACCGGGTTTCCGGCACCCTCTTCGGCAACGCGGGGACGGGCGCGTTCACAATCGGGCCGGACAAATAAGGAGACGCCATGCCGGAACCACGCTACGTCCTATCGGAACGCGCCGCGAACGCAGTGCGCGCACTCATCGCGCCCGGTTCCGGCTATGGCTCGCGACCGCGCCTTATCTCTAACATCGGCGCGAACGTGCATGGGTGCCAATGGCGTATAACGTCCGCTCCCGCCGATGTCGCCGAGGGCGATCCGCCCGCCGTCTCCGTCTCCGTCGGCCCCGGCGTCGTCGCGTGGGGCGCGGGCGTCAACTACGCCAATCCCGGCGCGCAAAATCTCGGCACGCTTGCGCACGGCTCCTCCGCCCGCGTCGTCTGGGTCACATCCGCGCCTCCGCTCCCGCTCGTCCACGATCCGCGCTGGCCGACAGGGAACGCGCCCGAATGCTCCGACCCGGAGTGCGACTGCCCGGAGCGCGAGGGCGACCCGGCGGGCGAGGGCGGCGACGCCGGCGCGCTCCTCCTCGTCCAGGACGACTGGACCGCGCCGGACGGCACGACCGACGTGCGCGAGATCGGCACCGTCTCCGTCTCGGACGCGGGAGGCGTGTCAATCTCCCAGCTCCAGCGCGACACCATCGTCGCGCGCGCCATCGTCGGACGCAAGCCCGGCGGCGATGACCCGGACGAAAAAACGCCAAACTGCGGCAACCCGCTGAACGACGAAAACGACTACAACCCGCTCGACCACGGTTCGTGGTCCGGCGGCGGTGGTGGCGTCGGCGTCGACCGCAACCCTCTCGACGATCCGGGCGCGGGCGGCTACACGCCGACCTGCAAGGACAACATCGTAAATACCACAGCCGCTTAGGAGGAACACATCATGCCCACCACATTCGCAGACCTCGCCCCCATCCGTCGCGTCGCAGTCGGCGACTGCTCCGGGCCGCTCGGCTCCGGCTTCGACGCGCTCGCGCGCTCGGCCTACACCGCGCTCCTACGCGCCGAATGGACGCAGAGCGCAGACCCTCCGTTTCTTCCAGTTCACGACAACGGGCAAACCGCCAACAAGGGCATCCCGCAAGGGGATGCGTGGAAATGCTCCTACGGCTACGACGCCGCCGCGCGCACGGAGCGCTCGGCGTGCGGTGCCGTCTGCTACACCTTCGCGCTCCCTGCCGACGCGACCGCCGGAACGCCCGCGAACATCTCGACCGTCGCGCTCTCGCTCACGGGCGACCGCTATCTCGACGCCGGAGTAGACCTCTACCTCGTCCCGTCCGCGTCCGCGACGCCTCCCTCCGTCGCAGACCTCCTCGCGCTAACGCCCGTCGGCACCTACTGCGCCACCTCCGACCAGTCGCCGACGCCGCCGAACGAGCGGCACGGCGTGACGGAGGCGGTCACGGCCACTCCCGGCGTCTCCGCACAGCCATACCTTCATGCCGCGCTCCTCCTCCACAACTACACGACGAATCGCGGCGCGTGGATCGAGGGCGGAGCGATGTTGGAGGGCGCGGCGACGACGATCTCGTTCTCGCGCGAGGTCGCCGCCAACTCTCCCGTGGAAATCCTCTGCGACGCGGGCGCGATCGTCTCAACGGATGAGGCCGACCACATCTGCCTTTCAAATGCCGTCCTCGCACCGCACTATCGCCTGACATATTTTGCGAACCTGACCGACTACGACGGCTTCGCGCAGGATTCGGACTTCCCGGATTTTTCGATAGCCGCGCGCAACCTCCTGCTCGCGCCGTCCGTTTCGACGGGCACCGTAGGCACCACGCTGGGTTGGTATGATTCGCGGCTATGGATCATCACGAGCGTTGGTTCCGTGGACTTCGGTCGTGTGTCATACCGTCAGGCCTCATTTGCTCCGACGCTCACGATGGCCGTGCGCTCCGCCTATGCTCCCTCCGGCCGTTATATCGGGATCGATCTTTCCGAGGTCGCGGCGAACATCCCGTTGGACGCCGTCGCATACCTCGTCTCCGACCCGATCTTCGCGATCATCCCGGCGGCGTCCGCCGTTTCCTCACCCGCGTTCTGGGGCGCACGCGCGTCCTCCGTCGAGTCCATCACGAACTGGGACAAGGACGACAAAATCATCTGGGCGTCGCCTGGCGTCTCGCCAGCCCCTACTCCGCCATCGACGACGAGCATCGCCGTGCGCCCGCTCTGCGCGTTCTCCGTCGCCGCCGACGGGACGACGGAGGGCGTCCATTCCTTCTCGTCTCCGGTCGAACTTCCGGCCTCCGACTATCCCGTCACCGTCCTCGTCGCGTTCCGTCCCGGCCTCGGCGGAACGGACGCGACGAAATACGCGACCGTCCCAGAATCGTTCTCCGTCAAACTCGTCCGCGAATAACCCCAACCCCGCCGCGCCATGATCACCCTCCGCATCCTCCTCTCCCCCGGCCGCCGCGTCCGCGTGGACGCGGCGCGGCGTGCGTTCTGCGTCTGTTCCGCCGACGGCAAACGGCGCACGAATCTCGCGGAGGACGGGAAGTGACGGCGGAAGCGAAAATCGCGGCGTCGGTGCTGAAGCCAGCCGTGGAATGGGTGCGCGGGCAAATCAAGCGCGACCGCGAGAACCGCTATTCGCTCCTGCGCGACTGGACGCTCCCCGCGACCGTCTGCTCGTTCTGGCCCGACGAACTGTCCGGCTGGCAGTCCCCGCTCTTCCGAATCTCGCGCCTCTCCCCGGGCGTCGTGTCCATCACCGTCCGCGCCTACTCCTCCACGAAGGACGACAACGTCTGCGACGGCGCGACGCTCTCGCCGGACACGCCGCCGGGAATTCTCCCCGCCGCATTGTTTCACGACCCGTGGTATTGCACCCTCCCCGGCGACGCCGCGCGGCAGTACGAAATCCTCGCGGACGAGATCGGCGTCCCGCGCAAGACCCTGCGGGCGTTCGGGGACGCGCTATTCTACTCCATCGCCACGGCGGGCGGTTGCCCGCGCTGGCTGGCGTGGCTCTACCACCTCGGAATCCGCGTCGGCTTCCCCATCGTCAAGCCCTTCATCGTCGCCGCCGTTCTTGCATCGCTCGCCGCCGGGTGCGCGGGGTGCCTCGTCGGGCCGGACGGCACGTTCGTAGACCCCGGCGACTACCAGCCGCCCGCATGGGAGCAAGTCAACCAATGAGCGACCTAACCGAAACGCAAGTCCGCGCGAACGCGGACGGACTACACGAAATCTGGAAGCGGCTGGACAAGTTGGAATCCGCCGTCTTCACGGGCAACGGGCAACCACCGCTCGTCGCCCGCGTCGCGTCCATCGAGAGGGCGCTGCAGACGCAGACGTGGCTCATCCGCACCGTCCTCGGCGGCGTTATCGCCAACCTCCTCGGGCTGGCGTTCATCATCCTGCGCCGGGGCCTCTAGCCGTGCGCCCGCCTCCCATCGTCGAGATTGTCGCGCTCGGCCTCGGCTTTCTCGCGTTCGCCGTGGCGCTCGTCGCCGTAATGCGGCGGATGCCGATCTACTGCTTCTGACCCGCCGCCGCCGCGCCCGCGCCCGTGGGTCGCGGGGATTCGGTTCACGGCGGCGGCGGGCCTTTACTTCGCCTAGAATCGCGCGCAAGGCCCCTCGCGCGGTTCCGGGCGTCAACCATACGCCCCGCTCCGTCCTCGCGCTTCTATGGGCCTCCTAGCGCCCACCACGCGCAACTTGTAAGGATTCCCGACAAGTTCACGCCCGCAGGAGCCGCGCCGCCGTGACGAAACCCTCCCCGCGTTTCAACATCCGGGAAAGCAGGGGTGCTAGTTCCCGAACATTGAACCCCGCGCCATCGGCGGGGGCGACCGCGCGGAGGACTTCGACGGACGATTCCGGCGGGAAGCGCAGAACCTTGTCCCGCCCGACCGTCACGCGACCGCAAAGCGCGCGCAGGGCGTCCTTCGCCGCGAGGGGCGGGAGCGCGAGAATCCGCGACGGGTCGGCGGCTATGACGAGCAGGGCGTCCAGCATCTCCTCGCGCCGCCCCTCCCACTTCGAGCGCGTCTCTATCACGGCCCGCGCGTCGGCGAGCTTCAACTCGCACTCCACGCGCAGGGCGTCGAACTCCTCCCGCGTGAAGAGGCCGTCCACGAATGCGTCCCGCGCCCGATTGAGGCGCGCCGTCTGGCGTGCAATCGCGCGCCGCGCCTCGGCCTCCTCCGCCTTGACGCGCTCCGGGCGGTTCTCCACCTCCTCGATTGCGCGGAGGTTCGCCCGGACGAGCGCGAGGAAGTCCCGGCACCGCGCGACCACGGCGAGGGCGTCGCGCACCTGCCGCTCGGCCTCGTCGATACGGATCGCCGTGCCGCACTTCGGGCAACGGTAGTAGCCGAAGCGCGCGCCGTGCCGTCCGCGCGAGAAGCCGCCGACCATGCGCTTGCCGCACTCGGCGCAGAAGAGGACGCCGACGAGCGGCGTGGAGGGGTTCGCGTTCATTCGCTTGATTCCGATTTGAGCGGTAGATAGGTTCGCTTGCGCCGCGTCCCAGACCTCCGGCGCGACGAGGCCCGCGAAGGCGGCGGGGCGCTCCGGGCCTAACTTCCCGGCGGGGAGGACGCCTTTGTAAATCGGCGCGCGGAGGATGCCGTAGGCGGTCTTCCGGCAACACCGCGCGCCGTCCATGATTCGCCGCACAGCCGCAAGTTCCGTCGCCGTGCCGTCCGCGAGCGCGGCGAACGCGGCGCGGATGGCGGGGGCGCGTTCCTCGTCCGGCGCGAGGACGGGGACGCCTCGTTCGTTGCGCGCGAGGACGAACCCGACGGGCGCGGCGAAGCACCAGCCGCCCGCGTCGGCGCGCTCCTGCATTCCCCGACGCGACCGCTCCGCGCGCTGGGCGTTGTCGAGTTCGGCGAAGATCGACGCCATGCCGTAGATGGCCTTTGCCATCGGGGACGCGGTCGCCTCGCCCTCGGTGGCGGAGACGATGCGCGCGCCCTTCGCCACAAGCGCGTCGCGGACTTGCAGGGCGTCGGCGGCGTTGCGCGCGAGGCGGTCGAACTTGTAGACCACCAGAACGCCAGCGCACCGCTCGGCCTCCGCGACCGCCGCCGCGAGGCCGTCGCGCCCGACGGTGGACTTCGCGCTCCGGCCCTCGTCGCGGTAGACGCCGCGCACGGCAAGGCCCATGCGGGCGGCGCACGCGCGGCAATCGCGCTCTTGCGTGGCAAGGGACGTGCCGTCGATCTGGGCGACCGACGAGACGCGCAAGTAGAGGACGGCGGCGGTGTCGCTCATCGTTGCGCGGAGCCGATTGCGGAGGCGAGGGCGGCAAGGCCGCGCTCCAACGCCGCGAGGCGTTCCTCGGTGGGGTCTGCGGCGCGCGTGGAGGATGCGGCGAGGACGCGGCGCAGGAGGTCGGCGACGGCATCCGTCGGGAGCAGTCCGGCGTTCGCCGTGGCGGTGGCGTGCGGCGCGGTGGCGTTCGCGGTGGCGACCGGGGCCGCGCTCGCGGACGGCGTTCGCTCATCGGTTAACCCTAGCAACCAATCGGCGGACACGCCCGCCGTCCGCGCGAACGTGGCGAGAAGTTCCGCGCCGGGAAGTTGCCCGCCGATGCGTTCGTAGCGCGAGAGCGACTGCGCCTTGATTCCGCACCGCCGCGCGAACTCGCGCCCCGTCAACGCGCCCCGCGCCTCGCGGAGCCTTTTCGGGAATGTTTCGGTTAATTTCATCATCGTTTTATGCTACTCTGGAGCGGGTTTTTAAAAATTCGTATTTTCTCGTTAACTTTTTTGTTGACTTTTGCGGGGCGTTCTGGTTTACTGCGCGGTGTTGCGGGGCGATGTGGCGCAACAATAGCACAAGCCCCCCGCCCCGCGCAACAAAAAACCCCAAACCCAAAAACGAAAGGCAAAACATGAACACGAACACCGACCTCCGCACGAAAGCGCAAGCCCTCGCGAAGTCCCTCAACGCCGTCGCAGTCCGCGTCCTCGGATGGAACGACGCGAACCGCAAAGACTGGCGCTCGAAGGGCTGGCGCGAAACCGCGACGGAGTGCGCGTATCACCGCAACGAAATCCTCGCGGCGCACGACGATGGAGAAATCAAGCGCGCGTGCCGCGCGGCGGCAAGGTTCCTCTCGCCGTCCTGCTTCCCGGAGCACGCCGATATCATCCCGGACTTCTGCGACCGCTATTGGATCGCGTTCGCCTAACCAATCACCCCACGCCCCGCCGGACACCCCGTCGGGGCAACCCCAAAACGAGAAAGGCACAACCATGAACACCCTCGCAATTCCCGAACCGCCCGCGTTCCGCGTCGTTTCCCGCCAATGCCGCAACTTCCGCACGGAGGAGGAGGTCGTGCAGTTCCTCCTTCGCCAAGTCCGCCGGAAGAAGCACATCTCCATCGGGGATTCGTGGCGCGACGACTACTCCGTCGTGACCTACCGCCTCGCGCCGTCCGGCGACCACTACGATCCGGTCGACGTCTCCGCCCGCTTCCGCGAAATCGTTATGGCGCGTCTCGCCGCGTAGGAGGACACGCCATGACCTCCGCAATCGCCACCGCCCTGCGCGAGACCGCCGACCGCGCCGAAGCCGACCTCTGCGCCAAGCGCACCCTCTCCACCGTCGCGGAGGGGGAACTGCACGCCCGCGCCCTCCGCATCGCCGAATCCGTCCTCGCCTCCGGCTCCGCGCCGGAGTGCGACGTCGCCGCGTTCGCCGCCATCCGCGCCGAGTGGATCGCGGCCCGCTCCGCCATGCGCGCCGCCGGGAGCCGCGCCGCAGACGCCCGCCGCGTCGCGGAGGCCGCCGAACGCGAACTCTCCCACGCCAACCCGTTCCAAGCGGACGAGGCGGCGTGGACGAACGAGCGCGCCTTGCAGGAGGCGCAGACGGAGAAGGAGGCGCACCATGCCTAAGCCGCTCCCCTGCCCGCATTGCGGAAAGGCCGTCCGCGCGTGGCGCGTGCAACTCATCGACGGCGCGTTCTGGGCGTGCCATTGCGAACGCGACCCGGAGACGGAGCCGATGTGCCACGTTCCATACCCGAAGGCGGCGAACACGGAGGACGAGGCCGTCGCAGAGTGGAACGCCATCGTGGAGGAAGAGCGCGCCCGCATCGACGCGCTCGTCGGCTACGTCTCCCCGCTCGACTACGCATGGGCGAAGCGGCGCGGACGCCGGAAGGAGGCCGCGAAGTGAAGACCGAACTGAAGCCATGCCCGTTCTGCGGGCGCAAGCCGGACGTCGGCGACGGCGTCGTGACGAACTTCCGCGTCAACGGTGACGGTCTGCTTCTCGCGGTGATCGCGTGCGGCGGGTGCGACGCGGAGGTTTCTGTCGCCGCGAAGGACATACTCGACAACGACTTCATCTTCGCGCACAAGGATGGCGACGCGTGGATGTTCTTCCCGCCTGACATCGAAGCCGTGACGAAAGCCGCCGTCGCCGCGTGGAACAGGAGAGCCGCGAAGTGAAGCCCCGCACCCTCGCCGCGCTAGACCGCGCGATGGACTTCCCCCTCGCCGCCGCCGTCGGGTTCGCGCTCGGCCTCGCCGGGGCGTTCCTCGCCTCGCTCACGCCGCCCGACCCTTCCCCCGCCGTCTCGACCCGCGCCTCTGCCTTTCGGGGCGCGGGATGGGGCGAGGCGGCGGGGGATTCATCCACCGCCCCGCAGGAGCCCGACCAGACCATGCACACGCCGCTCCGCGTCCTCGTCGACGCCCGGTTCCTCGCCGCCCTCGCCGCCGTCGAAAGCGGCGGGGACGACGCCGCCGTGAACGAGCGCGAG
>Ga0326511_10002461_pt1 | contig 15031 bp, 12 predicted proteins | sample 0_2496_0518_D_FD_203701 | JGI IMG/M metagenome (GOLD analysis project Ga0326511, IMG submission 203701) | Bovine rumen microbial communities from UC Davis, California, United States - 0_2496_0518 | ecosystem: Host-associated > Mammals > Digestive system > Stomach > Rumen | place: USA...
TCTGAATCGATATGCTTTGTTCAATGCTCCTCACCTCATTATTGTCACATTAATTTACAATTGTATCGTATCATCATATTTTTAAGATGTCAAGTTATTCTCAGCCCTACGGGCTGACGACAATTCATCCCCGACCTATAGAGGTCGGAGTCTTCTTGCCGGGGGAGGATAAATTTAAAGATTGATACCTGATAGTGGAGATAATAAATACTAAGTAACCGCTAAATAATCCCGCGCCTTGAAAAACCTGAAAACGTTTTCATGTAAAAAAGAATCGGAGCAGAAAGACATTAAGTCTTCTGCTCCGTTCCGGTAATATGTGTTTTGAATGTTGAGTAATGGGCTAATCATACCCACCAAATGGCAATAAACGCAAAAGAGAAACTATCCGATCCGAGGATCATTCGGGTCAGGTCTGAATGGAATGATTTTGGAATTGTAGGAATCCAAATAATCTTTCACTACATCCCTGAGGTGTTCGGGATAAAGCTCTTCATCAGCGATCAGATTGTACAATTCGCAGACGAAACAAAAATCATCCGAAATAGCTTTTACGCTGGCTCTCTCGTGTTCACCAATGATAGAAATGCCGTACATCGTGCGGGAGCCAGAGCTTCCCATAGGGATGGTGGTATCTGATACTACATAGAAGTATTCTCCGCTTTTGCGATATGTTCTGGTCATGTTCATTTCTCCTCCAGATAATTTTTATCACATCGATGTTACTAAGGTATTATACGATATTTAGAGAAGAAATTCAACATTCTTTTGTCGATTTCATGTCAAAAAATGTGACACTGCTTGAAAAAAATCATCGGTTTCAAACTCCCTTGTTGTGCAGGGTGACGAACACAATGAAATATCTGTGCTGAATTAGGGCGTATCTGAAAACAAAAAGTTGCCCAAAAGCAATAATCCCGATCCTTGGTATTGCGATTTTTGGCTTTACAAAGAAAGACACCTCGTGGAATGTTTTTTTAATAAAAAAATCAAAGCATTCAGACGTGTTGCCATTCGTTATGACAAGTTGGCTACCTCCTTTCTTGCCTTTGTTTATGTAGCTTCTATCTGGCTTTTGTCTAACCTGAATCCGTGAAACTCAGCAAGCAACAAAGCGGTGCACCAGCTCCAAAAAGGTATTCGCCCAGGCATTGCTTCTGCTGATAGAAAGAAAAAGCTGACGTGCGTGTTTTGTAAGCTGCCCTGCAAAATGAATAATATTCTGGATAACAGTACGAATGCGTTTACGGGCGACAATTCTTTTAGAAGGAGCTTTACCTTGATGAACCGTTTCCTGACCAAGCATACGCAGGATGTTGTAAGCAATCATAGTGAGTTCGAGAACAAGCTCGTTTGTGTCAAACTTGCCTGACGGAAGCCGCTCTACACCCATATCTGTTTTGATTTCACTATGAAATTGCTCACATTCTCCATGAGCATGATAGAGGTCAATGATCTCTTGATCACTTTCTCCAAGATTTGTCCGGAACATATTGAGTTCGATTTCCGGTTCAAGAAAAAACTGACCATCGGGAGATGAATCACGCTCGATCATTTCATAAACAATACGGTTGCAAATACTTTTTTGCTCTCCGTCTTCTGTCGCGTAAAATAGATCCTTGAATGTACTGCCGACATAAACCTTTTTACCTTCTCTCGGCTCACGGATATCCTTACACCATGATCTGATATTTTCAGCCCATTCATTTCTGTCTTCTTTGCGAAGATTGCGTTTGATAACGTAATAAGCACCGTTTTCCAGCAGAATACCTACATTTTCAGCAGCATCATTGCCTGAATCAAGACGGACAAGAACAGGCTTGTCGGTTATTTTGCGGCAAAGATTCATAGTCTGACGCAAAAATTCAGGTGTACCGCTCTGACAATGCTGTTTACCCTCACGAAGCTCGGTGTTTACAAGATAACCTTCTTTCCCGATGTATGCCATCATCGGAGCATAGCCCATGAATTTCTTGTAGGTAAAAGATACACCTTCTTTTTTCGTGTTGGAATTATCCATCGGTGTAACATCCATATCCAAAGGTATCATGCCATTCTTCAATGCTGTCGGCTCAACATGATTGCTTTTCAGAAGATGAGTATTGAACCCCAAAATCTCTTCACGCTGTGTTTTTCCGATCTCGTCCATTCTTTGACGAAGCGTTGCAGAAGACGGAAACCCTTTCGTAAGATGAAGGGCAGTCTGATAATATGCAGCATCATTCTGAAATTCTGCTATTGCGTCAAAATCAGGCTTATCCATGCACAGCAGTCCGATAAATGTTGTCATTATCGCGCCGCAGTCAATCTGTTTGCGGGAACGTTTATTTTCTGATCTGACATTACGGAACTGCTCCTGAAATCCTGCACGTTCAAGAATTTCACCGACAAGTCCTATCCCGGTAGCTGCCGGGATTCTCTTGTCAGTAAGTCTGTAAATGATTTTATCAAAGCTCATTTTTGCCACATCCTATGCCTGATTTATCTACTTCAATTATAGCATAAAATGCAGGGGTTTTCCAGTTTTCATGCACCTTTTGGGTGCATTTAGAATGTGAGCTCATGGATCAATTTGCGTTATATATTGACAAATACATAAATAACATGTGATAATAAAATCAAATGTTTATAAAAAAATCTTTGGAGGAACACAAAATGGATACAAATGCTGCTGATATATATCTGAATAAATTTTTTGATGATTCACGTTTTTTGGAGCATGATAAAGGCTATGATGCTCTGCCACAAATATCTGGGGACATTGATGATAATTTCTGTAGAACATTTTTAAAAAAGTATATAAGCTTCTGTCAGGGTATAACATCCGAAAGACGTGATAAAATAAGGCAAATACTTACAAATAAAAAATTTGATCCGTCAAACTGTCAGCACACTATATATCTAAAAATAAAATCAATGATTGACACGTGTGATGAAAAACTTTTGCCAGAAGATAAAACTATCCTTCACTGGAGAACAAAAGAAGTAGAAGAGCCTTCTTTTTCAGACGAAAAAACTGTAAATGGACATTCGGAAGATAAAAATATTTCTGAACAAAAAATAAAAGAAGCTGACGACTATTCTTCTGTTCCGAATGAAGAAACTATAAAGAAATGGCTTGCTGAGACGGATTTCAGAAATCCAAACAGACTTTATCTGTATAAAATAGCATTTGCTCTTGAGTTAGCTGCGTATTTTCCACATGAAATTAACGAATACGATGACAGATATAAGACATCAATGAATTTTCTGTTCAACAAGGTATATAACCAAAGATATGTTACAAGAACAGCTGATGAGTTGATATTTGTTTTTTGCCTTAAGAATGGTAAGAATTATCTGACAGCAATGCAGATGTTGGCTAAATACAGGAGAATATGCAAAGATATAGATTTTAGTGATGAAGTTAATTTTCAGACAAAAAGCAATGATACAATATTATTCCTCAAAAATAACATTACAAAAAATGAAGATGAATTTATAGACGATCTAATCCGCTTAACACCATTACTTGAAGACAAATATTCTTCTGTATTCAAATTGATGGAAAAATTTATACAGTTTTTCTCCGTTGACCATAATATAATAACTTTTGAAGCAAAACATAAAGACAGAGATAATCTATGTTCTATGGATATTTCTTCCAATGTAACTGAAAATATAGATAAAAGGAGTGGCAAGGTATACTTGAATCTTGGTGCAAAAGTGTTAATTAGTGAGACATTAAGGAAGAACCTTTTGTTTCTTAACAATCGTATGATGATCTCTTCTGCCTTTAATAGACAATTAGCCCCAGATCAGAATAAGTCTCTTCGTCAGATCTTTTTAAATTCCGGTCTGTCTGAAGACCTGTATCAAACTGTCAAAGACTCTTCTAAATCAAGTATCAGTGCTGTGATCGGAAAATATTCACAGGATTATTTACCAGGTATTCTTAGTGATCTGATCATTACCATGAATGATGTATATAATTCAGATATTATACATAGGAAACCGATAAATAATAACGAGTATGTATATAATCCAACCAAGTGCAGAAAAAAGAAAAATGATAACGAAAATGTGCATAAATCAACTAATAGAACTTACAGTATAAGCCACAATCTGATATACAGAAATATGCGCAGCGCACTGATCACGGCACACTTTTTTTGTTACTGGTCTGATATAAGTTCTGAACTGAGTGCGGAAGATTATATTGATGAAATAAACCAGATACTGACAAATAATTATTATCTTCCAATGTATTCAAAAAACAATTTTGACTGTTTTTTTATTCTTTGCACCAAGCTTTATCAATCAAAAAATATAAATCCCATAGATGTGTATTATAAATTCTTTGATTATATATACAGCATATATCATAATTACAATGAATTCTTTTTGAGCAGCCAAGAATTTGAAAATTATAATTCACTTAGTTCGTGTAAGCTTTTGGTCGAACCGGAAGATACAGATGCAGATATTTTGTCATACAAGGATAAGAACATAAAGAAATGTCTTCATAAAATTGATGATCCGGCTGTACAGAAAGAAATTCTTAAGGTTATCAAAAAAATATAAGGGACAAAAATACAAGAAAATACTATGATAACAAGGATTATACTTAGTATCATCAATCAGGAAAGGATGATCGTATGATCGGAATTATCATCAGACAAAACAATGTGTGTTTCTTGGAATCAATGAAGATGATAAGGAGGTGGGAGATATGATGAGTTTTTTTGACCGTGATGAATTAAAGCAAGATGCGGTTATTATGCTGAATAATAAACCTTGCCGAATAATCAATGTACTTGGTTCCGGAACATCAAGTATTGTCTACAGAGCAGAGATGCCGGTCTGCATTGCTGGTTTTACCTGTGATAGAGCTGTTGTTTTAAAAGAATTATATCCTATGGGACTTGATATAGAAAGAAAGGATGATTTGTCCCTTTATATTCCTGAAATATCCCTGATGGATTTCAGACATTATACTAACCATTTCAAAAAGGCTTGCCAAAGACAGATTGACTTTCATAACAATGAAAAAACAACCAATGTTACGACTGATCTGCAGGAAGTGTATGAAACAAACAATACCCTGTACTCGGTTCTGGGCATTGTGACAGGAAGTTCCTATGACACAGACCAATGCGAAACTATCGCATCCATACTGAAAGTAGGAATGTGTCTTGCTGACTGTATATCCCAATACCATAAAATGGGATATCTGCATCTTGATATAAAACCGGAAAATATCTTTAAGGAAAAACTTACAGGAGATAATGTAAATATCAAGCTTTTTGATTTTGATACAGTATCAACTAAGGAAGAAGTATTGGAGGGAGAAATTTCCTATTCAGAGGGCTATGAGGCTCCTGAAGTCAGCGGAAGTTATAACGGTCTTTTCAGTTTTTCGGACATTGACGAAAGAGCAGATATCTATTCCATAGGTGCGGTTATCTTTGAAAAAATAATGGGGCATGTACCTGATTTTTCTGACCAAAGAAACGGGAAAGTATGGGATTTCAGCCACAATAGTTATTTAAAAGACACTGTTCCGCAGTTACAGAAAGAAATTACTGATCTTTTCAGAAGAACTCTTGCTCGCAGAAAAGAAAATAGGTATTCATCTACCGATGAATTGAAACATGCTTTTGAAAATCTAATAAAGCTTGCCAAAATTGAAGTTTTTCTTAAAAATCAAAGAATATCACCCTACACGCCGAAGAATATTTATATATCAAGAGCGGCTGTCTTTTCTGATATTTACAATAGATTAAATGAGCATCATATTTTGTATTTGTATGCGATTGGAGGAAGCGGAAAGAGCGAAACAGCAAGAGAATATGCACAACAGTATGCCGATAAGTATGACTTTATCCAGTCCGTTTTCTATTCCGGCAGCCTGAAAAAGACTATTGCAAATATTGATTTTGTCGGACTGAAAGACGAGGACAGATTTGCACATACAGACGAAGATATTGACAGACTTTACAAATACAAGTATTATGATCTTTTGGGCGATACGGCAGTGTACGGAAAAAATACCTTGCTGATAATCGACAACTATAATCCGACCTCAGATGAAGTTATACAAAATCAAGAAATAATCAGCAAACTTAGAGATCTGCATATACACATACTCTTTACAACCAGAGTAAAGCCAACTGACATTTCAGAATGTTTTGATCTTGAAAACATGTTTCCAGAAGAACTGAGAGCATTGTTTTTCAGAATCAATCCTACAGATAAAGATAAGTCTGAACGTATTAAACTTGTTGACGAAATAATAAAATTATCCTATAACCATACCATGACTGTCAAGCTGGTTGCTATGCAGTCTGCCGAATATATGAAACCTCTCGAAGAATATCGTGATGTTTTGCAGGAAAAAGGTTTGAACTCAGAGTTTGAAAGCGAGATAATTAACGAAAAGGATGGCAGATTGGTAGTAGAAGACTCAGTATATAATCATATCAGAGCCTTGTTTAAATTGAATGATCTAAAGCCAAAACAAAAATACATTATGGTCAACGCCTGCCTGCTGCCATTGTCAGGTCTTGAGGCATCTACATTCAGCCAATATATTGACTTAGCCCATTTTGAAAGCTCATCCGGCAGTGTCTTTCTTGACCCGGAAATAAAAAAACTCGTCAACAGTGGCTGGATAGAGTTCGCTAACAAAAACGAAAAAAGGTTCACATCAGAAACAAAGATCACACTTCATCCTCTGATATGTGATATTGTTAAGAACGAATTAAAGCCAGCAATGACAGAGGATAAGTGCAAGAAATTCTACGAGTCTTTTCTCGATCTCATTGATGAATGGGGCAACCGAAAAGCGGGCGAGGAAGACTGCATCCGGCAGGAAAATATGGTCTATGAGCTGTTTCCAAATATTTATGCAATATACGAAAACAGAAACATTCCGGCAGTTATCAACTTCATAGCTCTTTCTGACATCAAAATATCCGTCAGGAATCATATTATGATCTCCGACGGTAAGATCATTCTGTATTTTGGCAATGAAAAACAATTAGAGATTCCTGCCGACGTGACAGAAATCGGAAATGATGCTTTTTCGGATTCTTCTTTGGCGGAAGTCAACATGCCGGACAGTGTGAAAAAAATCGGAGATGGTGCTTTTTCGTTTTGTTCCGCCTTGACAGAAATCACTATCCCCAACAGTATCACAAAAATCGGAAACGGTATTTTTTCACACTGTTCTGAGCTTACGCATATTACCATCCCAAACAGTGTAACAGAAATCGGAGATTATGCTTTTGCGTCCTGCTATAATCTCATGTATATTACCATCCCTGACAGCATAACAAAAATCGGAAACTATGCTTTTTCGTGCTGTTATTCTTTGACAGAAATAACCATTCCCAATAGTGTAACGAAAATCGGAAATGGTGCTTTTTCAGACTGTTGGGATCTCACGAATATTGATATTCCAGACAGCGTGACAGAAATCGGAGAGGGTATTATTGATGGATGCAGCTTATTAGACTATCAAGAATTTTCAAAAAAAGGCAGTACTTCTCAAAAGCTGAAATACAGGGGCAATAAACAGTTAATAGAACTGGTTATTCCAAACGATATCACAGAAATAGAAGACAATGCCTTTGAGGATTGTGAGGCATTGGAAAAAATAATGATTCCTGATAGTGTAACAGAAATCGGATCGGGTGCTTTTGCGGGTTGTTATGCTTTGGAACAAATTACCATTCCACACAGTGTAACGAAAATCGGAGAAAAAGCTTTTGAAGCTTGCTTTCATTTGACAGAAATCCACATTCCTCGCAGTGTAACAGAAATCAAAACTGGTACTTTTCTGAACTGTTTGGATTTGAAAGATATCACCATCCCGGACAGTATAACAAAAATAAGAGCTTCTGCTTTTGCCGGCTGTTGTTCTTTGACACATATCATCATTCCGGATAGTGTAACGGAAATCGAATCCGGTGCTTTTTATGACTGTTTTTATTTGAAAGACATCATCATTCCAGACAGTGTAACAAAAATAAGAGATAATACTTTTGCTGGCTGTCGTTCTTTGACACATATCATCATTCCGGATAGTGTAACAGAAATCGGATCGGGTGCTTTTTCGGGTTGTTTTGCTTTGAAAGAAATCATCATTCCAAACAGCGTAACAAAAATCGGAGAAAAAGCCTTTGCAGATTGCAATAATTTAAGCTGTGTTGTCGTGATGAATCCATCGCTTGATCTGTCGAAAAGTATGATAGATTATTGCATAGATAAGAACGGCTTATACAAAAAGAAAGAGAACCTGATTCTTAAGGGCTACAAAAATTCCACCGCTGAACAATACGCCCAAAAACACGGCTTCCTTTTTGTTTCTCTTGACTAAACATTATACATACAGTATGACAACCCCGCTTGTTTTGTAAAACAGGCGGGAATTTTTTAGGGGACATTTTTTAAAAAAAGTGTAAGAAGCAATGGAGTATAATAGAGTCATAAAAGATACAGAAAGTACTTGATGAACAGGCAACAGTTTTAATATACAGGAGGTGATGTTATCTCATCAAATAAAAATAGTCAGACATTGTTTTCAACAAACGAATAATAAATTTAAAGGAGGATTCATTATGGACAACAACACATTTGAAAAATTCGGCAGGCTGATAGGCGGTCTCATTGATCTCATCATCAGCATAAGCAAAACAAAGCAGCAGTAATTCACGGTACGCACACAGGATACGGCAAAACAGAAAGGAGCCTGATATTATGTCAAAAAATAATGTTACAGAGGAGATCGTTTCCCCAACAGATGTCATCAGCATCATTGAAATAATAGGTTCTATCCTGGGCGGAGTTGCCTCAGTGATAAAGATCCTTAAAAAAGACACAACAACATGAAAGAAAGGAGCTGCACCGTTATGATAAAAAATATTATTGCTGCTGCTATGGCAGTCGGAAGTCTTCTGGGCGGCATTTCTTCCCTGATAAATGCCTGCAGGAAAAACGGACAGAATACATAAAGGAAAGGAGCTGAAAGATAATGAATATCAAAGTTGGAGATAAGATAATAAGTGCCATTTACATCGAGAGCCAGTCTATGAAAGTACAGGGAAAGTGGGAGGACATTAAAAAGAGATACGGCGATGACTGGAAGATCAAAGAATTCAACAATGGATATGGGCTTCTTATCAAAAAAAGTGACGCTCTGATAAACGGAGTAAGCCATCGGAAAAAAATTCTGGAGCGGTATCATAAGACAAGTCTGACACGCTCTTTGTTTGAACGATACTGCCATGATATAGAAACAGGTAAAGTCGTTGTCTGATTAACCAGAATACTGTGAGACTGCCGTTCATACAGCAGTCCTCACAGTATTTTTATGTCCGTATAATGCTCATTTCTGAAAAATCCTGAAAGGAATGAAAAATATGTTCTGTTTACTAAACATGATAACCGGCATACTGGAATGCGGCTGGATATCTTTCGGTCTTGCTCATGCTATGCCCTTATGGCAGATACTCTGCTATCCGCTTGCATACTATCTGGGAAAACTGTTTCCGAAGCCATTTTCACTCCCTAAAAAATTGCTTTTTGTCTTTTGCTCTGTCACTCTGATAGCAGCAGTAATATTGACTTTCGTTCCTATGCCTGATATTGTCAGATTTGTGCTGACCTGTCTTTGTTTATTTCTGCTGTCGGCGGTAATACAGACTGTCAAAGACAGCATAAAAAGCGGCGAACATAGCCTTTTAAAGCGTTTTTTCCGTGTGGCAGGCTTTGCACTCTCTCCGCTTGCAGCTTTCAGACCTCAGATAATTCTTTTTGTGGCTGTAGTTATAGCTTTCTGCGGACTGACAAAATACACCGACAGGGAATATCATTTTACTGTACCTGATTTTAAGGGCGGATATTCTATTGCTATACTGTTTCATCAGCTTCATTACTTTTGCTATACACATATAACCATTGTCGCCGTAAGCCTTGCGTTAAGCAAACAGCCTCCGGTAATTGATGCTCTTGGCTATGCCTTCACCCGCAGCCCTGCCGCCTTTGGGAGTATTGCAGGTATTCTGATCTTCTCCGGCACACGGATAATATACATCCTGTCAGAACATATTTTTTCACATCTGACAAAAAAGAGCATGACCATTTTCTATATCGGACAAGCTGCTGTAGTTGTTATGCTGCTGTCTATGAGTTTTATAACGGATACGACGCTTTTTATTATCCTTTGGCTGTTTACAGGTTTATGCGGCGGTATGGTCTGTACTATAACCAAAAATGTAAAGCCATCTGAAAAATATGATAAAGCTCCTACGACATTTTCAGAAAATGCCGGCTGTATTCTGGGACTGCTTGCAGCGGTTCTTGTTTCGGCGTTTTTCGGTACATATTCGCCCGATATCATGCTTGTATGCGGTGCAGCAAGCAAATTGGCAGCTATACTTTGCATAATAATTACCATGCAAAAAGAGAAAAAATATGACGGCATCGGCTAATTCAGTTCATAACAATGCTGTCCACATAATTTTACACTTTAAGCGGAACGCACACAAATTGTATCCTTACAACTTGTGTGCGTATATTTTTTCCCTGCCGGTAGGGAAGTCCAGAGGGGAACGCTCTGGCACACTTACTTATGAAGCCTGCGTAATAAGTATAGTGTGTTATACTTTACCACTTGAAATCTTCCCATTCCTATGTTACAATGGCGGTAAAGTATTCCATCAGTAGCATGGCTGCTGAAAGCGAAGGGAGCAAGGCGGAATGAGCTATGGTGTGTGCAGAGTGGAGAAGATCAAGGGAGCTGCGGCAGTTGCCGGCTTACAGCTCCATAACAATCGGGAACGACAGCACAGCAACACCAATCCCGACATAGACCGCAGCCGTTCGGAGCTTAACTACAGCCTGATAGAGCAAAACACTCATAATTACAACAAGCTGATAGATGAACGGCTGCAGCAGGGCTACAAGGGAAAGAAGGCAATCCGCAAGGATGCCGTTAAAATGTGTGAGATGCTCTTTACCTCAGACGGAGATTTTTTCAGCCGCCTGTCAGAGCAGGAACAGCGACAATTCTTCATAGACTGCTTTGAGTTTGCATCGAAGCGTTACGGCAGAGAAAATATTATCGCCGCAACAGTACACCTTGACGAAGCCACACCGCACCTGCACCTTGATTTTGTACCCCTGACACCGGACGGCAGACTATCAGCAAAAGACATATTGGGCGGCAGAAAGGAAATGCAGCAATTACAGGATGATTTCTATTCCGTTGTTTCAAGCAGGTACGGACTTGAGCGCGGTAGCAGAGCCGACCTTGAAAACGGAGAAACCTCCAGAAAACACCTTGAAACAGCCGAATACAAGGAAATGCTTGCAAGAAATCGGACAAAGCAAGCCGAACAAGCGGAGCAAATCGCTCAAACACGAATACAAGCAGCAAATCAGGCAGCTGCCGAAGCTGAACGGCTTGCAGCCGATCAGCAGCGAAAGGCAGAGAAACATACACAAAAAAGAAAAGAGCTGAAAGCAAAGAAACAAGCCGAGCAGGCAGAATTAACTCAGCTTGAACAACGAAAAAAGGATCTTCAGGAAGAAATTGACAGACAAGAAGCAGACTTACAAGCCGAAAAAGAAAAATACAAACAACAGATAGAAGAATTGGAGAAAAATATAGAACAAGCAGAAAGCCGTTTACAGGCTCTGCAAGGGCGTATTCTTACAACAGAGGAAGTTAACCGCATAAACGGCAGAAAAACGCTTACAGGAGCTCTGAGAGGTGTTTCCTGGGATGAATTCAGCAGCCTGAAGGCTACTGCTGCAAGATCAGATTGGGCGGAAGATATAATTAAGCGATCAGACGAGATAAAAGCAGAAGCACAAGCCGAAGCAGAAAAGATCATTTCCGATGCTAAAGAAAAGGCTGCCAAAGAGCTTGAACAATTTCACACCTACAAGCGATGGTCAAAGGATGCGTTAAATGAATATCTCGACCAAAAGAAAAAGAATGATGAAATAACACAACAAACTGATAAGAGTAAAGAAAGATTATCGGAAGTACAAAATCAGATCACCTCAGCAGAGCAGGAAAGAGACCGTGTACGACAGGAGACAGAGAGCCTCAACCAAACAATGGAACAGCTGACTCAAAGCCAAGATGACAGGTATTGTTCATTTCAGATCGAATTGTCCGTATTCGGCAAGCTGATGGAAACAGCGCAGGAATATCATGTTGCTGTCAGAACAGAGCATGTAGGTGACGGGGAAACCGTAATTGTAAAAACTCCGATATCCGAGAAAAAGTATCTTGCTCTGTCCATTGAAAAAGCAAGAAAGCTTGTACCTCCGCCTCATGCACAGCCAATACAGACAGCTCAGCCACCAAGACGCAGAGGACCGCATTTGTAATTAAAGCTAAGATTCATTGTTACATAATTCTTCATATTAAAAATTATATAAAAATTTATATATATATTTTACATTTATCATCAAAGCTCAATCAGGAAATATGTGCAAGTACCTCGTTACTTTTCGGGAATTTTGTGTCAATTACCCTTGAATACGCTTAGAAAAATGTGTTATAATATCGTTGTACTATCAGACAGGAGTGATATTGATGACACATCTGAAAAGAAAAGCGGATATATTCCTTGAAAAATGGAAAGCCGACCCCGACAGGCTCCCCCTTATCATCAAGGGCGCACGGCAGGTCGGCAAGACAGAAAGCATAAGAGAATTTGCAAAGAAGCATTACAACTCAGTCATTGAGATCAACTTTGCTCTGCAAAGAAAATACCGTGATATCTTCAATGACGGCTTTGAGGTGGACGACATCATCAAGAACATCACTCTGCATGACCCGTCCCTGAATATCATCCCCGGTGAGACACTCATATTCTTCGACGAGATGCAAGACTGTGTGAGCTGTGCCACGAGCCTTAAAAGTTTCAATCAGGACAGGCGATTTGATGTGATATGTTCTGGCTCGCTGATGGGCATAAATTACGGTGAGATCGAATCCAACAGCGTGGGCAATAAAGAAGACTATGAGATGTATTCTATGGATTTTGAAGAGTTTCTATGGGCTAAGGGCTATTCCGAAGAACAGATCGAGGGATATTATCAGCACCTTCTGAAAACAGAGCCTTTGTCTGACACGGAATACAATGTCATGCTTGCAAACTTTCGGGAGTATATCGTGATCGGCGGTATGCCCGCCATAGTCAGCAGATTTATTGAAAACAATAACTATAGCGGTACTCTGAAAATGCAGAGGCAGATACTCAAGGACTACGAGGAAGATATCACGAAATACGCACAGGGGCTCGACAAGGGAAAAATACTGAATATCTACAGGATGATACCCGTTTTTCTCGGCAGGGAGAACAAGAAGTTTCAGATATCCAAGGTTGCAAAGGGCGCAAGGAACCGTGACTATATAGGGACTGTTGACTGGCTGAACGATGCAGGCATTATAAATATCTGCTACTGTATGGAGCTTCCCGAGCTGCCCTTAAAGGGTAATTATGACCCGTCCCACTACAAGCTGTATTTCCGTGATACAGGTCTGCTTGTCGGCTCTTTGGAGGACGAGGTACAAAGCGACTTGAGGGACAACAAGAATTTTAACACCTACAAGGGCGCACTCTATGAAAGCATTGTTGCCGATATGCTGGTAAAACAGGGCTATCAGCTTTATTTCTACAAGAATGAGAAAGGAACTATTGAGATGGACTTCTTTGTAAGGGACTCAGACTCCCTTATCCCTGTTGAGGTCAAGGCAAACGACAGCGCAACAGTTTCTCTCAATAAGCTCATCACTGACGACAGGTTTTCCGATATCAGATACGGGATAAAGCTCGCCAACAGGAACATAGGCTTTAACGGAAAGTTCTATACGATTCCCTATTTTCTTGCCTTCATGCTGAAAAGGTTCCTGTCCGAGAAAAAGTGAAGTTATATATAATATTTTATATAATTTATAATATCAAAAATTATACAAAACAGCCGTTTTCCTGTTCAAGTGTCACTGACACGGAAATCGGCTGTTTTATCCTCCCCCGGCAAGAAGACTCCGACCTCTATAGGTCGGGGATGAATTGCCGTCAGCCCGTAGGGCTCAGGGTTTTTGAATGAGTAAACAATTTATGAACAAAGCCAATTCATAACGATTGTATCAAGATATGAGGAATCCAAAAGGCACTGGAATTGCTTATCAGTAATACCGCCTTTGAAAGTTTTTTCACTTTTCAAAATGTTGAAAGCAATTTGTCTGATGACATTAAAATTTTCAGCAGAATTATCCTTTCTTGCTCTGCTTTCATCTTCTCTGAAAGCCATATCAAGAACCCAGTGAAGATTATTTTCTACAGTCCAGTGATTTCTTTTGTATTTCATAATTTGATTTGCATTTAAGCCAACACAACTGTAAATAAAATAGTGACTTTGTTTTGAAACAACACCGTTTTTCTCAATGGTACAATAAATCACGCCAATTCCATGTAAGTCTTTCCATGCTGATTTATTATGAAGCCAACTGATTTCTTCAGAGATGATACATTCTCTTGTTTCTATTCGTCCATGACCTTTTTCAACGGTTTTGTAATAATTTTCAGATTCCAGTAATTTTTTCTCCTGACGCACATCATCCAAATACAATTTCACATCGTTGTACAATGTTTTTTGGTTTTCTTTCAGTGCAAGAATATAATCTCCTTCTTTATCTCTTATTGCTTTGGCAATTTCAGTTTGTGTACCCATTGCGTCAATTGTCACAATACATCCTTTTATCTCCAGCATTTCAAGAAGTTTTGGAATCGCTGTTATTTCGTTGCTTTTTTCTTCACAGGCAAGCTGACCTATTACAAGACCGTATTCGGCTGAAAATGGGTGAGCAACGGAAGGCTGACCTCGTTCTCCAAAAAGAATTTCAAGAGCCTGTTTGATATGGCAGGATAATGATTCATTCAAATCACATAAAAACAAACTCCCCGGAACTGCTCATACGAACAGCTCCGGGGAGCATCATTTTGGGATCATAACTTAGCGAGGT
>Ga0326511_10002462_pt1 | contig 15031 bp, 13 predicted proteins | sample 0_2496_0518_D_FD_203701 | JGI IMG/M metagenome (GOLD analysis project Ga0326511, IMG submission 203701) | Bovine rumen microbial communities from UC Davis, California, United States - 0_2496_0518 | ecosystem: Host-associated > Mammals > Digestive system > Stomach > Rumen | place: USA...
GCTGGAAACTCGAGAAAATTTTCGGGAAGAGATAGGCGCCCATCATCGGCGGGATACCGATTTTAATGGTGCCTTTTTGCAGCTGTTTATAATCATTGACTTCGAGGACGGCGTCCTGAATGTTGCGCAGGGCGAGTTCGATGCGGTTCAGGAAAACGGCGCCTTCCGGTGTGAGTGACAGTTGTTTCTGACTGCGGTCAAAGAGCTGGATGCCGAGCTCTGCTTCCAGTTTTTTGATCGCAACAGTAATATTCGGCTGTGAAACTTTCAGGCGCTCTGCCGCGCGAGTGATGTTGCGCAATCGGCTGGCCATCTGGAAGTATTCCAGTTGTCTGAGTTCCATGTGGCTATACCCTCCTAAGATAAACCGATGTTATTTCTCTTTTATTATATCATACTTTTGATGAATGAATGATACGATAATAAAAATTTATATTTTTCTCGACTGCACATGTCCCCTTTTCAGAGAGAACGGAACAGAGTAAAATAAAAAGTAACGTTGTTCCAGACAGGAGGGGATTCGTATCATTCACGGAATCGGGATGGATATGGTCGAGATCGGGCGTATCCGGAAAGCCATACAGAATGAAGCGTTTGTGCAGCGCGTTTTTACGGAAGCCGAACAGCAATACTGTTACAGTCGTAAGACGAAGGCTTACGAGAGTTTTGCGGCGCGCTTTGCCGGCAAAGAAGCCGTCATGAAAGCATTCGGAACGGGACTTCGCGGCGGACGTTGGACGGAAATCGAGATCTTGCCGGACGAACTCGGTGCGCCGCATGTGACATTGACGGGATATTTTGCGAGACTTGCGTCAAATCTCGGCGTCGAGCGTACCTGGATTTCCCTGAGTCACACACGCGATTATGCGGCGGCGCAGTGTGTTATGGAGGGAAACGAATGAACGTTGGTTTTGTTGACGATATGCATCGCATGGATCGGGAAGCCATGGACGGATACGGGATTCCCGAAACCGTGCTTATGGAAAATGCCGGCCGCGCGGCAGCATCGCTGGTCTCTGCGATTGCTCCGCAAGGGAAACGGGTCTGCGTGCTCGCGGGAAGCGGCAATAACGGCGGGGATGCGCTTGCGGCGGTGCGTCATCTCGTCAATGGCGGATATACGGTGACGGTTTTCCTGCTCGGAAATCCGCAGCACAGAACGGAATCGTGCCTTACGATGCTGCGGCCGCTTCGCCGGATGTCGGTGACGCTTCACGAGTGGAGTGATGAGAACGGGGAAACGGAACTGCGCGCGGCACTCCGGGATTCGGATGCCGTTCTTGACGGAATACTCGGAACCGGGTTTTACGGTACGCTCCGTCCGGCGATCGATCGTGTCATCCGCATGGTCAATGCGTCAAAAAAACCGGTCATTGCCATTGATATTCCGAGCGGCGTCAACGCCGATACGGGCGAGGTTAAAGGAACTGCTGTCCGCGCGTCGGCGACGGCGGTACTCGCGCTTCCGCAGCCGGGACATTTCCTCAGCCCCGGTGCCGATTATGCGGGCAAACAAGTCATTGACACGATCGGCATGCCGCATCCGCTGCTCGAGAATCCGGAGATTCGGGCGTCAATTCTTGACGAAACGTGCATCGCGTCGTTACTTCCGGTTCGCCCACGTGCCGCGCACAAAGGGGTATGCGGACGTATCCTTATCGTCGCCGGATCGCGCGGCATGACAGGCGCGGCGGCGTTATCTTCTTCCGCTGTTTTACGCGGCGGTGCCGGAATTGCGACGCTTGCCGTGCCGAAAAGTCTCAATGCGATCCTTGAAGAAAAAGTCACGGAAGTCATGACAATTCCGGTCGAAGATGAAGGCAAAGGATATTTTCCCGCCGATGCCGCCGTTGACGTGTCAAAATTTGCCGCCGGTTACGACGGTGTGCTTCTCGGGCCGGGAATCGGACGCGCGGAGGAAACGTGTTGTTTTGTCCGCAGTCTCGTGTCAAAACTTGACAAGCCGCTTTTACTCGACGCCGATGCGCTTTATGCGTTTACGGATCATACGGATGAATTGCGAGCGTATTCGGCCCCGCTCGTTTTGACACCGCATCTCGGCGAACTCGCACGGCTGCTTGGGACAAAGATCCCGGATTTGCGTCAAAATCTGCCGTCAGCTGTACGTAAAGCAGCCCGGGATCTCAACGCAATTCTCGTAGCAAAGAGCGAATGTACCATCGTCGCGTATCCGAACGGACATCTGTATTTTTCTGTGCACGGCAACAGCGGCATGGCGACGGGAGGTTCCGGAGACGTGCTGGCCGGAACGATCGCGGCGTTTGTCAAACAGGCCGATCCTGAAACGGCGCCGCTTGTCGGCACATATCTGCACGGTTTTGCCGGCGATCTTGCCGCAGAACAATTCGGCGAAGGACTTATTGCATCGGACATTCTGCACGCTATACCGAAGGCACTGATGCATTTTCGACAAAGACAAAACAAAAGAAATTCCACAACTGTGCTTGACAACATTACACTCGAGGACTAGAATAAGGTTACAATTTGAATAAAAAGAAAAGGGGTATTCATATGGCAAAGCAAAATATCGACTGGTTGAAGCTCGGCTTCAGCTATCAGCCAATCTCCAAACGCTATGTTTCGAATTACAAAGACGGTAAATGGGATGAAGGCGGTCTCTCCGATGACCCGAATCTCGTTCTGAATGAATGCGCCGGCATTCTTCAGTACTGCCAGGAAGTTTTCGAAGGCCTGAAAGCTTACGAGACGGTTGACGGCCGTATCGTTACGTTCCGCCCGGACCTCAACGCAGAGCGTATGTATGCATCCGCTAAACGCCTGGAAATGCCGCCGTTCCCGAAAGAGAAATTCCTCGAGGCTGTCGATCAGGTCGTTGCAGCTAATGCCGATTGGGTTCCGCCGTACGGCACGGACGCTTCCCTTTACCTGCGCCCGTATATGTTCGCTTCGGGTCCGGTTATCGGTGTAAAACCGTCGGATGAATATCAGTTCCGTCTCTTCGGTACGCCGGTAGGTCCGTACTTCAAGAACGGTGCCAAACCGATCACGATTTGCGTCAGTGACTTCGACCGCGCTGCCCCACGCGGCACGGGCCATATCAAAGCCGGCCTGAACTATGCCATGAGCCTGCATGCTTACATCCATGCACATAACAACGGTTTCGATGAGAACATGTTCCTCGATCCGGCTACGCGTACGTATGTTGAAGAAACGGGCGGCGCAAACTTCCTCTTCGTTAAGAAAGACGGAACGCTTGTCACGCCGAAATCCGCATCGATTCTGCCGTCGATCACGCGTCGTTCCCTCGTTGACGTTGCTGAGAAGATGCTCGGCATGAAAGTTGAACATCGTCCGGTTCTCTTCAGCGAACTCAAAGACTTCGCTGAAGCCGGTGTTTGCGGCACGGCTGCCGTTATTTGCCCGGTCGGCAAAGTTGTCCGCGGCGACGAAGTCATCGCATTCCCGTCCGGTATGGAAGAGATGGGCCCTGTCACGAAGAAACTGTATGATACCCTGCGCGGCATCCAGCTCGGTACGATTGAAGGACCGGAAGGCTGGGTTCACGAAGTTAAATAATTGTCTGCACAGCCCGCAGACCGATCCCCGTTCCTCGGAACGGGGATTTTTTTGCGCCGATTTGTAAATTATGACCAAAAAAACGCGAAAGTAACAAGGATTTTATTTTCTTTAGATAGAATAGTAAAATATGGTAAAGTCTGTTTTCTTCGATAGGGGGCTGTGATACGGATGCCAATCGATTTTCATATACCGCTTCAGCTTCGGGGAGTCCTGTCCACGATTACATTGTGGGACATCCTCGATATTGTGATCGTTGCCGTTATCCTTTATAAAGTATACGAACTGCTGCAGGATACGCGTGCGTTGACACTTGTCAAAGGTATCCTCGTTTTGCTGGCTTTGACGATGGTTTGCGGCTGGCTGGATTTACATGCCATTTCCTGGCTCATGCAAAAGACGATTACATTGCTGTTTGTCGCATTGCCGATCGTCTTTCAGCCGGAACTGCGCCGCGCTCTGGAGCATCTCGGTCAAGGCAAGTTCCTCGGCCCGAAGTTTTTTTTGGATGACGAAGAAGCACGTTCTGTCGTGAACGAACTTGGTAAAGCCGTCCGGATTTTTTCCAAAAATAAAATCGGCGCACTACTGGTTATTGAACGCAATATGGGACTGAATGATATCAGTGCGACGGGAATTCATATCGACGGACTGATCACGGCGGATTTTCTGGTCAATGTCTTCATCCCGAATACACCTCTCCATGACGGCGCGGCAGTCATTCGCGGTAAACGCCTGATTGCGGCAGGGTGTCTGCTGCCTCTTACGGAAAATCGTTCCCTGTCAACGGAACTCGGCACGCGTCACCGTGCGGCGATCGGACTTTCCGAGCAGTGTGATGCGCTTATCGTTGTCGTCAGTGAGGAAACGGGGACGATTTCGATTGCCGAGAACGGCCGCATCGTCCGTCATCTGACGGTCGAAAAAATGCAGGCACTCTTACGTCCGGTCTTTGGGACGCCGCAGAGCGGCATTAAGGATATGATCCAGAACTGGAGGAAGGAGAGAAAATGATTCGACGTTTTCGTAATATTATTGAACACAACCTTCCGACGAAAATTCTGGCTCTCGTCATCGCCGTGGTTCTCTGGGGTTATGTCATGAACGATCAGAATCCGACGATTGAAGGTAGTTATACGGTTCCGTTGACCGTAGAAAATCAGCCGGACGGCTATAAGGTCTCGCAGGACGTTATGACAGTTAAAATCAAAGTGCGGGGACCGCGATCCCTCTTTGTTTCGGCGTCACGGGATGACTTTAAGGCATATGTCGACCTGAAACAGGCGGAAGAAGGACAGCAGTCCTGCCGCGTACAGACGGTTCTGCCTTACGGTTTTGAACTTATTGAGACCAATCCCGATACGGTGACGGTGACGCTTGACCGTATCATTCAGAAAAAGATGAAAGCCGAACTAATCGTTTCGGGATCGGCGCCGCCGGGGGTAGCCGTCGGTCATATTACGCAGGATACGGAATATGTGACGTTGGAAGGTCCGGCTTCTGCGATCGCAGAGGTTTCACGCGTCATCGGTTATGTCGGACTCGCCAACAACAACAGCGACTTCTCGCTTCAGGTACCGCTGACGGCGATTAATACAGACGGACGTGAAGTTCAGGGCGTACGAATCGTGCCGTCGTCACTGCAGGTTGACGTTCAGCTCGCACGCGGTTTGACGCGGAAAGTCGTTTCCGTACAGCCGGTTATCGGCTCGGGGCTCGATAAGGGCTACGAGATTGCCAATGTCAAAGTCGACCCGTCCAAAATCGAAATCGCGGGCAGTGCCGAAGCGATAAAAAATATTACGACGGTGAACACGAAGGCAGTTGACCTGTCCGGTATAACAAAAACGACGGATAAGTCGGTTTCGCTTGACCTGCCGGATGGTGTGACCGTCACGAACCGTGACGTTTCCGTTCATATTGAAGTCCGGATAAAGCCGGAGAGTGGTACGGGAATAACCGGGAAAAAGTAATATTGTTCTAGAGAAATGAGGTTTTTTCTTGATCCGGATACGTAATTTTACGATTCCGTTTTATGAGGAAGGCATGCTTCAGGACCGCGTGGCGCGGCGTCTGGGTGTGCCGTCAAAGTCCATTCACCGGCTGACGATTCTGCGCAAGGCCGTTGACGCGCGCCGTTATCACGGTGCCCCGATCGAGTTTGTCTATTTACTTGACGTCGAGGTTCAGGGCGGCGATGCGCCGGTTTTGAAACGGATGAAACGGGACCGCAATATCGAGGCGGTGAAACCTGCCAAAAAGCGGGGATTGCCGCAAGTGTCACCAAAAGGCGATTATCGTCCCGTCGTTGTCGGTTTCGGTCCGGCGGGAATGTTTGCGGCGTTGACGCTTGCTCGCGCAGGCGTGCAGCCGCTTGTCCTCGAACGCGGTGCCGATGTCGATACACGGACAAAGGATGTTCATCGCTTCTGGCAGGGCGGTGCGTTTGACCCGAAATCAAACGTTCAGTTCGGTGAAGGCGGTGCCGGGACATTTTCCGACGGCAAGTTGACAACACGCATCAGCGATCCGCATATGGCGGATGTGCTTGACGCGTTTATCGCGGCGGGAGCGCCGGATGAGATCCGGTATCTGCAGAAACCGCATATCGGCACGGATCTTTTGCGTACGGTTGTGAAAAACATCCGCAAGGAAATCATCCGTCTCGGCGGAACGGTTCGTTTCGGCGCGCAGGTGACGGATCTGCGGTTTGACGCGGACGGCAGCCTCGCGTCAATTATCGTCAACGGTGAAGAAAAAATTCCCGTTGACGCCGCGTTTTTCGGCATCGGACATTCGGCGCGTGATACGTACCGCTGTCTGATGGATCGCGGTATTGCCATGGAAGCGAAGCCGTTTGCTATGGGCGTACGCATCGAACATCCGCAGAGTTTGATCGATGAGAATCAGTACGGCAAGGATGCGGGCAATCCGTTGCTGCCGACGTCAAGTTATGCCCTGACCTATAAAGATCCCGTGACGGGACGAGGGGCGTATTCGTTTTGTATGTGTCCGGGCGGTTTTGTCGTTGCGGCCGCATCCGAGGAAAATCGCGTCGTCACGAACGGGATGAGCAATTATCGGCGCGATTCGGGTATTGCGAACGGCGCGCTTCTTGTGCAGGTCGGTCCCGACGATTTCGGGCGCGAAGTTCTGGCGGGTATGCATCTGCAGGAAAAACTCGAAAGCCTTGCGTTTGAACTCGGCGGCCGCAATTATTACGCGCCGGTACAAAGTGTCGGTGATTTCCTGCAGGGAACGTCAGGTTCCGAGCAGTTTTTGACACAGCCGACGTACGCTCCGGGGGTCAAAGCCGTCGATCTGCATCGTTGTCTGCCGTTCTTTATCACGAAAACGCTGGAAGGAGCGTTGCCGTATTTTGACCGGAAGATTCCGGGCTTTGCAGCGCCGGATGTCGTGATGACGGGCGTCGAAACGCGTTCTTCCGCGCCGTGCCGATTGCGCCGCAATCGGCAATCGTTCGAGGCAGAAGGACATGCGGGATTTTATCCGATCGGCGAAGGAGCGGGTTACGCCGGCGGCATTATGAGTGCTGCCGTTGACGGAATGAAAGCCGCACTTGTTTTTTTAGACAAATGCGCGCATACTAAATAAAGAATAAGACAGATCACAGAAAAGTAAGAGGAGGATCTTTTTATGAGCAGATTATTTGGTACCGATGGTGTCCGCGGCGAGGCGAATGTCACGTTGATGCCGGAAATGGCTTACCGTCTGGGACGTGCCGCTACCTTATATTTCGGTAAAAAATCCGAGGAGCAGCCGCTGATCCTGATCGGACGCGATACGCGTATTTCCGGACCGATGTTTGAATCGGCTTTGACGGCGGGGATCTGCTCGGCGGGCGGGCGCGCCATGCTTGCAGGTGTCATTCCGACGCCGGCAATTGCGTATCTCGCGCGCAAACATAAAGCTAAAGCCGGTATTGTCATATCCGCTTCGCACAATCCGTTCCATGATAACGGGATCAAATTTTTCGGCGGTGACGGTTATAAATTGCCGGATGCGGTCGAAGATGAACTCGAAGCCATCGTTCATCAGCTCGAAGAAGATGACAATCTGCCGCGCGGCACGGGTAAAAATGTCGGCTCCTGGGAACAACGCGATGATCTGCTCAACCAGTATATCGATTTCGTTCTGAGCACCTGTACGGAGCGTTTTGACGGCATGAAGATCGTCCTCGACTGTGCAAACGGCGCGTCATATCAGGTTATGCCGCGCGTCCTGAGCCAGCTCGGTGCCGAAGTCAAAGTCATTCATGCCCTGCCGAACGGAAAGAATATCAATAAAGACTGCGGATCGACGCATCTCGAGTCCCTGCAGAAAGCCGTTGTCGAAAATCATGCGGACTTCGGTATCGCTCATGACGGTGACGCGGATCGTTGCCTCTGTGTCGACGAAAAAGGTCAGGTTATTGACGGCGACCATATTCTCGTTATGTGCGCGATGGATATGATGAAAGCCGGTCGTCTTCCGTATAATACGGTTGTCACGACGGTTATGGCCAATATCGGTTTCCACAAAGCGGTCAAAGAAGCGGGATGCCGCGCCGAGATCACGAAAGTCGGTGACCGCTATGTCCTCGAAAACATGCTCAAAAACGGCTATAAACTCGGCGGCGAACAGTCCGGTCATATTATCTTCACGGATTACAGCACGACGGGGGACGGGCCGATTACGGCACTTCAGGTTCTTTCGTCACTGAAACGCAGCGGCCGTAAAGCGTCGGAACTCACGGCAATGATGACGACGTATCCGCAGCTTCTGGTCAATGTCCGTGTCAAGACGAAAGAAGGCTGGGAAGACAGTCAGGCGATTCAGGATGCGATCAAAGCCGGCGAGAAAGAACTCGGCAGTGACGGACGCATTCTTGTTCGTCCGTCCGGTACGGAACCGTTAATTCGCGTCATGGCGGAAGGACCGGATCAGGCGCAGCTTGACCGTATTTGTCATGCGATCGCCGATGTCGTCCTCGCGGAACAGGGCGGTGTTGAGTGAAACAGGCATTAATTGTTGTCAGCTTCGGTTCTTCGTCTGCGGAAACACGTGCGTTGACACTCGATGCCGTTACGGCGGATATGAAGGCGGCATTTCCGGATATGCATGTCATTCAGGCGTATACGTCGGAGTTTATCCGTAAACGCCTTGCGTCAGAAGGGATTGACATCCCGAATCTACCGCAATGCCTGGAGCAATTGCAGGCAGAAGGATATGACCGCATCATCGTCCAGCCGACGCATTTGACGCTCGGCGAGGAATACGAGTCAAAAATCCATCCGGTTGTGGAGGCGGCGTCCGAAACGGGAACGGTTATCGCGGGTGAGCCGCTTTTGGCGGATCCAAATCGGTATCCGCAGGTTCTTGAAACCCTGTTGCAGGTGTTTCACCCGGAAGAAGGGGAACACCTCGTTCTCGTCGGACACGGTTCGCCGCATCGGCATAATGCCGTTTATGCGGCTTTGCAGGAAATGGCGGATCGCGGCGACCTGCCGATTCATATCGGGGTTCTTGAGAATACGGATTGGCCGTCATTTTCTGACGTCGAAGAACGCCTGCGCATGCAGCAGGCATCCCGCGTTTGTCTGGCCCCGCTTCTTATCGCGGGCGGCATGCACATCCACCGCGAAATTGCGGGCGAAGATAATGATAGTTGGAAGAATCGACTGCAACGCATGGGACTTTCGGTTCGGACGTGCCTGCACGGACTCGGCGAATATGCCCCGTTCCGCGAGCTTTATGTCGATATGGTGCGTTCTCTGTCAAAACGGTAACGCTCCGAACACGAGGAGAAAAGGAGGCCTCAAAACGGCAAAACAGGGAATTTTTTATGGCATCGGTGTCGGTCCGGGCGATCCGGATCTTTTGACACTCAAGGCAGTTCGGGCATTGCAGGATACCGATGTGATTATCGCTCCGCGAACGGAGAAAAAGGAAGGCAGTGTGGCGCTTTCGATTGTAAAGCCGCATTTAAAACCTGGCGTTAAGGTCGTTTATCAGGTTTTTCCGATGGTTCGCGATTTTGCGGCGGATGATTCCGCCTGGCAGCAAAATAAAAAAGAGATTCTTGATTTGCTCCGTGTCGGGAATAACGTTGCATTTTTGACGCTCGGTGACGCAATGTTCTACAGCACGTATATTTATATCTTCCGCCTGCTGCAAAAGGAAGCGGTGGACATCCGCACGATTCCGGGAATTCCCGCCTATGTGGCGATTGCCGCGGAAGAGGGGTATCCGCTCGCGGACGGAAATGATATCGTCACGATTATTCCGGCAACAGCACCGCGGGAAAAACGTGAAGCCGCTCTTGACGTATCGGACCGTACGGTTCTGATGAAAGTCTACCGGAATTTTCCGGAGATCGTCGATGAACTGCAGGCACACGGGATGACGCGGGAAGCGCTTCTTGTGAGCCGTTCCGGTCTTGACGGTCATGAGGTCAGCCGCGATCTCATGTCAGAGCGGTCGAGGAAACATAATTACCTTTCGACGATTTTGACGCGAAAGGACAGCGGCGCGGAAGCGCCGGAAAGGAAGCGATAGTATGAGGTGGCGCAGAGGATTATGGCTTGCGGTTGTATTGGGCGTTTTGATCTTTGCCCTTGCGGGATGCGGTCCCCAGTCGGATTCATCCGCCGGGAAAACGAAGGATCAGCCGTTTGCCGTCATCATTGACGATCTCGGCCGCGAAGTGGCAATGCCGCAGAAACCGCAGCGTATTGTCGTCACGTCAGCGTCATTTTTGGAGCCGTTGCACGAAGTCGGCGGCGATGTCGTCGGGCGTCCCGATTCGAAGACCGTAATGCCGGATTACGCGAAGGATAAGCCGAGTATCGGGCGTGTTTACCAGATTGATATGGAAAAACTGCTTGCCTGCAAGCCGGATCTGGTCATCATCAATAAAGGTATGAACGAAAAACTCGTCGAACCGCTTGAGGCGAACGGTATACGGACCATTGTCCTTTCCGGACGCAGTTACGATCAGGTCAAACATGAAATCAAAGTCCTTGCCGCCGTTACCGGTGAAGTGCAGAAGGGCGAATCGATCATTCAGGATATGGACGGGAAAATTACGGCGATCCGCTCCCGCATCCCGCAGGATAAACGCCGCGTTGCCGTCATTCACAGTACGAGCAACGGACTGACGATTCAGCTCAATACGAGTATTGCCGGCTCGGCCGCGGAGCTTCTCGGCTGGGAAAACACGGCAGCGGGACTCGTTCCGTTTAAAAAAGATGCCGATGCCGCGCAGTACAGCATGGAAACACTCGTACAGGAAAATCCGGAAGTCATTTTCGTGACGAGTATGGGCAATCTGCAGGAGATTCGGGGCAGTATGGAACAGCTTTTTGCGGAAAATCCGGCATGGCAGTCCGTACCGGCAGTCCGTGATCACCGGGTTTATTATCTTTCCCAGCAGTATTTCCTTTTGAGTCCCGGCATCCATTACCCGGAAGCCGTTGAAGAAATGGCAAAACATGTTTATCCGGAGGCCTTTTGATGGATCGGGCTTCTTTACAGAGGGGGAGCGGCCGTTTCCGGCTGCTCCTCCTTTTTCTGGTGCTTATGATGTCGGCGTTCGGCGTCAGTCTGATGAAGGGAACTGTGTCAATCCGACCCGATGAGATGATCGCGGCGGCAACGGGGACGGGGTCCGGGCTGCATGAGCAGATTTTCTGGAATATCCGCCTGCCGCGCACGATTACGGGAGCCCTCGTCGGAGCGAATCTTGCCGTTTCCGGGGCAATTTTGCAGGGCATTATGCGCAATCCGCTGGCCGATCCGCATATTATCGGTATTTCGTCGGGTGCGGGACTCGCGGGCGTGCTCGTGATGCTCGCATTTCCCGCTTACAGTTGGCTCATTACGCCGGCAGCGTTTCTCGGCGCGATGGGCGCGGCCGTGATGATCTATCTCCTCGCGTGGAAACAGGGAATCCAGCCTGTTCGCATTATCCTTGCCGGTGTCGCCGTGTCGGCGTTTCTCAGCGCGGGGATTTCGGCACTTATGATCCTTTACAGTGAACGCGTACACGGCGCACTCGTCTGGCTCGTCGGCGGACTTTCGGCGCGAAGCTGGCCCGAAGTATCCATGCTCGTACCGTATACGGCAATCGGGTTGATTCTGGCGTTTTTGGCGTCGAGACCGCTCAATCTGCTGCTTCTCGGCGATGACTTGGCGCGGGGACTCGGTTTGCGTGTCGAACTCACGCGGCTCGCGATGACGGCTGTCGCGGCTTTGCTTGCGGCGAGTGCAGTCAGTGTTGCGGGACTTTTAGGCTTTGTCGGACTGATTGTTCCGCACGCCGCAAGGCTTCTCATCGGTTCGGATTACCGCTTTTTGCTGCCCGCGTCCGCTCTTCTCGGGGCTGCTCTCATTACGGGGAGTGACACGGCGGCGCGATTACTCTTTGCGCCGGCGGAACTTCCGGTCGGTATATTGATGGCTGCGCTCGGCGCGCCGTTTTTCCTGTTTTTGCTGCGTCGTATGACGTGAGGGGAGGAATTGCTATGTTCAGCGGGACACGTCAACTGTCCGTCAAACGGGGCAACGTGACGGTTCTCGACCGACTTTCTCTTACGATCCCCCGCGGCAAACGGCTTGCGATTATCGGGCCGAACGGTGCGGGAAAGTCAACACTTTTGCGGGTTCTTGCCGGCATCGACCGCAGTTACGAAGGCGAGGTCATTATCGACGGTCAAAATCTGCGCGACTTGACGCGGCGTCAGACGGCGCGGCGCATCGCGTTTTTGCCGCAGGGTGCGGCGGCACCGCCCGATATGACCGTGCGTCAAATTGTGACATACGGTCGTTATGCCCATCGCGCTCCGTGGGCGATCCGAACGGGGCAGAGTGACCGGAAGGCCGTTGACAATGCTTTGACATTGACCTCCATGACGGATTTGCAGGACAGGCCGATGGGTGCGCTTTCCGGCGGTGAACGACAACGCGCATTTCTCGCACTTGCCCTTGCGCAGGAACCGGCGTACCTGTTGCTTGATGAACCGACGACATATCTTGACCTCGCGCATCAGATTGCCGTCATGCAGATTATTCGGGATCTCAACAGCCGTCTCGGAATGACCGTCATCATGGTTCTGCATGACATCAACCACGCGCTGCAGTACGCCGATGAAACGGCGGTGCTGGCAAACCATACGATTGCGGCACAGGGACCCTCAGATCAGATCATTGACACGTCAAGCATCGCCTCGGTCTTCGGGGTTCGGGCGGAACGGTTTACGGGCAGCGGAGGACGATCGGTCTATGTGCCCGTCGGGTTGACGTCAAAAGCAAATATTGACAATAAAGAATAAGAAGTCCTACAAAGCTGACAGAATGCATGCGGTGTTCTGTCAGCTTTGTTATTTTTTCTGATTATTTTCTGTATAAGAATGATAATCCTTGACAATTGTGAATGATATAGGTTATCATAATCTCGTGCAAAGGATATTCAGTCTCATATATGAGATTGTGACGTCAGTACGGGAGGTGTTGAAAATGACATTACGAGATGCAAAAGTCGGTGACGTCGTCAAAATTAAAGAAATCGGCGACTCCGCATTAAAAGAGCGTCTGATGACGATGGGGATGATTCCCGGAACGAAAGTAAAGGTTCTGCGTTCTGCTCCGTGGGGTGACCCGATCGCGGTACGGATTCGTTCTTACAATCTGTCGATGCGTAAAGCAGATGCAAAAAGCGTCGAGGTTGAGCCGGCTGTCGGCTAAGCCGCAGGAACCCAAAATCAAAAAGAAAGTGAGATCAAAACATGGCAACATTATCAGTAGCCCTGACGGGCAACCCGAACACTGGTAAGTCCACGATCTTCAACGAGCTGACAGGTGCCCGTCAGAAGATCGGTAACTGGCCGGGTGTCACGGTCGATAAAAAAGTAGGCTATACGCGATATAAGGACCGCGCAATTTCGATCGTCGACCTGCCGGGTACGTACAGCGTCAACGCACGCTCCCCGGAGGAACAGATCGTTATCGACTACCTGATGAATAACAAAATTGACCTGGTCATGGACGTCGTTGACAGCTCGAACATCGAGCGTAACCTCTTCCTGACGGTTCAGCTCCTCGAGAAAGGCATTCCTCTTCTCATTGACCTCAATATGCAGGATGAGGCGGAACGCCGCGGCGTTCATATTGACGTTCATAAACTCGAAGATGCGATCGGCATGCCGGTTGTCACGACCGTAGGCCGCAGCAAAAAGAGCACGCAAAAACTCCTCGACGTCTTTACGAGCACGGTTATGAGCAAGTATCAGCCGAGTCAGATCGTCAAGGATCACATTGCCAAAGTCGAAGCGATTGAAGCCGGTGTCGGCACCGAAGAAGAAAAACGCGAAGCAATTATCGAAGCGCGTTACGCACTGATTGACCAGATTATGGCGCAGGCGGTTGACCTTTCCAATGTCGGTGCTTCCAAGTCGGAAAAAATCGACCATTACCTTGCGAACGGTTTCCTCGCACTGCCGATTTTCCTCCTCATTCTTTATGCCGTATTCCAGATTACGTTTACGTGGATCGGTCAGCCGATCGCAGACTGGCTCGCCGACCTCATTACGGTTGATTTCTATGATTGGGCCGGTGAAGCATTGACGGCTGCAGGCGTCGAAGACTGGATGGTTTCTTTAGTAACTGACGGTATTATTGCCGGCGTGGGCGCGGTTCTTTCGTTCGTCCCGCTGATTTTCGTCCTGTTCTTCTGCCTGTCGTTCCTTGACGGCACGGGTTATATGGCTCGTATCGCGTTCCTCATGGACCCGATCATGCGTGCCTGCGGCCTGACCGGTAAAGGCGTTATGCCGCTCATGATGGGCTTTGGCTGCGGCGTTCCGGCTGTCATGGGTGCAAGAGCGCTTGACTCCGAGAAAGACCGTATGACTTCCATTCTTGTTACGCCGTTCCTGACTTGCGGTGCAAAATTGCCGATTATGGCTCTGTTTGCTGCGATGTTCTTCCCGGATAATGCAGCCAACGTTGTCTTCGCCATGTATATCATCGGTGTCGTTATGGCGATTGTCGCTGCTAAACTGCTCGGCGGTACGATATTCAAAGGCAAAGGTTCGACGTTCCTGCTCGAACTGCCGCCGTATCGTATTCCGGATATGAAGACGGTTCTTCTTGAAACTTGGGATAAAGGTAAAGGTTACCTCGTCAAAGCCGGTACGATTATCTTCGCCGCTTCCGTATTCATTTGGTTCCTCTCGAGTTACAATTTCGACGGCCCGACGGAAGAAATGAGCGAAAGCTTCCTCGCAACGCTCGGCGGTTGGATGTCCAGTCTCTTCTATCTGCAGGGATTTGCAACGTGGGAAGCCGGTGCAGCGATTATTTCCGGTATTCTTGCGAAAGAGACCGTTGTTTCCACGATTGGTATCCTGTACGGTGCCGGTGATGTCGATACCGATGAGATCGAAGATACGGCAGAAACGATGATGCAGACGGG
>Ga0326511_10002464_pt1 | contig 15026 bp, 28 predicted proteins | sample 0_2496_0518_D_FD_203701 | JGI IMG/M metagenome (GOLD analysis project Ga0326511, IMG submission 203701) | Bovine rumen microbial communities from UC Davis, California, United States - 0_2496_0518 | ecosystem: Host-associated > Mammals > Digestive system > Stomach > Rumen | place: USA...
GAGGCAGAACAGGGCGCACCTTTCCCCTCTATGGTAGTAATTTTTGACAATAGCAGCCTTACTGCTTTATAACCCTAATGATCCTATGGCAACAAAGAAAAGAGTGCTGCTCAAGAGGGACGTGCTGATTGATGCACTTGTCTGGAACTGCCCAAGATATTTGCGTGACGGTGTGGCATCCTGCTGCGTAAGCCTTGTGGATGGCAGCCGTACCAATTGCGTGAAGGAGCATTGCGGCGAAGTCTTTAGCATCTTCAAGACGATGGAGCAAATCGAGAACAAAGAAATAATCGTATGGTAAAATATATCCCGACTCTCGGAAAACTTGGCGGTTTGACGAAGGATAAAAAACGACATCCCGTGTGAGGGTGGGCAACTGCCCTCGCACATTTAACCCTAAAACGATCCAGATATGAAAGCAAGTGAACTGAAGATTGGGCGCTGCTACAAGTCGAATATGAGTTTATTCGTTATAGATAAACTGGAAGATGATGGACGTGGCAAAATTGTGGTTATCCCTGGTGTTATATGGCATTTTAGCATGCTATATGGTATTCTCCCTTCAAAGCCTAAAAAAGAGGTGTACGACAAAGATGCAGAAACGGAATTTGATGAATTTCCGATGGATTCTTTCAAGCAGATCATCAGCATACAGGAAAAGTCGGAAGAAAAGATAAAGAAGATTAGGTCTCTTGCTGAAACGGCTTGTTTCTCTATTTTCGACAACAAATGACTCTAACCCGAAATGATCAATTATGAAAAAATCTTACAAACCGAATATTATAAAGGAATGTCTGCCGAGTCGGTTTCATCTGATGGCCTGGTCGGATGTGGTGTGGCGGGGTGTTGACTATAGTGTTGATTCTTATGGTCTCGACCTTCCACCGGAGTTGAATTACAAATTCATTCCTGCGCAAACGAGCGAACGGGTGAAGAAGCTGCTTGAACTTGCAGACACATTGTACGGACAGGAGCATGCACCCTGTTTGAACCCAGACACCCCAAAGGTGATAAAACTGGTGGACACTATGCTTGCGGCCGTTGAGTCGGTTCTGCTGAAAAGTCTGGAAGAACGGGATGCAGCCAAGGATGGCTGCGACAATGACACTTAACGAACAAAGATATGGCAAAGGACACCATAAGCAGGGGCGATATCTTCTTGATTACGCTGAGCAATAGTTCGAGATTTTTAGGCAAATTCGAACATTGTCACCAAAGGGGCGGCGAGGGCACGTATTTGTATTTCTCGGTGTTTGATATAGATTTGGGCAATACAAGAATCTTGTCAATCAATGAGGGCAACATCCTACTCAAGTCGATTGTTCCTGTTGACCGAACCGTGTGGGATAAGGCCGTGAAGGTTCGTGACGTCTATCTGAATACGCTTCGCAGACTTTGTGATGCATACGAGGGTGCATCCAAGGATGGCTGCGACGATGACACTTCAACCCGAATTATTGTCGAAAGTTTCTATGGGCAAGCAACTGGAGATTGAGTTCCCGAAGTTCCTGTTCGAGGATGGCACGCCCTATTACGACAAATGGGATTGCAAATTCTGCAAGGATTTTACAAGACCGTGTTTCGGGTATTGGTACTGCAGCAAGAAAAACAAAAAGAAAAAACCAAAACAATGAAAATCGAGATTGAATACGACGGATCGTGCGCAACGTGCGAAGTCGTGACCAAGGATGGGAGGCGTGTCCAGTTCGCGTATGCGGACAAGGTGACGCAAACGCAAGTCCTGGAAGCGTTCAGGTGCATCAAGTCGTTCTACAAACGCGACATCCTGGTTAACCACAGCGGATAACGTAACAAGATAGGCCCTCACCCATCCTGCAGTTTTAGAATGAGAATATTAACTGCAATCATCGTTGTGGGTTATTTTGCGTATTGATTACGGATGGCCAGGGCACCATGTCTAACCCTTTAATACAAGTATGCCTATGAAGAAGTAAAGCAAGATGAGCGGGAGCTGGCGGCTATGGCATATTATTAACATGACGGATTTTTTGAAGTCAGGTTGGAAAAAAAGATTAGGTTTTCGAATGAGGCCGCCAGCATCCCTTTATTTCGAGAATGATGTTTAACCCAATAAAAGATATAATGGATCTACAAGTAAGAGAGGACCTCTACAAGAGGCTGATTGAAACGTATGGAGCATCCCATCAGATGGATGTGACCGTGGAAGAAATGGCAGAACTGACGAATGCCCTGGTCAAGTACAAGCAGCGCAGGGTGGCGAAGGAAGCCGTGGTTACAGAGATTGCCGATGTCATCATCTGCTGCGAGCAGATGGCCCGCTACTTCGGGCTGGATGCGGTGCTCAGAGAGAAGGAACGCAAGCTGCAGCGACAGACAGAGCGACTGGATGGACTGCGTGCGAAGATGCTTGGCGAGGATGAGCAGCCAAATACGGCTGCTGACGGAGACGGTAACGAGATGTCTAACAATGAAAACGAATAACGATATGTACGAGAAGGTTGTGAACGAAAGAGTGGCCTGGCTGCTCTATTTCGCAGGATTTGACCAGAAGTGCCGTCATTTCTATGGCGCCCTCAAAACTAACCCGGACGCCAGAGTGCTGCAGATCTATGGTGCTCCGAATCGTGATGGTATTATGGTCCCTGCCCACGTGCGGAACTCGCGGTTGACCGATGGAAGGGTGGCCGCTCCCACGTTTCAGATTGCCCTTAAATGGCTGCGAAAGAAATTCCATGTCTATATCCTGATGAGACCAGTCGTTGTTGCCGACCGCATCGGCTTTGCTCCGGAGGTTTACAGAAGCGTAATGTGCGAAAACGGCACCAAGGTCACGCTGAAGCATTACTCCCAGTGTCTGAAGATCTACGACAATTTTGAGGGGGCATTGGAGGACGTCATCGACTGGGTGGTATCGGACCTGCTTGGATTCGAGGACAAGATGCAGGGTGAGCCGAGCGAGCACGAGTATCCGGAATGGGATTTGCCGTTCACTGAGGCAGCCAAGGATGGCTGCGGCACCGACACGGAGGCGGCCAAGGATGGCTGCGGCACCGACACGGAGGCGGCCAAGGATGGTCGTGACGGAAACGATGAAGAATAAGGCCTGTTGGCCGTATGTTTAACTTAATAAAAAATCAAACAAAATGACACAAAAAGAATTTTTCCTGATGGCCTGCGCAGAGATCGCGGCTCAGATGGTAGTAACGAACTCAGTCAAGACCTATGACGAACATGAAGAAGACCACGTGGCCATTAACGCCGCTGTTGCCGCAGACTCTCTGGTGACTGCCGCTGCCGAGGTGTGGAAGGAGTTCCACCAGGAGGACGTGTTCGATGATGGCCCGGTGCGCGGGACAGTTAACGACAACTGATCTATTCTTTTGCGGCGGCCATCACGGCCGCTGCATTAACGGGAAGCCGCCAAGCATGGCGGCAACGACAACAAGATAACAACCAACTTAAAAACGCATTACTATGGGAATGATTTTTGTGATAACGATGGCCGTGTTCGTCATGGCTGCAATCTTCTACCTCTACAAGATGGAGAAGGCCTGGAAGGAATTTGATGAGCAATTCGAGATTGAGGTTGAGAGCCTCAAGACGAAGCAGAAGGTGGACGGATGGATTGACCAGTTCTGGATTGACTTCTACGCGGCTGCCGACAAGGATGGTGCGCTGTGGCTTTATTCGGAGCTGCCCGTGCGAGATGGTAACAACTGGAGCCCGACGAAGGGGACGCGTTGCATCCTGATGCCTGAATTCAACAAATACCTGGGCGAGCCTCTGCGATGGGATGAGAATCCGATGAAGGTGTCGATGCACCTGATCTGCGATAAGATTGACATCAAGTCGGACAGATGTCTGGAAGCAAAGAAATTGAACAATAACACTAAAAAGGATTAAGGCTATGGTTTACGTATTTGGATTCTTGTGGCTGTTTCTGGCCGTACTGACGATTGTGATTGGTCTGTTGGTCCATGATCTTGGAATCAAGTATGAACAGGTGATGTCGGAGCTGTGCGACGTGCACAGCGAGATGGCGAAGCTGAGAAGGGAAATGCAGGCGAAGAAACCACTTTGGTGGGGACAGATGCCACCTAAGAAGGACAACAACTTAAACGCAGAAGGCAATGGCAACTAAGAAGACAACGGCCGGAAAGCTATTGTATGATACCGCGAAGGCTTCTTCCGCGAAGAAGAAGAAGGCCGAGGAAAAGACTCCTCTGGATGGCGTGAAGCACGGTATGCGCATCTATCTGAGCGGACCGATTGGCGAAGACGGCGTGACGGACAGCGTTAAGGAGAGTTTTGCGGCAGCGGAGGCTGCACTATCCCAGAAGGGCTGCATCGTGATCAATCCCACATCCATCGCGTATCAGGGCATGCTTTGTCGAGGGCTTGAAAATCGCAAGATGTATGGCATCCAGTGGAAGGGCAGCGACTACTCGTACTACCTCGCCAAGGACATTGAGATGATCGGCGTCTGCGATGCCGTCTGGATGTTGACGGGATGGCGCAAGTCGAAAGGGGCGAAGGCTGAGCATGCCTACGCCAAGGCCATCGGACTGCGCGTCTTCAACGATGGAGGCAAAGAGCAATGAACGGCAGATGCAGACATCCTCTGAACGAGGGGCGGCGGTGCACAGCGGCTGACTGCCGATGGTTCCTTCCTCTCCTGGATGGCTGCCGGGGATGTGGTCTGAAAGAGTCCTGCGGCAGTTTCGAGGAGGTGGACGAATCGGGACAGCTGGAGCTGGACTGGAACGATGACGATGCAGCCATGGATGGCTGCGACACTGACACAATGGGCGACGGCTAAGCCGACGCTTACGGATAACAGGATGTTTCACTATTAAACCTTGATGCCTATGGTATAAGACAGTGACGGCTAATGGCGGGCAGTGGCTCTTGAATACTTTTCATTATAATTAACAAGTGATTGAGATTTTATATTAAATATGGGGCGGTGCACACTGCCTGCCTGCGGCTGTTGGAAGCATAGGGCGGCCAAGGATGGCCGCGACGGGGACACTAACAATTTACTAACAAAAAACAAATTGAATTATGGCAACTATTGAAAAAAAGAAGATTAATCGAAAGGATGTGCAGGTTGGCGGCTGCTACCTCATCAATGGCTCGCAGATCATTCTGGTGGATTGGCTTGAATGGGTTGAAGGTTTCCTGAATCTGTCGGGCATGATCGTCTATACGAACGACCGCATGTCGTGGTACAAGAGGGGCGTGGTGGTGATGCCTGGCGAAAAGATGTTCACGATCTACGACCTTGGCAAGGAGATGGCCGACTATATCCTAACGATGCGCGAATGTGCCGAGGAAATGAAGACGATTGTTAACGATAACTTCTAAATTAGAGCGAATATGAATCTGACAAGAGGGTGCAGCTACAAGTATTACGGCAGCCGTTCGGAGATCCTCACGGTGGTGTATCTCCGCTCGTTCAAGAATGCGTGGTCGGGGAGGATGTACTATGAGTTCGGAACATGGTCGGACGGCTGCGAGAAATTCTGCGGCCGGGTGATACTGACTCAGACACAGGTGACGAACTACATCATGCTCAGCAAGACCTCGGATGCAAGGGTTGCGGCGAAGGCGAAGGCGCTGGCCGACCGGGAGCGTGACTTGCTGGCGGCCGCTGAAAGGCGAGTGGCCGATGCGGCGCACAACGTGGATGGGGCGGCGGTGGAACCGCCGCTTGCGGAGGAGGATGGGGCGGAGGCCGAACCTTCGCTTGCGGAGAAGGAATGATGCAGCCAAGGATGGCTGCGGCTGGAACACTTAAAAATGATGGATGATGGAGAAGACGGATTGCGAGTTCTACAGGAGGGCCATGGCAGATGAGGAGCGATGGCAGAAGGATTACGAGGCGGCGAAGGAGGCTATCATGGAAGGGATGCGGAAGCTGCTGCCCGATGCGGATGAGGTGATTGGGAGCCTCCAGGTACAGATTGAGAATGCTGCTGAGCTGAGGGCAGACACACTTGCGGCAAGCCGTGAAGCGCGGCACTACCCCCAGCTGCAGCAGCAGATCAGCCGCGAGGGACACAAGACGTGGGTGACGAATCCGATACACGAACGTGTAAGGACGATGAGGGCGACGTATGCGGCCATGCTGAAGGACCTTGGTCTGCGTGTGAACCCAGAGAAGGTGCAGACCTCGATAGGCAAGGAGGCGGGACGCGCGGCTGTTGCACAGGGCGGTGCGCCTGCGGCGGCTTTCGTTGGATCAATATTGGAGGATTTGTGATGAATGGCAGCGGCGGACCCGCTGCTTGCGGAGAAGCGTTTGCGGCCATGCACGGCCGCAGCGGAGACAGGGAGGCGGCCATGCACGGCCGCAGCGGAGACAAAACACGGATGATGAGAGGAAATGAATGAGGGAGAGAAACAGGTACTGAGAGACCTGAAGGTGCGAATGACCGAGAGGCTACGGGAGTGCGTGAAGAAGCGCGGGCGCAAGATTGCGGCGGTGTGGGCTACGGATGAGCGGATAAGGACGTATGTGAAGGCTGTGGCCAAGAATCCTGAGAAGCACAACGTGTGGGAGATATGCGCCATCGTCAGGTTCTTCGAGATGCTGGACCGGTACGACTGGCACGCCAAGAGAGCGAAACTTATGATCAAGATGCTGGAGCTGCTGAAGTTCCAGACGGATGACGGCCTGCGCAGGGTGAGACTTCAACCTGTGCAGGTGTTCATGGTGTGTGTGCCCTATGGCCTGGTGAAGCGCGTTAAGGTGCCAGTGACCGACCACGCGACGCTTGAAACGAAGATGGTGTGGAGGGTGAAACGCGTAATTCGGAATGTGGTTTGGATGGTGCCTCGTAAATTTGGCAAGACCACGCTGATTGCCGGAATGGCCGTTGTGGAGTTCTTCTTTGGTCCGAGTGATGCGGAGATTGACATCGTGTCGACTACGGGACGTCAGGCGAAGATATGCTATGGGATGATCAAGCTGGCGATGATGGACCTCGTGGCGACGAATCCGCTGTTGGAACGGGTGAAGTTGCGGTTCAACAGAGAGAGCTTGTTCTACGATGACAAACGCGACGGTGCGCAGGCGGTGAACGTGTTCGGCGATAACCCCGCGGCATTGAACGGATTGAAGCCGAGTGTGGCGATTGAGGATGAAAGTGCCTCCATGGTGGACACCGCGTCGAAGGCTGGCAACGAGTCGAGGAACACGTTGGAGTCGGGCCAAGGCCCACGACTGGAGCCGTTGAGTTTTCAAATCACTACGGCTTCGAAGTATGTTACCGGGCCGTTTGCGCAGTCGCTGATTGGCCTGAAATCCGTGCTGATGGGAGAAAGGGACAATGATGAGGTGTTTGCGATGCTGTTTTGTCCAGATGTGGATGATGACGAATCGGCCGTTGAGACGTGGAAGAAGGTGCACCCGCTGCTTGGCGTGACGGTGCAGGCGGACTACTATGCAAGGGAGTGGGAGAAGTGCATCCAGGACAGGACTTATCTGACCGAGTTCCGAACGAAACAGCTGAATGTGTTTGATGTGCCGATTGGCGAGGCTTGGATCGGTGGCGCCACCGTTGCGAAGCTGATGATTGACTGGGACCCTATGGCGATGCCTTGGCGCAGCGCCATGGATGCGATGATGGCGATTGACCTTGCGCAGAAGTGGGACTTCACGGCTGTTTCTACGGCGATATACCGAGAAGATCTGCGACAGATATGGGTGCACACCAAGTGTTTCCTGCCAGATGGCATCCGAGTATGGACCGTGCCCGTGAACACTGCGGAGGGACAGATGTATCTGGAAAGATGGGAGAATCCGAACGCGCACAGCGAAGGACCAAGCATCTGGAAGGTGGATGAGAACTACGTTTACCTGGAGGAGGCACCGTTTGACGGCAAGATCCACAGCGGACACCCGAACTCCGGACTTTACCAGCGATGGATTGACCAGGGCGAGCTTGTGTTGACGCATGGCGTGGTGGTCGATTATGATGTGGTCGCGCAGTATGTTGTGGACGTATCGGACCATGTATCGGTGCAGAAAATCGGCTATGACGATTACAAGTGGAGGGAGTTTGCGAATTTCCTTGCACGCAGGGGCGGCTCTGACGGACTTGTGGCCTTCGGGCAGACACATGGAGACTTTACGGCACCGACCATCTTTTTCGAGCGTGGCGTGGAAATGGGGTCGATATTGCTGGCGAAGTCGGAGGTGGTTCGGTGGTGCTTTGACAATGCCGTACTGGATACGGACGCACGAGGGAATGTGAAGCCGATGAAGATTGGCGACTATCGAAGGATTGACCCGGTGATTACGGATGTGATGGCGTGTGGTCTGTGGAGCGACCTTGGACACACGAGACACACGAAGAATGATTTTGATGATTGATGCGGCCATATACGGCCGCTGCGGAGACATTGAGGCGGCCAAAAACGGCCGCGACGGAAACTATGGGAAAGAAAAGATGGAGGCGAGTGCCGGAATGGGCGAAGAAAAGGGAGCGGGTGAAGCGGGAGCGTGCGGCGACGTTTGCCATGCTTGATGCCGCGAAGGCGATTGCGGAGGCGGAACCTCCGCTTGCGGAAAATGAGAGCGAAGCGAAACACGAAGCGGCCAAACTTGGCCGCGACTGCGACGGGGAGCGAAGCGAGAAGGTCGGAGGTGATGGCAAAAACACGAGTGCGGGCGTATTATAGAGGGCGGAGGCGGAGCCTCCGCATACGGAGAAGGACAGCCATGGATGGCTGCGGCTGCGACGCTTGATAATAATGATTAAAGATGAAAATATTTGGACTAAGGATTGAAAGGGAGGCGAAGGCTGCGGCGCCGATGGAACCCGTGGTGCCGATTGGAAGGGTAACAGGCGGCGCGGCGTGGGCCGAGAGGCTTCTGGGGTCGAGTGACCCGGATGTGGCGGCCAAGATCTCGACCGTGTACCAGTGCGTGGACCTGATCAGTTCGGCGATTGCGGTGATGCCTCTGTGCTACAAGAGGCTGATGGATGGCGTGATGCGGGATTATGTGAAACATGATCCTGATTACCTGAACTTCCTGCTTAACGTGCGGCCGAACCGAAGGCTGAACGGCTACGACTTCAAGAAACTGCTCGTGACGTGGAAGCTGACGCTTGGCAATGCGTTCATTTTGCCTGCCGACGGGGCAGGCATGGCGCTACGGAGCTACGATGAACCGATTGTGCAACTGCTGCTGATTCGACAGGACTACGTGCAGTATGACGTGATGCGGGACGAATATACGCTTTGTGACCCTGAGCAGGGCATCCCGCAACAGACGGTACCTTCGCGGATGATCTGGCACGTAAAGAATGTCAATTTCGGTTCCGAGGGCGCATATTGGGGACAAAGCGTGCTTCACTATGCCCTGCAAAGCGTGAAGATGGCGGCTACGGGCAACCAGGAGATTCTGAAGCGCGTGGCGAGCGGTGGCCGCGGCAAGTACATCCTGAACTACGAGAATGCCACGACGCAGTTCGGAGCGCACAAGAAGGACCAGATGGAGGGGGCGGCCGACAAGTTGAGTTCAGACCTGGCGAACGGCAACGATGTGGTTGTACTGCCCTACAAGGGACTGACCGTTGCCCCGATTGCCATGACGTCGGCTGACTTGAAGCTGCTGGAGACTGCCCAACTGTCGAGGCAGGACCTGGCGGGATTCTTCCGTGTGCCGTTGTTCATGATCGGACAACAGACATCGAACTACAAGACACCGGATGCGGCGAATGCTGCGCTTGTCAACTACTGCCTGGCTCCTCACTGCGTACAGATTGAGTCGGAGCTGCTGTCGAAGTATTGCGGCAAGGATGACTGGTGGAAGTATTCGTTCGACTTCGATGAGGACGCGCGGATGAAGCTGGATGTCGATATGCAGTCGAAGAAGGATATGGCTGACCTGTCGGCCGGCATCGTGACCGTGAACGAACTGAGGGCACGCAAGGGCAGGATGCCCGTAGATGGTGGCGATGAGGTCTATCTGAGTGCCAACCTGAAGGGCGTGAAGGCTCTGCAGGCCGAGGGAGAGAAGGCCATGCAGTCCGAAGGCGAGAAGGCGGCACAGAATGAACCATTAAATGACGTGAACAATGAAAATACTGACGTTGGAGGAACTGAGGAGGGAAATCAGGCTGGAGCCTGATGATATCCATGAGGACCTATGGCTTGAGGATAAGGGTGCGGCTGCGGAGGTGGCCGTTGCCCGACTGTGCCAGTGCGATGTGACGGACCTGCAGGCTGAGTATGGACCGGGGCTGGAGGATGCTCCGGACCTTCGCAGTGCGATGGCAGGATTGGTAACCCACTGGTACAAGTACAGGGAGTTGACTACGCCGGATGCTACGAATCGTGTGCCGATGTCGCTTGCGGACATCGTGATGCCGTATGTGAAGCTGGTGTAGGCGGCCATACACGGCCGCAACGGAGACAAAGGAAAGGAGAGAAAGAAGATGGTGAGTGCGGGATATCTTGACCAGAGGGTGGAGGTGCTGACACCGGAGTACACTGGAAGGTCGATTGGTGGACAGCAGGTTGTTACTTGGAAAAGCGAGGGTACACGGGCGGCTGCGGTGAAGTACCTGAAGGGGTCGCGGCTGCTTGAGATGGGCGATGTGTGGCTGCCTTCGACGGTGGTTATCACGATGCGCTATACGGACAAGGTGACGGAGCGGAGCATGCTGATCTGGAACAAGAAGCGATATCGTATTGTTGCTCCACCGAACGGGACACTGCGCGAGGGCACGCTGACGATCACGGCCGACCTGGTTAATGACGGACAGCAGGGCATCGAGCCGAAGGCTGAGGAGGATTCTTAGCGGCCATATACGGCCGCGACGGGGACAGGGGCGGCGGCAGAACCGCCACCTGCGGAAAAGGAGAGCGAAGCGAGAGGGTCGGAGGTGATGGCAAAAACACGAGTGCGGGCGTATTATAGAGGGCGGCCAAAGATGGCTGCGACGATAACACGGGGCGGCCGATTACGGCCGCTACGGAAACAGTGATTAAAAGGACTTGGTTGATTTGATATGGGAAAGTTCAAGGATTTGGAAAAGGGGCTTCGGAGCCGATTCGAGAGCGGATGCGTGCATCTGAGGGAGAAGGGCGAAGGCCCAGAGGGCGAGGATGAAGGCCGCACGATTGAGGGTTGCGCCATCGTCTTCAATCGCGAGACGTTGCTGTGGGAAACGGCATCGGAGAAAGTGATGGAGGTGATCGAGCCTTCTTGTGTGACTGCAGAATGGCTTCGGGAGCAAGACGTGAAACTCAATTTGCTCCATGACCGGTCGATGACGATTGCACGCTGCAACAAGGGCGTGGGGTCGCTGCATCTGGAGGTGCGTGAGGATGGCGTGCGCTTCGACGCTGTGTCGCCGAAATGCGATATCGGCGAGAGGGCCCTGGCACTGGTTGGCAATGGAACCTACACGGGTTGCTCGTTTGAGTTCGAGTCCGGAGACTACGAACTGGAGAGCCGCGGCGCGGTGAACGGACAGGAGCAGTGGCTGGTACGCCACAAGTCTTTCCGACGCCTGGGCGCTCTCACTATCGCGATGGACCCTGCGTATTCGCAGACCGAGGTGAGGAAGCGCGAATGGGAGGACCTGACACCGGCCGAGAAGGAACTGCTGGAAAAGGAGAAGGAGGAGCGCGAGGCGAAGCATGACCTGGAGAGCCGCGAGGCGAAGGCGAAGGCAGAGTCTGCGCTAAGGTTGAGAGAGATTGAGCTGCAGCCATAGATGGCAGCGGCAGCAACGGGGCGAAGGCGAAACCTTCGCCTGCGGAGAAGGATAGGATATTATTGTTTCACACTTAATTTTTGTACAAGAATGACAAAGGAAGAACTTCGTGAGATCTCGGAGCAGATCTTCAACCTGGAGTGTCGTGAGGGCCTTGATGATGCCGGCAAGAAGGAGCTGGTTGAACTGAAGGCCAAGTTTGAGAATGGCATGCGTGAGCTGAACCTCAACGCTGTGCCTGTTCCTGCCAAGGTCGCCAAGATGTCGGAGCAGACCGACGAACTGCGCGAGTGGATCAAGGGCGGCGGTAAGAAGGAGTTCGAGCTGCGTGAGGCTGTTGCCGGCACTGCTCGTACCGACGTTGCCGAGGTCGAGTCCAAGGTGCTCCACCCTGTGATGGACGCCACCCCCTACGCCGAAACGGTGTATGACAAGGCAGGCTGCCCCATCCAGTATGGTGCCAAGGGCCTCCAGTCGTGGCCGTTTGTTAACAACGCCACCGTGAGCATCAAGGGCGAGTTGAACCCCATCGGTGATGCCGGCAAGCTGGATTTCTCGGATGTCCAGGAGGTTCGCAACCGACTCACCGCCAAGATCCTCATCAGCTGGCAGGCCATCGAGGATTCTGCTGTGGACCTGGTGGCCATCGCACGTCGCAAGATCGCGGAGGCTTATCAGCAGGCCATCAACCACGCTGCGTGCTCGACTGCCAAGTGGGCCAACACCTTCTATGGCGGCTTCGCTCACACCAGCAAGCAGACCGGCACGTATGCTGCTACCGGCTTCACCTTCGCCGATGCCATGGAAATGGTTGGCAAGGTCGCTGAGAAGGAGTACGGCATCGAAGGCGGTGTGTTCGTCATGGGTGCAGCCGACTACTACGCCCTGAAGGCCACCCCGAAGGACAACGGTTCGGGCCTCATGGTGATTGATGACTTCGGTCGCATCGGCGGCTTCCCCGTCCTGATCGACAACAACATCAACCGCACCAGCGTGAAGGGAGCCATCTCCGGCAACAACATCGGCTTCGGTCTGTTCCGCTTCCTGCCCTGCATGCAGCATGGTTCGGTCCGTCTCACCGTTGATGCCAACTCGATGGACGCTGCCGACGTGGATGGCGTTTACCTGATCTGCAATGCAGACTGGTCGATGACTGACCTCCGTCCGGATGCCTTCGTCGTATATGGCAAGGCTGCAGCCCAGGGCAACGGCTAAACTGACGTGATAGGATGGCGATAGAGCTGCACATAGACATTGACACCGTTCTTCGCGACCTTGAGAACATGCGTCTGGAGCGTGCCGTTGAAAAGGATCAATTCAGGCGCATCGTTCGAAAGGAGCTGAGCGTTGCCCGTCGTAATCTCATCAAAGAGGCCCGCAGGGTGCTCGAACATGACCCCAGACAGGCATACAAGGGTGTCAAGATGATGGTGTATCGGCGCAAGGCCCTTGGCGGCAATATCGCCATCCTGGAACCGAAGGGAAAGACTCTGATCAGCGACTGGAAGAAACCACGCAAGGTCAGGAGCTCGAAGATTGGCGGCAACAGGGTGAAGCCACATCCCGACTACACCGTGAGAAGGGATTCCTATTGGGGTGCGTCGCGTGCCTTCGTCCTGCGATTCGTCAATTCGGGCACCAACATACGTGAGGCCGGCCGCTTTTCGAACAACTTCAAGGGCGCAAACCGCGGCCGAATCACGAAAAACCTTGGGTGGTTCGAACGTGCCGCCGACCGAGAAGCGGCTGCAGCCGTGGACCGGATCAAGGATGAAATTACTGCCGAGGTAGTCAGAGAATACGAACGAAAGAAATGAGCCTGCTATTAGGATTGCACGTTTATTCTACGCTGTCGAGCGCTACAGCGGTGACGGCAAGGGTCGGAGACCGCATCTATCCACATGGTGCGGAGGATGGCGTGAACGACACGAGCTGGGTGACCTTCGGGTGCGACCTCGTGGACGCCCAATACACGAAGGACGGACACGCCTACGACCGCCACGAGGTGACCATCAAGTGCGTGTCGCCCACGTATGAGGGGGCGCTGGAGCTTGCGCAGGCCGTGCGTGACGCTCTGGACGGCAACCTGTACGAGTATGACGGTTGGAAGGTGACGGATTCGACACTGGCGAGCGGCCATGAATCGTTCGACACCCAGCGGTACTGCGTCGAACTGGCGTTCGAAATGGAGACTGAAGATGATGTTTAAGTAAAAAGGAAAGGAGGAAATATGAGCAAGCTGAATGGTTTCGCAGTAATTGCAAAGGTAGGCTCTGCCGCGAATTCGACCACGAAGATCCCGGCACAGACCGACTCGACCATCGAGTTTACGACCGAGAAGGAGGACACCACCACCAAGGATGCGTCGGTTGACCAGACCACCGGCTATCTGTTCCCGGAGGAGGAGGTTACCTCTGTGAAGGGCGTTATCACCGTTACCTGCCTGAAGGATGACACTACGGCGAACGGCGTCAAGATCGGCACCACCGTCTACTGGACGTTCGTGAGCGGAGGCGACGAATATTCGGGACAGGCTACCGTGGACCGACTGCGCGAAGGCGGCCAGGTGAAGGGCAAGGCAACCCTCGAACTGACGCTGAACACCGTGGGTGCGATTTCGGGCATCTCTTAACACGGCTGGTCCGTGGCGTGGATGGGGCGGCGGCTTAGGCCGTGGCCCCATTTTTGATAAAAAAGCGGCCAAGTACGGCCGCGACGGAGACAAGGGCGGCAGCGGAACCGCCACCTGCGGAAAACAACACACTAAAAACAGGAAACAAGATGAAGACGATTGAAATCAAAGGTAAGAAATACGGATTGACCGTGAATCTCGGCACAATGACGATGGCTGAGGTGCTGAACAAGGGCGTGGACCAGTCGCAGACGTGGAGACTGACGATGGGATTCATGCTGGCATGCTTCTACGGTGCAGACCGTGACTGCGGACTGACGATGGATGACCTGGTTGAGCACTGCTCGACGCTGAAGAAGTTCAACGAACTGGCGGCGGCTGTTGCCGAGGAAAGCCGAGCCTGGGAGGGGCAGAATGCCCCGGATGACATGGCGGGCGTGGAGGATGCTGATGGCGGCGGTGGAACCGCCGCTTGCGGAGAAGGGGGCGCGGACGATGAGACAGACGCGCTGCTGGGAAACTGAGACGGCTCTCGCGGCAAGGATGCTGGCGGGAGCTGATGGAGGTGATCGTCGGCGAGGGCGGCCATAGCCTGGACGAATACTGGGGGCTGAGGTCGGTGGCGATTGCGGAGATGATGGCGGCGGGCGTCAGACGCAGGTATCGTGCCCAGT
>Ga0326511_10002465_pt1 | contig 15025 bp, 4 predicted proteins | sample 0_2496_0518_D_FD_203701 | JGI IMG/M metagenome (GOLD analysis project Ga0326511, IMG submission 203701) | Bovine rumen microbial communities from UC Davis, California, United States - 0_2496_0518 | ecosystem: Host-associated > Mammals > Digestive system > Stomach > Rumen | place: USA: California...
ATACGGTGGTCGAACAGCCTGCCGAAGGCGATACGTCGTTCTACGTGAACAAGAAGAAGAACGACATCTTAATCTCGTTGAAGGAACCGGTACTCGATTCGACGTACACGGATTCTACATGCAATTACAAGACCAGGGACATCAAGGTGTCTGCGGTTCCGTTCGACACGATGAAGGTTTCGCAGTCGACGTTGAATACCATGAAGAAGATTTCTTCGGAAAAGATCATGCTGAACGATATGCCGTCTAGCAAGGTGACCAAGTCCCCGTTTAACGATAGCCTCGTGCTCGTGAGCTATACCGACAAGGTGGGCGGTGAGAAGGTGACGGTCTCTTACGTGACGAACGCGAAGGGCGACCTGCATGACGGTCTGATCAAGGTATCTTATGAGACGAAGATTGACGGAAAGACGGTGACGGTTTCGTACAAGGCCGATGCGCTGACGGGCGAACCGGTTGAATCCGAATCGGGCGCGCTTTACATGGTCGCTTACGATTATACGGACAAGAACGACGTCACGGTCTCGGTGGGCTATTCGATTGACTCCAAGGGCCATGTCGTCAAGGATGTGGACAAGAACGTCATCTACGAGGTGAACTATACGTATGTGAACGAGTTCGGCAATACGGCAAGCCGTTCGATCGCTATCGTAATCGACCTTATTGCGCCGGAGGTGAAGATCCTTTCTCCGCATACCGACGACGTGCTGTTCTCGAACTATGTCGACGTGAAGTGGACCGTCGACCAGAAGGACGGCCGCGGCGCGCAGGTGATGGATACGCTCAAGGTGCAGGGCCTGAACAAGGGCGGCAACACCATCATCCGTTACTATAGGGACAAGGCCGGCAACGTGGATGGCGATACGGTATACGTCATCATGAAGGACGCCAAGGACGTGGATATCTCCGTCGTGAAGCCGGTAACGCTGGTGACGCGCGACAAGACGGAAGAATACTACGCCTCGAACGAACCGGAAAAAGGCCAGAAGTTTGCCGTGACCATCTACAATTCCAAGACGGGCAAGGAAGTCGAAACGCTCCGCGGTGGCGACTTCAAGACGAAGAAGGGTAGCGGTGACGAACCGTATCCGGGATATAGCGGTCACTTGGGCCCGACTCTTGCGGTCGATACGAAGCTCCCTGTGATGAGTGCCGTGGGTGGCCTCGCCACGCTTGACGACCTCGTCGGCAAGGACGGCCTTGTCTCGCTGGACGGTCTTGAATCGACGAACGGCACGAAGGCTACCGTGGAAGACTATGTCCGCGAACATTGTACGGCGGAATTCCAGGGAAGCCTCGGTACGGATATTTCCAGGGCCAGCCTGTTCCACACGACGATGAAGGTGAAAATCTGGGTCTACACGACGATTGGCAACTTCGTGGATTACTTCACGTTCGACCAAGTGCTCGACGATCCGGACTATACGAATGATGCAGGTGTCATGACACTGTATTTCGAACAGAAGCCGGACAAGGACGGCTACGTGAGAACCGCGAACGGAAGGCTCTATGCGACGGGCGCCTACCTCTACAAAACCGAGGTGACGATGAAGTCCGAACTGCAGTGTGACTTGCCGCCGGTGAAGGGTGCCGAGGAAGCGAACAAGATGGGGGCTATCCGCAAGGTTAGCGAAGACCTGTTGAAGCCATTCGGCTATAAGAGGCCCGAGAATAAGTAGCACGGTTTGAGATTCGATAGATGGCCCAGGTGAAAACCTGGGCTATTCTGTTATAGACGATGTGTTTTTATTGTTACTTTTTACTTTGATTTCTTTGGATAAAGTAACTAATTTGTCCTAATTTATTTAGAATGTTGGCACCGTGAAATGCAAGTGATGTGAAAATGCTGTACAGCGTGCGACAATGATTGTATTTTGAGAAAAATTAATTTGTATGTATATTAATTTCGCAATTTTAGACAAAGTTGCGGTAAGGGAGGGTGTTTATAAAAAGGCGGCCCCTTCTTTACTATAAAGAATTGCCTACCCCCAAGAGGGAGAGAAATGAATAAAAAAATCATACCCTTGCTAATCTGTGGCACTTTTATGATGGGTGCTCAGGCTGTTGAAAAATCCGTGGAGGTTTCTTCTGCTCGACTTAGCGTTTCTAAGGCTAAAACGGATGTTTTGGGTCGTCATAACTCCAAAGTCCAGAATACGCCCCAGGCATACGTGAAGAATATGAAGCCTATGGCGTTGGCTAAGGCGGCTGACTATCCGTCTGAAGTCGCCATTAGAAAGACTGTGGGTGAGTTTAGGTATAAGGCATTTAAAGGCTCCAAAAAGTATATTCTTGACGGGGACACGATTAGCGAGTCGACGTACACGTCAAGGATAAATCAGATTGAACAAAACGATGACCCGAGATTCAATTTTGTTTACAGCTATAGTGTGAATTTTCCCACCTATGGTTCTAACTACAATTTTGCAACACAGGGGGCGGTGAGCCCGTGTGCGAACCAGACGTTCTGTGAGGCCGATATCCTGACGCACCGTTATGGACAGGCGGAACATATCACGTTTATGACGGTCCCCTATGTCGCCCAGAATCTTTCGAAGCTAGGCCCTCTTTACAATAAGGGAGCCCAAGGCAACAACATAGGAATCCATTTCCTTGATGTTGGAGTCCCGTCGGCAGGATTTGTACCGTCGAACAAGTTGACTATCGAGGCGGATTGTGCACCGTCGACGTATGTGGATAATAAAATCGCCTGGGCGACCAAGGTGGCCCGCACGATGAATGCCGTTGCTCCTGGCGCTACGATTCACGCCTATTCGACCAATTGTAATGATTATTCTCGGTATGGCGATATCGCGGTCCCTGTGGACGCCTTCTATAAGACTCCGCAAATCCATGTCGGTTCGTTGACTCCTTCCGGCCAAAGCGGAAATACTACTTATGGCGATATAAGCAGTGCTATTGATGAAATCATCTACCAGACAAGGATCATCGAATTCGCTGGCGCTGGTGATGAAGGCCTTTTCGCTGGCAATCCCAATCAGCTTAGCCAGTTTGCCATGGGCGTGAACGTCATTACGGTCGGTGCCGTACACAACAATGGATTGACATACCATCAGACATCGAGCTGGAAGAATGCGGCGTATCCTGTAAGGGTAAATGAGTCGCTATCGGGAGCTTCTTATATCAAGCCTGAAATCGCAAACTTCTCGGACTTCTTTTTCCCGGATGCCCGCCAGTACAATATAACGGTCCCGAACCAACACAGCCCCTTCCAAATGAATCCTTATTACTTGCAGACTTCGGCGGCTTCGGCCTACACGGCGGCATCTGTGGCGCTTTTGCTCGAAAAGTATCCGTTCTACCGCTGGCATCCGGAAGTGGTCAAGGCCCTGTTGCTCACTTCAAGCTCGAAGCCCATTTCTCAGGCCTGGCAGCATGATGACGATAACGGCATCTTCGCGAGGAACTACCTCAACGATTCACTGCTGATTGGGAAGAACCGTTCTCGCTTCTGGAATGGCAACAACGAGGATTTCTTTGTGAACAACCAGCCGATTACCTTCACCGAAAAGGACATCAAGGCGAACAAGACGTATCGCGTCGCCATCGCCTGGCTTTCGAGCGGTGTGTACATCAAGAACAGCGGTGTGCTTCCGCAGGATATCGATATTAGGGTGATGCAGAATGGTACCCAAATTGGCTCTTCCCGGTCGGAGGACAATGCCTATGAATTGGTGGAATTTACGACGAACAGCGCCAGCAACGTGGAAATTATTATCAGTAGGCACAGAAACAGGGGTGGTCGAGTTCTCCTTGGCTACAATTTTGCTGAAATCTAGGTTCTGCTGAAAAATCTTTAGTCAGAACGCTGTTAGAAACGTTAGCCCAGGTGAAAACCTGGGCTTTTTTTTACACAAAATCCGAAAAAGTGCAGATTTTGGGCTTTTATATCACTTAAATGTATCAAAAATAACGTAACTGGGACTAGTTATGTTGCTTTTTGGAAACAAAATAGGTATATTTTAAAGAAATAAGCGAAGGGATGCAAGGTGGGGGGTTATATTCCAACCTGGAATATTTTGTATAAAAATAAAAAGCTGACACGCTGGGAGGATGTGTTATGCAAATGAGAGAGAAAATGTTGAGATTGCTTCCCGTGCTTTTGCTCGGACTAGCATGGCAGGTCCAAGCTGCAGACTCGCTTCGAGTGAAGTCCTGGCCGCTGTATTTCGAAGGCGTCGGCAAGCGCGCTTCCGATGGTTCGTATTCACACAAAGATTCTCTGCTTCAGGAAGAATACTGGCTGAACTTGATGAAGTACAAGCTGTGGGGAACCACCGGTATTGAAGTTCAACTTGGAGCAATTATCATAGCGGACAATGTCGGTTATAACGGCACTGCAAAAGGTGATTTTACCATTTCGAATCAGAAAAATCTTGATGTTTCTAATAATTATGCGGATTGCCATTCCGACAATGAAAATTGCGTAAACCATCATTTTGGTGGCCCTACGATTGTTGGAGGCGATTTTACTTTCCATCACTCTACCCATGATAGGATAACGACTGGACCGGTTCGTGTGTCTGGCGATTTGCAGGTTAGAGGTGGGGCGGACTCTCGAAATGTTATGGAGGGTAATTGGTGTGTAGGAGGTACAATAAAGGGTGAATATGAAGGAGATTTAGCTCATTGGAACTCTATGGTTTCTGGAGTGTATAATGCCAATTATACCTTGGACAAGAAAAAAGGCGACTATAATGCTTGCACTGAATCCATTGCCCCGAAGGTTGAAACTGATATGGACGTTCCTATTTGGCCAACGTCGACTTCAACTGTTTGGGAAGATACGTTAAAAATGACAAGCAATTACCAGAATGAGGTGGCCTTTATTCATGTACCGCCTGATTCTGTGCAAAAGAATCAATATGGGACTTTTGATAAATACATTAAAGATTTTAAAATTGGTGGTAGTACAGGAAAGGTTCTGTATGTTTTGATGCCGCCTGGTGGAAAGATAACTCGAATTTACTCTCAAGGTGGGTATGAGTTTAGTAGCTCTGCCAATGATATGCAGATAATTGTTGCGTACGTAAATGAAGGGCTGAAGTTTGATGCAACAACGATGAAATGGGATATTGCAGAACCTGCTCAAAAACTTGACAACTTTGGTAATCCGTTTAAACCGGCTCAACCCGCAAATGGATCGTTTTGGGAGTTTACTGATGAAGGCAAGTTCAAGGCTATATCGAATAAAGACTATGCCGGCAACCTGATGTTTTATACGCAAAAGGATATTATTTGGGATTATTGGAAAGATGCAAGTTTCGTGGGGTCCTGGTTTACTACAGGGACAATGAAAGTTGGCGGCCACTTTAAATTGGCCGGTCAGTTGATTGCCGGGAAGTTGGAATTCACGAACGATGTTACGGGCGATTTCCGCTATGTGCCGATTGATCCTCCCGAAATTGACCCGACGATTTTTGCAGGCCGCGAATATTGGGAAGCCGACACCGTCGATAGGATTCCGTTTGAACTGAACAAGAAACCTGAAACCAATGTGACGTTCAAGTATTGCTATTCATTCTACAGCCCGTGTCATTTGGGTAATGGCTTCTGTGCCGAGAAAGCGGATCTGAGCGATTCCCTCAAGAAGATGCCGATATGTGGTGTCGATACTGGCTTTGTGGTTATCCCGAAAGGGTCCACGGAACCGAAGGATACTGCGACAATGGCATGGATTCATGTCAAGAGGGATGGCTTGATAGAAAGTGACGAGTACGTGAAGATTGAAATCATCGACCTTGCCGGAGCCGTTGTCAAATACGACGATGCGTCTATTTTCGATTCGACGATTTCCATACCCCTGAAACTTAAGGACAGGGATACGCATAACAATTCTCCCGAATTTATTTGTCAGGATTCTGCTGGAAATGATATCCCGTGTGATTCTCTGTTGAAGGTGTTCGAAAACAAGGCCGGTGATTTGGCCGGTACCATCGTTGCAACGGACGATGAAACCCCGACCAAGGTGACCTTTGCGCTTGTCGGTCAGTACGATGCCAAGGCGATGGATGTCGATATCTTTGAAATGGATGAGACTACGGGCGAAGTGAAGTTGAAAGATAACGTTTCGGTCAACTACGAAGTAAACCAGTACTTTGGTGTCGATATTATTGCCATGGATCCGGATGGCGGTGCTACTGTCAAGAGTTTCCGCGTGCGTGTCCGTGACGTCAACGAAAATCCGATTATTATCGGTAATGTCGGAAATCCGGACAACCTCAAGGTCTACAGTGCCGATGAAGACTTCCCGGATGGCAAGCTTGTTGGCAAGGTTGTGGTAGGCGATATCGACTCTCTGCATCAGGAAACGGATGCGGAAAAGTTCCAGGACAATATCGTAAAGGCTGTCGGTGGCGCTACCCATATCTTCAATGTTAGCGAGAAGGGTATTATCACCGTTGCTCACGGCGACTCCCTCGATTACGAAAAGGATTCTATCTACACCCTCCTCATCCGTGCGGAAGACCGCAACGACCCGACCCTTTTCGATACGATGACGGTTACGATCAAGATCAATGATAAGGATGACCCGCCGCACTTTGACTCGACGACGGTCAAGATTATTGTTCCGCCCGATACGACTGATCCGGGCAGCGATCCTGATACGACGAAGAACCTGATTAAGCTCGACAGGGACAAGGGCGGCTCGGTGAAGGAAAATAACCCGGCCAATGTGGTTGTCGGCGCTATCAAGGCGACTTGTACGGATACGACCAAGACCCTTATCTACACGATTGTCAAGGATACCAGCGGTCTCTTTACGCTCGACCCGATTACGGGCGTGGTGACGGTGAAGGACCCGATGGTGTTTGACTATGAAAGAGTCATCGATTACGAAATTACGGTGAAGGTTTCCGATGGTGTCGACGCTGGTAACGGCGAGACCGCGGATGGCGTTATTGTGCAGTCCAGCGAAAGGAAGGTCGTCATTCGCGTCATCGACGTGAACGAAGCTCCGGAAATCGAACCGCAGAAGTTTGCGGTGAACGAAGAATTGCCGGTGGGCACTGTCATCGAGGGCAATTTGGTCTCGACCGACCCGGATACGCTGAACCATTACTACTCGGCAAGCATCTATTCTGCGGTGAGCGGCGATACGGCCCTGTTCCTGGTGAACGAGGACGGTACGATCGAAACGAAGACCGTGATGGATTACGAAAAGTATGCGGCTACCGGCGATACCGTGTTCACCCTGGTGGTAGAGGTGAAGAACGTTCTCGGTAACGACGGCAAGGTGGCTACCGAAACGACGGCGCTGTGGGATACGGCGACGGTCACGATTGTCCTTCGCAACGTGAACGAACCTCCTGCAATCCTTACGGATACGGTGCGCGTCAAGGAAAATTCCGAGGGCGGTACCATCGTAGATACGGTTGAAGCGGTTGACCCCGAGAACCCGAACGAAACGATTACGTTTGTCCAGGTCGGCACGTCTGATTTCGATGTGAGCGAAGACGGCGTGATTACCGTGAAGAAGGGTGCGACGATTGATTACGAGAAGACCCCGGTCCTCAAGATTACCGTCAAGGTCTCGGACTCCCATGGCGTTTCCCAGACGAAGGACATCGTTGTGGTGGTTGAAGACGTGAACGAACCTCCGACCATCAAGGACCAGGTGGTAACCTTTAGCGAAGACGATCCCATCGGGAAGGAAAAGGGCCCGCTTGCCGCCGACGATCCGGATAAGGATCCGAAGAACAGCACCCTGAAGTTCTCGCTCGTGGGCGAACCCGAGATGTTCGATGTGCTCGAGGACGGCAAGGTCAAGCTGCTCGATAGCCTCGACTACGAAAAGGATTCTGTTTACTACATCACGGTCCGCGTAACGGATGGCGAATTCTCCGATACGGCCAAGGTGACGGTCCGCATTAAGAACGTCGTCGAGTATTCCGAAGTCAAGATTACCAAGGCCGAAAATACGGATTCCCTGTGGAAGTATCCCGATACGCTGTACGTGAACAAGCCGGATCTTGACTTCTGCTGGAGCGAAGGCATCAAGGGTGCTTCTAACCAGAAGGAATTCTGCGCCGATACGACGCTTACGCCGGGCAAGACCAAGATTACCAGGAAGTATTACGACCCGACGACGGACCATCCGGGTGTCGCTACGCTGATTGTCTACTACAGCACGGCCGCTCCTGAAGTGTCGTTGACGAAGGATGCCGATCCGGAATTCAAGGCGAATATCTATACGATTGTCGAAAAGGCCGAAAGGGATGAAACGACCTTCTTCATCAATTCGAAAAAGACCGTGGTGAAGGTCGCTGTGACGGATACGGCTGCGGATGTCCACGAATCGTTCTCGGTCAAGCTCGAGCTCGATAACCTGAGCATTCCGTCGAAGTATTATTCGACCATGGCGTCTATTGCCGAAGATATCCTCCCGCTGAACGAATCTGCCAAGGGCGCGACCCGTACGCCGGTCAATGGCGAAAAGATTGCGGTGTCCTATACCGAAATCGTGAACGGCACCGAAATCGAAGTGACCTACTATACCGACATGAAGGGGAATATCCTGAAGGGTGAAAGCGGCAAGGAAGAAATGACCGTATCGTACACCAAGACGATTGACGGCAAGCAGGTGACCATGTCGTTCCAGGCCAATGCGGCTACCGGACGCCTGATTGAAACCAAGGATGGCGCCTCTTACACGGTTAGCTATGATTATGTGGATTCCAAGAAGAATTCTGTCCATGTGTCCTACGATGTGGACGAAAAGGGCAAAATCGTGAAGGATTCCAATGGCGACATCGGTTATATGGTGAGCTACTCCTACGTGAACAAGTACGGCAACTCCGCTGTGGAACAGGTGAAGATTGTGCTCGATACCAAGCCGCCTATGGTTTGGATCAAGAGCCCGGTGAAAGACCAGGTCATCAACTCCAACATGGTTGCGGTGGAATGGTACGTGAGCGTCTCGGGTGATAGCGCCGACTTCACGCTGCAGGATACGCTTAACCTGCAGGGCCTCGAGAACGGAGCAAACCCGATTGTGCGCTTCTTTATCGACAAGGCCGGTAATATCGCTTCCGATACGGTCTTTGTAATCATGAAGGGCTCGAAGGATGTCGATATCGCTGTCGAGAAGCCTGTGACCATCATCACGGCGGACAAGGTCTCGGAATACTATACCGAAGACAATATGCCGGTGAAGAACCAGACGTTCGCTGTGTCGATCGCGAACCCGTCGACGGACGAAGAAAAGGAAACGCAGATTGGCGGTAGCTTCAAGACGAAGAAGGGCAGCGGTGAACAGCCGTACCCGGGCAAGAAGGCTAAGCATCTTGGCCCGACGCTCGGTGTAGACGTGAAGCTTCCGGTGTACACTTCTGGCGGTGTCTTCCATTCCGGTGGTCTCGCCACGCTGGATGACTTGCTGGGCAAGGACGGCATGATTGCCGAGAAGGGCCTCGACGCCGATGGCGGCAAGAAGTATACTGTGGACGAATACGTGGATAAGTTCTGTACGGCCGACTTCAGCGCGACCTACCAGAAGAACAACAAGGACCTGAGCGGACTGCCCCTCTACAACACCAAGATGAAGGTGAAGATTTGGGTGTTCACGACGCTTGGAACCTTCGTGGACTACTATACGTTCACCCAGGAACTGAACGATCCGGATTACGTGAACGAAGCCGGCCTCTTGAAGATGTACTTCGAACTGAAACCGGACAAGGAAGGCTATGTCCGTACGGAAAGCGGCAAGCTCTATGCTACCGGCGCCTACATCTACAAGACGGAAGTCGAACTCATTTCGGACCTGAACTGTACGCTTCCGCCGATTGGCGCGGACAACAACCTCACCATGGGCTCTGTCCGCAAGACTTCGGATGATTTGACCAAGTCCTTCGGCTATAAACGGCCCGATTACAAGAAGTAATCGCTGAAAAATGTGAAAAAGTGCCCTGAAAAGTGATTTTCGGGGCTCTTTTGATTTGTTCTGTATCACGCTTGAAATAAAGGTGTTCCTTTTTGCCGTAAAAAGGAATATTTTATGGGAAGGTATTCGTATAGAGAGGAAACATGGCATATCAGAAAATTCTCGTTCGCATGTTACCGTTGCTCCTGATTGTTCCGGGGCTTGCCTTGGCCGGTTCCGATGTCGGCAAGGTGCGCCAGAAGGTGGGCAGTGTTGCCCGCCTGAAGGTCAATAAAGATGTTTGGGATTCCCTGAAGGTTGGGTCCAAGATTTACCAGTCCGACTTTATCCGTACGGGCATGGAAGCAATCCTCGGAATCCAGTTTACGGACGGCTCGACTGTCAGCATCGGAGAGAATGCTGAAGTCGAAATGTCCAACCTTTTCGAAAGCGATGGCAAGGGAGCCTTCCGCACGAAGCTGAACATCAGGAAGGGCTTCGTGGACTTCGATGTGAAGAAGCAAATCAAGGAATCGACGTTCCAGTTCAAGACCGGTACGGCGACGGCATCGATTCGCGGAACGAGCGGCTTTGTCGGTGGCGAGGACGGTGCCTTCTATGCGAGCCTTGCGACGGGTAAGTTCGACATCCAGCAGAAGGATGATGGCCCGGTGATGCCTGTGGTTGCGGGCGAGACCATGTTCGGTACGGATTCCCTGATTACCTTGAAGCTTGCTTCTTCGGGTAAGTCGGGCTTTGCTACCAAGGTGAAGAAGGTCTTGCAAGAAACCAAGGGCGACGTGAACAAGATGGTGCAGGCTGTGAAGAATGCCGATGCGGAATACCAGAAGCTCGCTGCCCAGAATAATTTTACGGTGAAGACGGCTTCCCCGGTGGGCGTCTGCAATGACGGCTTTACCATCGAAGGAACGTACACGGCGAACGACTCCAAGGCGAGCCTCGTGGTGAAGTTGGGCGATTCCTATACCTCTGACAACTTGGCCCGCATGACGGACGGCAAGAGCCATCCGTTTACGGTGAAGATTCCTGTGAACGATGCCAACCGCTTGTGGAACGAAACTTCTGCGACGGTCCTGTTCAAGTCGGCAGGGGTTTCGGATTCCAAGACGATTGAAATGAACGTGAACAAGACCTGCAGTGCGGTAAACCAGCAGGCTCCGCTAATCAAGTTCATCGCGTATGATTCCATTGCTTGCAAGATGCAGGCTTCTGTCGAGAATATGCAGGACGATGCGGGTATCCTCGCGCTGCTCGTGGACGGTTCTTCGGTCACCGAAGAAGCCATTACCAAGAACGTCCTCAAACAGTTCAAGCTGAACAGTGGCGTGCATTCCTACGGCATTTCGGTCAAGGACCAGGCAGGGAATGAGGCTTCGCTCGAAAAGAAGCTGGGCTGCTACCCTGTAAAGCGCTTCAATATCGAAGTCTTTGGCAAGCCCAAGGAACAGCTGAATGTGCCTATTCCGCCGAAGGGTTACCCCGATAATATCGTGAGGACGCTGCAGTTCAAGATAAAGAGCCCTGAAAATGACCCTGTATTTTTGTACAAGGTAACCATCAAGCGCAATGGTAAAATTATATTACAGGAAACACTCGGACAAATTCAGTCGCTGGATTACCAGGTTCCCTTGGAACTGACGCGTGGCGGACAGAATAAGTTCGATATCGAAGTTATCCACAGGAGCGGATTCGTCGCAAAGGCTAAAAAGATTTTTGAGGTCCAGTAAATGAATCGGGGAATGAGACTGGCCGGACTGGCACTCCTTCTAGTGTCGTCCGTATTCGCCAGAACGGAGATCAAGGGTGTGTATTGGGGGTTCCTTAAGGCTGAGGAATCTCCGTACCTCGTTACTGAAACGCTTGTCGTGCCAGAAGGGCGTGCGCTGCTGGTTGAAGCCGGTACCGTCTTGGAATTCGTTTCCGGGGCAGGGCTTGACATACAGGGCGGTTCCTTCGCGGTAGACGGAGATGCCCAGAAGCCTGTCGTGATGCAGCCTGCTCCCGGCTATGCTTCGTGGAACGGCATTTCCATTACGGGCCAGCATGGCGCGGAAATGCAGTATACGGAAATCCGCAATGCCGAAATCGCTGTGGCGATTGAAAACGGCGTGCTGGAACTGAAAAACTCTACCATCGAGAATTCCCTCCAGATAGGCCTGTACGCCAGGTCTTCGTCGGTCAATGTGCAGTGGGGCAAGTTCAAGCTCAATAAGGGAGCCTCCGTTTGGGCATCGAACGATGCCGATTTGGAACTGAATTCCTGCGAAATATTCAACAACCATATTGGTGTCCTTGCCGGGCAGAAATCCCGTGTGAGCATGTCCAATTCAAAAATTGCGCATAACGAATACGGCTTCGTTGATATGGAACGCAATTCCATCCACCAGCTGCGTTCCCAGGTGGAACAGAACCGCGTCGGGCTTGTGGCAGACGACGTGCCTGCCGATAATCTGAAAAAGATTGCGCAACGCAACCAGAAGAACATGCAGCAGGGCGTGAGCGCGGTAACCAATTCCTTGCCCGAAGAACCGCGTAACCCTGTAGCAGAAATATTCCGTGCGGCACCGGCCAAGAAGGTGGCCGATGACGGCGAAGTCCATTGGAACCGCAGCGGTAAGGTCGAAGCGATTGCCGGTTACCACCACGTATGGACCCGTACGAACAGGACGGGTGCGAATTATATCGTGGGCACCGATACGGTGGCCCCGATGGATGACTACATCAACTACTTCCAGATTCCGGGCCCCTTCGGTGAATTTAACGCGTACATGCTCATGGAATCGACGGATGGCAAGAGCTTTGAATTGTCAGCCAACCTCGCTGCCAATACGTGGAATCATTTTGACCCGCAGAACGTACTTGCCGTTTACTCCGATAGGCTACAGCGCTTTGCCGTTGGCGATGTGTTCCTTTCGGGCGGAAACATCTACATGGCCGGTGTCAACGTATTCGGCGGTTCTCTAGACTTGAACCTGTTCCATAATGGTAACGGGGATCCTCTCTTTGTGGTGTCCGCTTTCGGTGGCGAAGTTCAAAAGCCGAAACTGCTTGGCGACCGCAACGACGACATCTATAAGGATTACATCGAAGATGGCGAAGTGGAACCGCAGAAGCTTTTGGTGGGCGGCAAGGTCCGCTGGAATATGCACCGCCGCTTCAACGGGACTCTGGGCTTTGTCGGTAGCAAGGACTTCTTGGACGATCCGCTGCTGCGTGACGGTTCGCGGAAAGATGTGAATACGTCTTCGCCCATCATGTCGTCGAAGACGTTCTTTGCCGACGGTAACTGGCTTTTGTTCCCGGGTGATATCGAGTTGAACGGACAGGTGGCTATCGGTGCTGCCGATACGGCGAATGCGACCTTGCAGCGCGCTATCAACGAAGTGTTCGTCGATGCGGGGCTGGATGCTTCGAACCTTTCCAGGATCCGCCGGCTCATGAACAACCCGACGCTTGTGGACTTTATGAGCTACGAGGAACTCGAGGAATTCTTTGGCGACAATACGATGAAGACGAAGTCGGAACTGCAGCGTAAGTTGAAGTCCCTCCTGGCGCAGGCGAAGGCGTTGAAGAACCGTTACAGCGCCGAAGACGAATCTTCGACGGATCTCAAGAACTGGGACGGTCAGAACCTGGCCTTCACAGGATCGTTGCACTGGAATTTGGGTAAGACGACCATCTTTGGCTACGTGCGGTATGTCGGGGCCGACTACTATAGCGCGGGTTCTCCGGATCTCTTGCAGAACTCGAGAGAAGTCTACGGAAGCCTTGATCGCAAGATTTTTGACTTCTGGATGTTGAACTTCAATTACAAGATTAATGTCGAAAATGCGGCCCACGGTGAAGCGTATAACGTGTTCGGCCTTGCCGAAGGCGAAAAGATGGGACTCATCCCCGGTGCCGACGAAAAATGGCTTGCTAAGCACGAACAGGACGAAGATCGAACGCTTTACGAACATGAACTGAATTTTAACAACGACTTCAAGGTGAATAAGTTCTGGGAACTGTCCGTGGGCTATAACATGAATTACCGTACGCGCAGTACGAACCAGCGCCTGTTCGGTGATTATTCTTCGGAATCGGGAGTCTTTGACGATTCTTGGTTCGAGGCCTATGACGGCCGTTCCACGGTAGATGTCGTCAGGGGCGACGATACCCTGAAAATAGACTCCGTGCGCTGGGCCCAGTATTACGCTTTGAGGAACCAGCCTTACCTTGCGACGGAATTTAACGAACGCATCATCAGGAATACGTTCAAGTTGGGATTCAAGTTCAACCTGCCCAAGAATACGCTCAAGGTGGGCGGTGTGTGGACGTTGCGTCGCGACATGTCGAAGTTCGAACAAGATGAACTTCTGGATGAGTTCGACTTTAGTGACGAGACCTACGGGTTGCTGGGCTATTACTTCCATGGCGGTGACTACTTTGAACAGCGTTACCCCGTGTCGCTTACGACGACGGTCGGCGGTTTCCGCAACATGTTCTCCGTTACCCCGCGTTACAAGATCTTCAACCGAGACGACATGACCGATTTCGAATGGAACGTGGCGGACAACATGACGATCCCGCTGTCGAAGGACTTCCTGGACTTGCTGCTTTCGGCGTCGTTCAGGCAGGAATTCCAGAAGCGTGACGAAGAAGGGAAGCGCATCAGCGAAAGTGAGATGGACGTTTCTGGAAGCGGGACGCTGCGGTTTACGCATACGGGCAACCTGACTTCCGAATGGACCATTGGGGCCTATTGCGCTTACCGTCCGGACTACAAGGCGGACGAGTATAAGGACTTGTTCGGTACCGTTTCCCTCAGCTATTCCTTCTAGGCCCGTACATGCTAATCGGTTGCCATCTTTCTTCGTCGCAGGGATTCCTTGCGATGGGGACGACGGCCCTTTCTATCGGGGCCAACGTTTTCCAGTTCTTTACTCGCAATCCGCGTGGCGGTGCCGCGAAGCCGTTCGATGCCCGCGATGCTGCTGCGCTTGTTGACCTGATGCGCGAAAACGGTTTTGGACCGATACTTGCGCATGCTCCCTATACGTTGAACCCTTGCGCTGCGGATGAAGGCCTGCGGCAGTATGCCCGCGACGTGATGGCGGATGATTTATGGCGTATGGACCATTT
>Ga0326511_10002466_pt1 | contig 15023 bp, 21 predicted proteins | sample 0_2496_0518_D_FD_203701 | JGI IMG/M metagenome (GOLD analysis project Ga0326511, IMG submission 203701) | Bovine rumen microbial communities from UC Davis, California, United States - 0_2496_0518 | ecosystem: Host-associated > Mammals > Digestive system > Stomach > Rumen | place: USA...
AGCGCCAATTACACGAGAGGCAAATTGACCAAGAATCAGAAACAAAAGGGGTTTTTATGACGCTATTGTCTGACAATATAGACGAATCTAGGCTAAATCAGCTCAAGGAACTACTCCAAATCCTGGCAGAAGCCATCGATAAGAGCCCCGGAGCGAGAGACCTCGCGCAGCTGGTGAAGCAATACCGCGAGACGCTGAAGGAGATAGAGGAGATAGACGGAGGCAAAACAGATGATGACGCGATCGGTAAAATCTTACAGCGGCGCGAAGCTGATGGGGAGCCAGGTGCCGTCCGTAAGGGTCGCGCCTGAGTACGACAAGACCGACGGAGACGACGCTGCGAGCGTGCTCCGTGCGGGCGGGCTGACGCTGGACCCGTGGCAGGTGGAAGTCTTGCGCGATTGGATGGCGAGAGACGGAACGAGCTGGGCGGCATCTACATGCGGCGGAAGCGTGCCGCGGCAGAACGGGAAGAGCTTGCTCGTGCAGGGGCGGGCTATGGCGGGAATGCTCCTGTTCCGTGAGCAGGTGATATACACCGCGCACCTTCAGAAGACCGCGACCGAAACATTTGAGGAAATGCGGGATTTTTTCGAGAGCGCGAACATCCGGCGTTATGTCTCGGAGATAAAGACGGCGCTCGGGCGGGAGCAGATAGTCCTGAAAAACGGTGCGCGGGTGAAGTTCCTGGCACGGACCCGAAACGGCGGGCGCGGTCAGCACGGAGATCTCCTGATCATTGACGAGGCTCAGGAGATGGACGAGAACGCGCAAGCCTCATTCCTTCCGGCAATCTCGGCGAGCCTGAACCCGCAGACGGTGTACGTTGGGACCCCGCCGGACCCGACTGCGATCGGGACGGTTTTCTCGAAGATAAGGGAAAAGGCCATTGACGGAAAGACAACCAAGACGGCATGGTTTGAGTTCGCCGTGGATAGCATCGGAGATGTGCTGGATCGTAGCCGTTGGGCGGCAACGAATCCGGCACTTGGCAGGCGGATCCTGCTCTCCACGATCGAGGGTGAGGCGGAACAGATGGACGCTGAGACATTCGCCCGGGAACGTTTGGGATGGTGGATGCCTCCGCAGACTGAGCAGATCGACAGGGCTATTAAGCCCGCCGACTGGGCGGCATGTGCGTCCGAGGAGCCGAAGCCCGAGGGAAAGACAGCTTACGGAATAAAGTTTTCTGCGGACGGCGCGGAGGTGTGCCTCTGCGGAGCTGTCATCCCGAAGGACGGGAGCCCGGCGAGAATATCGCTGATTGACCGGAAGCCGCAGGGCTTCGGCACGCGGTGGCTCGCGGACTGGCTCTGCCAGCGTTACGGCTCGGCATCGTGCGTCGTGATAGACGGGCGCAACGGTGTCGATCTCCTTATTGACCGCATCTCTGATGCGTGGAAGTATAAAGGATCTGTTGTCAGGGTCTCCGCTAAGGAGATGGTCGCGGCGGTCTCCGTGCTTATGGACGGTATCAATGAGCACTCGCTCACATGGTACGCGCCACAGAAGGACATGGAAGCCTCTGCGCTCTCAGCCGTGCGCCGTCCCATTGGTCAGGGCTGGGGCTTTGGCGGAGATGATTCCGCGCCGATAGAGGCGGCGGCGCTGGCTCTGTGGGGAGCCAAGACCAGTAAACGAGACCCGACGCGCAAGATGCGGATAGGGTAAAGCGAGGGTATTATGCAGCTTACAGAAAAAATCTATGATGCAGCGGGGCTGACCGATATTGAGCGGGGACAGCTCAAAGACCTTGTCAGGGTCTTTAATGCCCACGCTACGAGCAACGCGGAGAAGAACCGCTACTACGAAGGACACATCACGCTCGACGAGGTCAACCTCGGGCTGGCGCTTCCTGACGGGATCGCAAAGCTCGAGATAGGATGCGAGTGGGGCGCGAAAACAGTTGATGTTCTCGCGAGCCGTTCCATGTTCGACGGCTTCGTCGGCGCGAACGGCACGGATGCCGAAACGATGCGCGGGATCATGGACGGGAACCGCCTCCGTGCGGAATACATGAAGGCGTGCCGGGATGAGCTGAAGTACGGCTGTACTTTTGCCACCCTCGGCGCGGATCCTGTTCTCGGCGCGCGTATCCGTTTCCACTCTCCCATGACGGCGTCTGCCCTGTGGGATGGCGAAGCGGGGCGTATCGCTTGCGGGCTCTCCATCATCGACACCGTGCAGGATGAGAGCCGGGTGAATGAGTACCGTCCCGCGGTCATCCGTTTCGACACGGCAGAGGCGGTCATCCTGCTCCGGCGCGATGAGTACCGCTGGACAGCGGAACGCCACCCGCACAAGATGGGAAGGCCGCTCATGGAGCCGTTTGTATGGAACCCGACGAGCGCGAAACCGTTCGGGCGGTCGCGGCTTAAGAAGCCGATCAGGGAGCTTATCCGCGGATATGTCCGCACGGTTGCAAACGCGACCATCGGTCTTGAGTTCGCCACCAGCCCGCAGAAATATCTCCTCGGCGTGACGGACGAACAATATGATGCGGTCATCTCGCAGAAGTTCCGGCAGTACGTCGGCTCCATCCTTGCGGCGACCACGAACCCGGAGACCGGTGCGAACCCGCAGTTCGGACAGCTCCAGCAGGGCAACATTGAGCCCCATGTGCAGATGGTGCGGCTCCTGGCTACGCAGTTCAGCGCGGCTACCGGGCTTTCCGTGACGGATACCGGGGTTATCAACGATGCGAACCCGAGCTCGTCCGATGCCATCCTCGCGCAGAGCCAAACGCTGGTACTTATGGCTGAACAGCTCAACGCGGGGAACGGCGACGCGCTCCACATGGTCGCTATGATGGCTCAGGCCATCGCGCGGAACGTCTCCCTCGACGAGCTAACGGACGAGGAACGGAACGTAATCGCCCACTTTAAGAACCCGGCGATGCCGAGCGTATCTGTAACGGCTGACGCAGCCATCAAGATCGCTTCCGCCCGCGAGGGCTTTGCAAGCACGGACACGTTCCTTGAGATGATAGGCTTCAGCCAGGCGGACATCCGGCGGATCCGTGCTCAGGAGAGCCGCTCCCGCGGCCTTTCCGTGCTGAATGAGGAGATGGTCACGCAGTGAGAGTCGGGAAGAACTTTTGGGACAGCTACATCAGGAATCTCCGCAAAATGAGCGACATCGCCGCAGATAAGATGGCGAAGCGCCTCGCCGGGATTGACTTTGATGCAATCAGTCCCGAACTGCGGAAGGAGATAATTGATTACGCCTATGCGGTCGTGAACAAATACGGTGAGGGATCGTCCTCGCTCGTTTGCGAGTATTACGACGCGCTCTCAGATCTCTCCGATGTCTACGTGCCTCCCGCGGTCCCCGCCGAGCCTGATTACGGAGACATCGCCAAAGCCGTCAACGGAACGCTGAAGCACCGCAATATTGACCTCGTCGCAAACGCGATCGGGCGGCAGGTGAAGCTCGTCGGCGTTGATACGCTCGCGAAGAATGCCATCCGAGACGGCGCTGAGTGGGCGTGGATACCGTCAGGCGACACGTGTGCGTTCTGCATCATGCTTGCGTCACGAGGGTGGCAGAGAGCCTCAAAGAAGGCGCTCAGGCACGGGCACGCGGAACACGTCCACGCGAATTGCGACTGTACTTACGCGGTACGTTTTGACAGCAATACGGATGTGGAAGGCTACGACCCGCAGAAGTACCTCGACATGTACTACGGTAAAACGCTTGATCAGGACATTGTCGAGGCGGTGGACGACAAATACGGCTACAGTTCGCCGGAAACGCGGCTAATCGCGATGCGGCGGCAGCTGGAGCGCAACAACGGCAAAATGAGAGCACCAAGCAGATGATAACAGCACCTTCGGGTGCTTTTTTCATGCCTACGTGAGGCTATCACGGAAATTTACGCGTAAGCGGAGGAATAACAATGTCTGAAACTGTGAATCAGGAAGCAACAGCCACGGCGGCAGAGCCGGAGCGCACGTTTACCCAGTCTGAGATGGATGCCATCATTGGCGACCGCCTCAAGAGGGAACGCGCGAAGTATTCGGATTACGAAGACCTGAAAAGCAAAGCGGATGCCTACGACGCAGCGGCAGAAGCCAGCAAGAGCGACCTTCAGAAGGCGACAGAACGTGCAGATGCTCTTGCGGCGGAGCTGGACGCGCTCAAGAAGGCGAATCAGGAGCGCGAGCTGCGCGAACGAATCAGCGCTGAGACCGGAGTCCCCGCGTCATTACTGCGTGGATCCTCCGAGGAAGATCTAAAAGCTCAGGCTGAGGCGATCAAGGGCTTTGCCCGGTCAGTGACCCCGGCTTCGTATCCGGCAATCAGGGACGGCGGTGAAACGCACGCGCCGACCATGTCACGCGAGGCGATCCTCGCCATCAAGGACGAGAAACAGCGCCTCAAGGCTATTCAGGACAACATCAATCTATTTAACACATAAGGAGTAAAACAATGGCAGATTTCGCTATTCAGGCTAAGGCCCAGGACATCAATTTCGTAGCAAAGTTTGAATCCGATCTCCACAACCTGCTCAACGTGCTCGGCAAGACCGACGTTGAGGTCGTCGCGCCCGGCACCGCTTACAAGATCTACAAGGTCTCCGGCACCGCTTCCGCTTCCGCTGTTGCGGAGAAGGCACTGATCCCGGACTCCGGTATCGCGATGGGCAACGCGACTGTCGTCGAGCTTGCCTACAACAAGTATCGTAATCTCGTTGGAATCGAGTCCATCGGCAAGAAGGGCTACGATGTCGCAGTTGGCGGCGCGAACACCGCCCTGCTGAAGGATGTGCAGAAGGCGATCCGCGCGTCCATCTTCACCGCTCTTGCAGACGGAACCGGCACGGCGACCGGCACGAGCTTCCAGGCGGCTGTTGCGGCAGCGGCTGCACAGCTCGAGATCAAGTTCGAGGACGAGGCGTTCACGTCCGTTCTGTTCGCGAACCCGGCTGACGCTTACGGCTACCTCGGCAGCCACAACGTGACCCTTGAGAACCAGTTCGGTCTTTCTTATCTTGCGAACTTCATGGGCATCGGCAACGTTGTGATCGATTCCCACGTCCCGTCCGGCACGATCTACGGAACCGCTTCCGAGAACCTTGCGGTCATCGCGGCTTCCATCGCGTCCATTCCGGGCATGGAGCTGACCACTGATCAGAGCGGCATCATCGCTGTCCACAACGGCGCGAAGTATGAGAACGCTGCGCTCGAGACCGTCGCTTACTGCGGTCTTGCCGTCCAGCCGGCGTATCTTGATCGCATCATCAAGGCTACCATCTCCGCTTAATGAAGCGGGCTATTGTCACGCAGACTTTCCGCGACATCAAGGAGGGCGCTCTCAGGGAATACGGGAGCGCCTTTCTCGTTGATGATGAGCGCGGGGAGTATCTCAGGCAGCAGGGGCTTGTTGAGCTGAGGGACGCAGCTCCTGAACCGGCTCCTGCACCCAAAAAGAGGGCAACAAAGAAGAAGTGAGGTGACGCGGCATGGCATACGCAACAGTCGCCCAGGTTGAGGCGGGCTTCCGCGACCTGAGCACAAGCGAGGAAACGGTCTGCTCTGCCCTGTTAGACGAGGCGGCGGTCATCATTGACGCTTACAACGCGGACGCTACCACGAGCATCAAGCAGGTCGTGAGCTGTCGCATGGTGCGTCGTGCCATCGGCGCGGGCGATGCGTCCGTACCTATTGGCGCGACCCAAGGGAGCATGACGGCGGGTCCGTACTCGCAGAGCTGGACGATGACGAACGGGAGCACCGGGGAGCTGTATCTCGGCAAGACGGAGAAGAAGCTCCTCGGCGTGGGCTACACGCTCGGCATGAACAACCCGTTCGTCCAGGCGGGGCTCGTTGAGGAGGAAGACGATGATTAAAGGCATCACCGTCACGCTTTACGAGCGCACACAGAGCGGCACGGACGCTTTCAACCGCCCGGAGTACACGGAGACGGAAACGACCGTCGATAATGTGCTCGTCGCGCCGGTCTCCTCGGATGCGGTAGTGGACGAGATGAACCTCTCGGGGAAGAAGCTCGTCTATTACCTCATGGTCCCCAAGGGCGACAACCATACGTGGCAGGACCGCCGGGTTTCATTTTACGGCGAAACCTGGCGCGTTTTTGATTGCGCGGAAGAGTGGATCGGGGAGAACACGCCAGGCGCGTGGAACCGCCGGTACAAGGTGGAGCGCTATGAGTAGTAACGCGAAGTTCAAGCTCAACAAACAGGGCGTGCGTGAGCTGATGTGCTCTGACGCGATGGCGAACATCATCTCGGCTAAAGCTAATCAGGTCCAGGCAGCCGCGGGCGATGGCTACGAGGCGAGCGTCGTGACCGGTAAAACGCGAGTTAATGCGAAGATCGGCACGGCGAACATTGAAGCCATCCGCGACAATCACAAAAACAACACGCTCCTGAAGGCGCTCGGAGGTGCGAGATGATTGAAAAGGTTCTTTTGGACTACATGACGGAGGCCATGGGCGACATTCCCGTCTTCATGGAAGTCCCCGAAGACCGCCCCGACACGTTCGTTGTGCTGGAGAAGACCGGGAGCGGGAAGACGAACCATTTATGCTCCGCTACGTTTGCGCTCCAGTCTTACGCGCCGAGCATGTACGAGGCGGCAGCGTTGAACGAGGAAGTCAAGACGGCGATGGAAAACGCTATCACGCTTGACGATGTTACCCGTTCCGCTTTGAACAGCGACTACAACTTTACAGACACGGCATCAAAGGGCTATCGCTATCAGGCGGTCTTTGATGTCATTCACTATTAACGGAGGCATTTATGAGCACTGTTTCTAATGTATCCGCAGGACAGCCGAATGTAGGCGGTGCGGTCTACATGGGCGCGACCTCGGCAACCCTGCCGGAGAACGTAACCGATGCGCTTACCGGGTTCTCTGAGCTGGGCTACTGCTCCGAGGACGGCCTGACCAACGAAAACAGCCGCGAGAGCGAGACCATCAAGGCATGGGGCGGCGACATCGTCCTCGACATTCAGACCGAAAAGACCGACACGTTCAGCCTGACGCTGATCGAGGCGCTTAATCTTGATGTCCTGAAGGCGTATTACGGAGACGGCAATGTCAGCGGCACGCTCGCGGGTGGCATCACCGTGACCGTAAACAGCGACGAGCTGACGGAGAAGGCGTGGGTCATTGACATGATCATGCGGAACGGAGCGCTGAAGCGCATCGTCATCCCGTGCGGGAAAGTCACCGCGACCGAGGAGATCACCTACACGGACTCCGAGACCGTCGGCTATGGCATCACCATCACGGCGTTCCCGGACAGCGCTGGCAACACTCATTACGAGTACATCAAGGCGGCATCGTAAAAACCAAGGCGGGGACAACGCATGAAAACATCAAGTGGATTTGAATACAACATTGAGCCCGAGCGCTTCAACGATATGCGTATCATTGACGCTTATGTGAAGATCTCGAAAAACGATAAGGATGTCGTCCCGCTCATTACCCTTGCGGACCTGATCCTCGGGGAGGACGGGAAAAAGGCTCTGTACGAACATATCGCGCTCCCGGACGGCAGGATCCCGGCAGACGCTTTCGGGCGTGAGCTGGGGGAGATAATTCGAGCCTCTCAGGAGGACACCGCGACAAAAAAATAATGCTCCTCTGCGCTATGGTCGCGGCGGACGAGGACGCGCTCATCTGCGACTTTGCGGAAACATATCACATCTATCAATGGCGGAAATTGTCGGTGAAATATGCCGCAGTCCTCGCTTTTGGTTTGCGTGAGGATAGTCGGATCCGGCAGAGCCTCAGCAAGTCCCGCGTCACGCTTGACCTGATGCTGAAGGCTTCAATGGTGGACGCGCTGAACATCCTCGTGTGGAGCAAATCGAAAGATGCGCAGAAGCACAGGAACCGCCCGGAGAGCATCCTGACGATGCTGACGCGCGACCGGAAGCCGGAGAACGAGGTGCAGAGCTTCGCGAGCGCGGAGGAGTTCGAGGCGCGGAGGCGTGAGATATTAGAAAGGAGCATCAATGGCAACTGATTTAGGTACAGCTTATGTGCAGATAGCTCCGTCTGCCAAAGGCATCAAAGGAAAGTTGACCGAGGCTGTAGGCGGTGAAGCCGTTGCCGCTGGTGAGGCAGGAGGCAAAGGTATTGCTTCCGGCATCGTCGGCGTATTAAAGGGAGCACTTATTGCCGCGGGCATCGGGAAGGCGATACAGGCGGCACTGACAGAGGGCGCGAACCTCCAGCAGTCGTTCGGCGGTCTCGAGACCATTTACGGCGATGCAGCCGGGGCGGCGAAGGATTACGCCTATCAGGCGGCTCAGGCGGGCATCTCCGCGAATGATTACGCGGAACAGGCGGTCAGCTTTGGAGCAAGCCTGAAACAGGCCTTTGGCGGCGATACCGTCAAGGCAGCCGAGGCTGCGAACACGGCCATCCTCGACATGACGGACAACGCCGCTAAAATGGGCACGCCGATTGAGAATATCCAAAATGCCTACCAAGGTTTCGCCAAGCAGAACTATACGATGCTTGACAACCTTAAGCTCGGCTATGGCGGAACCAAGGAAGAGATGGAACGGCTCCTCGCGGACGCTGAGAAGCTCTCCGGGCAGGAGTACGACATCTCCAACCTCGGCGACGTCTATGATGCCATCCACGTCATTCAGGAAGACCTCGGTCTGACCGGAGTGGCTGCGGAAGAAGCCTCGAGCACGTTCTCCGGCTCCTTCGGCGCGATGCAAGCGGCGGCAAGCAATTTCCTCGCGAACCTTTCCACGGGCGCGGATGTGACCGGTCCGCTTACGCAGCTGCTCCAGAGTGTTGGCACGTTTTTGTTCAACAACCTCGGGCCGATGCTCGGAAATGTCCTGACGGCCCTCCCCACGGTGCTCTCCACGCTCGTGACCACCGTGCTCCCGATGCTCCAGACGTCGTTCAGCGAGCTGTTCACCCAGCTCCAGACGAACCTCCTCCCCGACCTCACTGCAAATGGGGGCGGGATGCTCGAGGGGCTCATGTCCGGGCTCTCGGAACGGCTCCCCGAACTGCTCGCTCAAGCAGGTGAGATGATGAACAGCTTCCTTGCGTCCTTCCTGGAGAAGGCGCCGGAGCTCATCACGACCGGCGGACAGATGCTCGGGAATCTCGTTTCGGGCTTGCTCGACGCGCTCCCTGGGCTCATTGAATCCGCGGCGACGGTCTCCTCGAATTTCCTCGCGACGGTCATGGAGCACCTGCCGGAAATCATGTCGAGCGGCGTTGAGATGCTCGGCTCCCTGATCAACGGGATCATCGAGAAGCTCCCCGATTTGGCGAGCACGTGCGTTGATGCTGTCGGAAAGATGACGGGAACTTTCGTCGAACATCTGCCGGACCTACTCAACTCAGGTATCCAGCTCATGGGCAAGGTCCTTGCAGGTTTGGTGGAAAAGTTCCCCGACATCGTTTCGAAGGTTTGGGACTTCTGCGTCGATATGTACAACAAATTCATCGAGTACGACTGGCTCCAGCTCGGCAAGGACATCCTGCTCGGCATTAAAGACGGTCTGGTCGCGGCTGGAGACGAGCTGATCACGGCGATCCTCGGCGTGGCGGAAGGTGCTTTCGAGGCGGTCAAGAAATTCTTCGGCATCGCCTCCCCGTCGAAGCTGATGCGCGATGAGGTCGGCAAGATGCTCGCGGAAGGCATGGCGATCGGCTTCGAGGACAACATCCCGACGAGCGAGATCGAGGCGGCATTACAGCCCATGGCGGGCATAGTGCCGTCAGCGATGGGCAGTCAGTATAATTACGGCGGGTTCTCAATCAACGTTTACCAGCAGCCGGGTCAGGACACCAACGCGCTTGTCGACATGATCGAGACCCGGATCAACGGACGGATCCAGAACAGGAGGGCAGTTTTCGCATGAGAAACTATTTTGTGTTCGACGGCAAACCCTCCACGGATTTCGGGACATGGGTCGCCACCTCGGACATGTTCAACGGCGCACAGCATGACGATGATACGGTAGAGATACCGGGTCGGAACGGTGCGCTCGTGTACAGCAACAACCGCTGGAAGAACATCTCGCTCGAGGTGGAGTGCTACATCCCGAAGGATATGAAGACCAATGTGGACGGGCTCCGTGCGTACCTGTCGAGCCGTTACGAATATCGCCGCTATGAAGAGGCTATTCGCCCGGAGGAGTTTCGGCTGGCACGCTTCAAAGGGCCTTTCACGTTGGGCGATGCCGACAGGGTGGGCGCGTCATTTACGCTCACCTTTGACGCAAAGCCCCAGCGGTTTTTGAAGTCCGGCGAGATGACGCGCACGGTCACGGGTTCGACAACGGTAGTAAATCCTACGGAATACACCGCGAAACCGTTGATCAGGGTCTACGGCGGCAGCTCCGGCGGAACGCTCACGGTTGGGGGCATCAAGGTCACGCTCGGGAGCATCCCAACGTATCTCGACATTGACTGCGAGCTTATGGAGGTCTATCAGGGGAGCAGGAGCTTCAACGGCAGGATAACGCTTGATAACGGCGAATTCCCTGAGTTCGTGCCGGGCGAATCTATCGTGAGTATCAGCGGTCTTACGAGCGCGGTAATAAAGCCGAGGTGGTACGTGATATGATACCTATCTTATTTTCGGCAAGCGCGACCGACTTCAGCACGAACGGCATCGGGCGGCTCTCTGATGCGGTGAGCTGTGAGGTGCACGAAGCGCGAAACGGAGAGTTTGAGCTGGAAATGGAGTATCCCGTGGATGGGGCGCACTACTCCGACATCGTCCACAGTGTCATTATCGTGGCGAAACCTTCCGCACGGCGGTCGAATCAGGCTTTCCGGGTCTACAAGATTACCAAGCCGATGCGCGGCACGGTGACTATCCTCGCTCAGCACATCAGCTATCAGCTTAGCTGGATTCCGGTTTCACCCTTCACGGCGGCGAACCTGACGAACGCATTGGCTTATTTCAAGAGCATGAGCGCGGAGTCGAATCCGTTCAGTTTTTCCGCGGATTTCACTTCCGATAATGACTTCGCCGTCCCAATCCCTACCTCTATCCGCTCTTATATGGGCGGACGCGCCGGGAGCATCCTCGACATCTACGGCGGAGAATGGCTGTTTGATAACTACAGTGTCAGGCTTTGCAGGGCACGCGGCGAGGACAACGGATATACCATCCAGTACGGCAAGAACTTGACCGACCTGACACAGGAAGAAAGCATCCTCAACACGTACACGGGGGTCTATCCCTACTGGGGAAGCGAGGGCACGACCGTCACGCTCCCGGAAAAAGTCATTCATGCGCCGACCGCCGCGAACTTCCCGTTCCAGCGGACGGCGGTGCTGGACTTTTCCGACAAGTTTGACGGGATGCCATCGGTGGAACAGCTTCGTAATTACACTCAGCGGTACATCACGGTGAACAACATCGGGATCCCGGCAGTGAATCTTTCCATCGACTTCGTGAACCTCCCCGATACGGACGAATACAAGGGCATGCTTGCCGGGGCGAAGAACCTCGACTTGTGCGACTCCGTGACGGTCATTTTTGCAAAGCTTGGAATCTCCACAAAGAGCAAGGTCGTGGACATCGTCTGGAATGTCCTCGCTGACCGCTATGATTCCATCCAGGTCGGAAACGTGCGTAGCACATTGTCCGGCACGATTGAGGAAACCATCGCATCCGTGGATGCGGCGGCGACCATGTCACAGGTTGCGCAGAAAATCGACCGAGCGACCGGCGTGCTGAACGCTAATACCCGCGGCCATATCGTCATGAACCGCAATGCTGACGGGTGGGCGAATGAAGTCCTTGCGCTGAATAACGACAACATCGCCGCCGCCACGCGCGTCCTGCGAATCAATATGAACGGCATCGGCTTCGGGGATTCGTACTCCGGGCCATTCCGGCAGGCATGGACGATTGATGGCCATCTCACCCTCGGCGGCGTCAATAACTCAATCGGTGTTTTCCACATCCTCGACAATCAGGGCGTGGAAATCGGCCGGTGGGACAAGGACGGCATCTGGGTCAAGTCAGGCTCCATCGACATCGGTGGCAAGTTCCAAGTAGATAACAACGGGAACCTCACGGCGACTGACGGAACATTTAGCGGCACGGTCACAGGCTCTAAGATCCTCGGCTCGCAAATCGGCACGGAAGACGATGAATTCTACGTTGTCTCCAAGGGCGAGGACGGCGACCAGGAAGTGGAGATAGGGTTCTCCGGCTTTGACGTGTGGGACAAAATCCTTCACACGGACTGGATTGGAAGCGTCGAGAATCCCGCCACGAAGGACGACACCGCAGGAATCAACGGAAAAACCGGCGACGCTGGATTCCGCAAGTTGTATCTGCTTGATGATTGGTATAAGGGTTCTGATGGTGAAATGTGGGACGTGACGCGAACGCTCAAATGGCTAGACAACCGTCTCGAGGATATCGAAGCGTTCTGCCGTCAGCATGACTGGGATGGCGGTGACGATGATGACGACCCGGGCAGCGGCGATGACCCGATAGACGATGGCCCGATCTCATAAGGAGGCTAAATGTACACGCAATACATTGATCTAAACATCATCCCGTCCGGGGTGAAGCCGGTCGTACACGTCTCGCAGTACGACAATAATTTTCACGGCATAATCTGCAACCTGTACAAAGGTTCATCGAAGTGGAACGTCCCGTCCTCGGCGGGCGTGACCATCAACGGGCGCAAGCCTGACGGCACTGGCTTCATGTATTCAGCCGCGGCGATTGACGGGAACACGGTAGACTTCACCATCACCGAGCAGATGACCGCCGTGGCAGGGGAGACGGAGTGCGAAGTCAAAATCCGCACTGGCTCCACATCTACTCAGGTAATCGGGACGCTGAATTTCATTTTGGACGTTGAGAAATCGCCGATGGATGACAGCATCATCTCGGAGACAGACATCCCGCTTATCGAACAGGCTGTGGACATCGCCTCAGACCTCGCAGGGTACATTCAGACCGCGGTAGATTCCGCGAGCAGTGCGACCTCAAGCGCGTCCGCGGCGGCTACCTCAGCGGGTAACGCGGCGACAAGCGCGGCTTCGGCGGCATCTGACGCGGAGAGCGTGAGCGAACTGTACGATTCCATCGTTGAGGCGAAAACGGCAGCCAACACCGCCGCAGCGGCGGCAACGGAAGCGACCGAGGTTTTAAACAACCTGTCTGCCACGGCGACCACGTTAGCGGCTGGCTCTTCCGCGACCGCGAGCTATTCAAACGGCGTGCTGACGCTCGGCATTCCGCAGGGCGCACAGGGCGAGAGCGGCGTATCTGCTCCGCTGGCGGGATTCTTTACGATGTGGGTTGACGATGCGGGCAACCTTTACGCCGCGTCACAGGAAGACCTCAGCGATGCGTTCAGCTACGACAGCGAAACCGGCAACTTATACATGTTAACGGAGGATGGTAACTAACTATGGCAGTAGTGCAGACTCTTATTGGAAATGTTAAAGGCCCGCAGGGGCCGCAGGGCGAGACTGGCGCGACCGGTGCGACCGGTGCGGCGGCAACTGTAACCGTAGGCTCCACGACCACCACGACATACGGCAGGGCGGCGAGAGTCACCAACAGCGGAACGACCAGCGCGGCGGTTTTGGATTTTGTCATCCCGCAGGGAGCTCCGGGCGAGACCGTCACGGATATGTCAGACCTGACGCTGTCCTCCATGACGGAGAGCACCGCATCTTATCCCGTGCCCGCCATCGGCGAGACCGGCAAGGTCATCTTCGGCAAGATTGTGAAATGGTTTGCCGATATGTACGCGCTCGCGACCGGAAAAATTGACGCGCCGACCGGCTCCGTAAACCTCTATGACAACATCTTCCTCGGTGTCGTCACCAACGGCGGCAGATACATCTATTTTCACATTCCGATTCAGGGAATTAACGGAAGTGTTTCGATCGCGGGCAACTGGACGATTTACAGCATCGCGAAGAACTCTTCGATCCTTTCCGGTGGCACGCTGGCGAGCCTCGGCACCGTAACAACGTCCGTTCGTCCGGCTGGCGTGGGCGTTTCGATTCTGCTCGATACCGCCATATCCGACTACAATATGACCCCTGTCGCGATTCGTGGACAGGGCGGCGCGGCACTTACCATCTCATAAGGAGGCTGACACATGGGAGCAACCAACGTAAACATCAAGCGTAACGTAAACGATTTTGACCGCCTCGAGAAGCGGCTCGCGCAGATCCAGCGGGAGCTCGCGGAGGATACCGAGCTGACGCAGGCGCAGAAGGTCAAGATCTTCATGCTGAAGCTCGGGCACTACACCGGGCCTGAGACGGGGCTCGTTTGGGATGATCAGACGGGAAAAATCTCCATCGCGTCCGGCTGGCACGCAGATGCTGACGGCAACGTGGTTAAGGACTGACACTAGCACGGGGGCGCTCTTCGGGGCGCTCCCATTTTTTCGGAGGGGACATTATGCCCACGGACATCATTCTTGCGGTTTTTGCATCATCGGGGTTTTGGGCTTTTGTCCAGTGGTTAATAAACCGCAACGACGGCACTAAGCGCGAGCTTCAGACGATTTCGGAGGACGTAAAGCGGCTTTCCGAAAAGGTAGACAAAAACGCGGCGGTCTTAGCACGGACGCACATCCTGCGTTTTGATGACGAGCTCCTTAACGGCATGGAGCACTCGCAAGAGTATTTCCGCCAACAACTTGACGACATCGACACGTACAACGAGTATTGCCACGACCACGCGGAGTTCCGCAATTCGTATACCACCATCGCTTCCGAGCATATTCATGACACGTACAAGAAGCTCCTCGAAAAGGGGGAGTTTCGGAAGGAGGCAATATGACAAACCAAACCTATGACCGGATAAAGCTCGCGGCGCTCCTGATCGTGCCGTTTCTCGCGTTCCTCGCGTCCGTCTGTACCATCATCGGGTTCAGCGGCGCGGATAAGGCCGTTGCCATCCTGGCGGCGCTCGATACGCTGATAGGCGCGTGGGTCAAGATGCTGTCGGACAACTACCATAAGGAGCTTGCCGAATGACTGAAAGAGACATTACCATCTGCGGGC
>Ga0326511_10002467_pt1 | contig 15020 bp, 31 predicted proteins | sample 0_2496_0518_D_FD_203701 | JGI IMG/M metagenome (GOLD analysis project Ga0326511, IMG submission 203701) | Bovine rumen microbial communities from UC Davis, California, United States - 0_2496_0518 | ecosystem: Host-associated > Mammals > Digestive system > Stomach > Rumen | place: USA...
ACCTATACTCATATACGTATGGCGGAAACTGCTGGCGGTCCCTATGCAAAAACGAATAGCGCTCATAATCGCCTGTGACCAGCAGACAGTGCAATGGTACATACGCACGAAGTATCGCTACCCTCGGGCATACCTCAGCCATCGCGGCCCTAAGTGCGTTTAGCTTTTCGGTGGCGTCTTTACTTTTTCCGTATTCATATGTTTTGAAAACGACTAAAACGTCTACGTCATGCGGATCCGCTATCCAAGGCAAACAGCTGGAGCCAGACTGCATTATCGCGTCCACTACGCCTTTATTTATCTCGTAAAATTCACTGAGCAAGGCTAATGCTTCTTCCGTCAGCCTAGCGCCATCAGTATTACCATTCATTTTCCGTATACTCCGATTTAATATTTCAATACTCATTGCCGCCCTGGTCGACCAGATAAAATATGACTTTTACCCATACGTAGTTCGGAGACGACTGAAATTGCCAGTCATGGCCGCCAGAGCTTTCACCTGGGCCAAGCGTCGTCATAGCTTCTTCGTCCCACTCTTCTGTAGCACCGCTTGAGTCCTCTCATGTAATCTGCACATAGCACGATACCCTAAAGGCATTCGGATTCGATACCTCGAGCGTAATCCCATAATCGTCAGTATATACGGTCATCTCCTCTATTACGGGCGCGTGGAACACAAGCCCCCTCGTAGCGCCGTTATAGACGAGATACGGAGACGAATCATTCGGTTTTTTTATGCAATAATACTTATCCGCCATATGTTTAATTTAGCAAATAACCGCTTTATCCATAAATATTATACGGCCAATGGCGCGGCTAGGCCACTGCCCATACATGGCTAGCTTTTGCTCTGTCCGCATACGCTACGCCACGAACGACGCATTCTCAGCGTACGCCCAAGAACCAGCATTGGCGTCCCAGAACACGGCGGCGGCGACGTCGGCCGGCGATATCAGCCCGTCGAACTCCTGCTGATTGGTCTCGTCGAACACGACCGAATCGCGCACGTCATACACAGACGCGGCGCATACGTAGAAGAACGACGCGACCTGCGTATACATGGGATTGCCATTCACAGAGTCCCAAAGTGACATCAGATAGCCTTCGTCGTCGAACGACGCTATCGCGATGTCTGAGCCGTCATCGAACATGGCGTTTATGTGATTTTCACCGGCGTTCAAGGCCAGAAGTATCGTCTTGCCGCAGGCCAGATTAATCTGAGTACCATTGTTGGTCAGCTTATAATAGTAATAAGCGGCATCTTCCGATTCTGTGTCGCATACATACATGTTAATATACTGCGGCTCGCCCCACTGGTATTCTATCTCAGGCTCCGGGGGGATCGGCGGCTGATCCGTCGGTATCGGCCCGGTCAGCGCCTTCGTAACGCCGCCGACCCTCAATGCGTACAGCTTGCCGTCTTTCTTTATCGCATATATTCCCATCTATCTCACCTCAGCATAATTTAGCGCTTAGCCAAATAAAAACGCGCCGTCAGGCGCGTTTATGGCATATGCTATGGCCTACAAATCGGCTTTGCCGTCGTCGACGTTCTCTACCACGTACACGCGTTGCGTCGGCTCGATGAACTCATACCTGCGCGGCGCCTTATGGTAAGGCAGGTAATCAGGCGAACCTAATTCGCCGCGCTCTACCCTGTGGTGATAGGTCGCCCTGCCGTCCTCAGTGAGGTTCTCTTCGGCGAACACGATGTCCTGCGCCGCCTTGATGCTGACAGGTGAATCGGTGATTTGGCGTTTTTCGTCGCCGACGATCTCATACACCATATACCTAGGCGCGTCGTCCAGCGCGACGTTGTCTTCGAACCTGTCCCAGCAGTACGGCTTCCATCCCGGCTTGCGCGCCTGGATCCAGTCCATGCACCATCTGACGAACGCGATGGCCTCCGCCCTGTTGCCCAGCTCATCGTCGTATCCGTCATGGAAGCGCCAGCATATTTCGTCCGTTATGCATTCCTCGCAGATCTGCTCGATGGTGCGAAGCGCGTATTCGGCGTCGGCCTCCTCCATCTTCGGCATGAGGTACTTGACCCTATCGTACGCGCAGCCAGGCATAAGGTGGTTGTTCCTGCTGTACCCGTAGCGCAAATCGCCCAATAGCAATTGGTATACGTCCTTCAACGTCATTTCCATAGTCTTCATCGCGTTCATAACAAAAATCTCCGATAAGCTTTCTTTTATATATTATACGCTAAGCGCGCAGCAGAAAATCGCTGAACCACAGCAGGAAAGCCAAAAACGCCGCCAAGTCCACAATGACCCCAGCGGCAAGCAAAAAGAAAAACCGCGCTTTCCTATGTCTGTCCATAATAGCAATTTAGCGAATAAAAAACCTGGCTTGCGCCAGGTGTTCATCGTTAAGCTCTGCCGTTAGTAGTCGCGATCCTCGGCCGCCTTCAGCGCCTTACGCCAGCAGCCGTAGCACATAGCCTTATACTTGTCGTCCCCGCCGATCTCCACTTGGCCGGAAGGCGCGACTACTTTGCCATTCTCGATCCTCGCGTTGACGATCGCGTGCTTTCCGCACGAGCATACCGAATCCAGCATCACCACGTTGTCGGCTATCTCCATAAGCCTCTTCGCGCCGGGAAACAGCTTGGTCGCGGAATCCGTCCTGAGGCCGTAGCACTTGACTGGGATGTCATACCTATACGATATGTCCCTTAGCTCGTTTATCTGCTCCTCGCTGAAGAACTGCGCCTCGTCTACGACGACGAGCCCTAGGTTGATCACGTTCATCAAGGCGTCCTTCACGAACGCGTCGGTCACTGAATCATACCCGCCTATGACGCATGCTGTGTCCTTGAGGCCGATGCGAGAGCCTACCTGATCCGCGCCGGAGCGATCGTCTATCGCCGGCTTTATCAGCCAAACGCCGATGCCCTTCTGCTCGTAGTTGAACTTGGTCATGAGCGCGTTCGCGGTCTTGCCGCATCCCATCGCGCCGCAATAGAATATCAAATCAGCCATCGGCTACTCCTCCTTGGCGCCCATCGCCATCCAGCCGGCGTACATCTCCGCTATCGCGTCGGCCATGCCTGGGTTCTCGAGTATGACCTTCGGATTGACGCACATCCTTATCTGGTACGAGTCGCCGGCGGTCAGCTTAAGCTGTATGTGGTTGAACTCCGGATAGTCGAAGACTATGAACTCCGCATGTGGCATGGACAAACCCGCCTCATGGGCCTTATCTAATTCCTTCTTGGCGTTGGCGCGGTAGTCTTTCGGCTCGAACTCCTCCGCCATCTTGCGCAGCTTGGCTGCGAATTCGATTGTATCCATCTACCTGAACTCCTTCTCGCCAAACGCCCACTCGACTTTGTAGTCCTCGGCCCGGACGAATCCGCCTAGGCCTCTGAATACGAAGCCGTACGAACCGTCGTACCACATCAGCTTCAGGTCCTCTGGTCCGAAGCGCCTGAACGACCCGTCGACGCGCTTTACAACGATGCCTTCCTTAAGGCCTCTGCACGCCCTCGCAGCGTGCCACGCCTCAGGCAGGTCCTCACACAGCAATCCGCTAGTTGACATCGGAATCCTCCAGCTTGCCGCCCTTCGCCAGCTTCTCGACGGTGCCCTTCTTGACTATGCCGCCGTCCTCAAGGCCGGCTACGTAGGCGATCGCTTCGCCGTACAGCGCCTTCTTGAACTCTTCGTATGTGTCGCACGACGAGGCCAGGCCGATGATGTCGAGCATAACCTGCTTCTTTATCAGATCGACGTAGTAAGCGATCTGCACGCCTGCTGGCTCTTGACCGTCCAGTTTGCCCTTAAGCTTCCCCTGCATTAGCGTTTCCCCTTGCGCATCTTGCGCGGCACGAAGTCGTACATCGGATCGTCCTTGTGCGCCTTCCAGTGGTACAGCAGCGCCGCGTCGCCCATAGAGAGCTGCGTCTGGGCGTCGCCCTTAGACGTAGCGGCTATGATGTCGAGAAGCCTCTGCTTCGTGGATTCGTCCAATTCCATGGCTATTCCTCCCCGTAGTATTCCTTAAGCGCGGACACCAGATCCGCGTCTTCGACGTAGTACAGCGCAGGGTCGCGCAATACGTTGCACAGAAGCTGGCCTAGGCGCATATCCGGATGCTTCTTCCAGATCACGGCGACCGCCTCCAATATCTTGTCTATCCTGTTGGGATCCCTCATAATGCGTTCCTCCTTAGGTACGTTTTATTATACGATAACGAAAAAGGCCTTCCGCCTAGGAAAGCCTTAAAGTCTGTTCACTCTTTCTGCCAAGTTGGCCTTGAGCCGTTCTCGCCATTCAGCCGTCTCTGGCGCCATGTCGTGCAGGACGTTCGCCTCGTGCTTCTGCTGGTCCGTAAGCTCGTACGATCCGTTCTCAAGCATGCACGTCCCTATGCACACCTGGTACCAACGCTTCTCGCTTATGCGCTTCGAGCCAGCCTGCAGTAGCCTTACCGCGCGCTTCAGATGGCATACGTAATTATCGCGATCCTTGCCGAGCACGTCGTAGTCAGGCATCGACGGCTTTCCCGCAAGCAGTATCATCTGCCGATCTACGTAAGAGCCTTGGTCGTGCTCGTCTACAGGGTTGCCTAGCGCGTCTAACATAACGCGGGAGCTGCGCGACTGTATCGCGTCTACGCAATCCGGCGACTTGACGTCATAATAATTTATAGAGGTAACGACATTAATGCCTTCTCGCTTTGCGTACTCCCGTATGGCTTTGTGCGCGATCCGCGTCTTGCGCCTAAGCTCGAGTCTGTCCTTGGCATCGAACACCAGAACGAAGTCCGTCTCGTGCGGGTTGGCTATCACGCCGTTCACTCGGCTGCCGCCTAAGTATATGGCTTCGCAGTCTTCGCCGATCGCCTTGAGCATGCCAGACGCTATGCGACGAAGGTCTCGTTCACCCAGCGTGCGCATCGTCAGGCTTGGCTTTACTCCTCGGCGTCAGCGATCGCCTGGTCGAACATGCCGGCTACGAAGTCGATCGACCCGCCTGAGTACGCCAGCTTGAGCGTCTCGCCGTTCAGCTTGGCCTCGCGGCCGGTCTTTAGCGTGACGTTCACCGTGGCCGAGTACCCAGAGTCCAGGTATTCCACGGTCACGCCGTCGACGTACGCGTACGAGCCTGGGCCGAACTCCGCTACGGCCACGTCCGTGAGCGCCTCGTCCAGCGCGTCCACCTGGGCGACGTCGAACCAGTCTATCCTATAGCGTTCCATCGCCTGGCCTCTTTAGTAGAGCATGAACTCGTATGCCTTGGTGAGCTCGTTCATGCAGTAGAGGAAGTTGTGGCCCTTCGGGTTGAACCCGCCGATCTTCCTGCCGTTGACGTAGAACTCCATGTACTCGTCGCCGTACGGGTTGGTGATCACGACGTTCTGGTACTGGGACTTGAGCAAATCGAACGCCTCGTTGAAGATCCTCTGTTCGTCTGAATTCATATGCGTGCCTCCTTGAGCTATTTATATATTATACGGTTTTGTATTCGGTCTTCTTTTTTTCTTCGATATAATTATACCGTATTCCGGCCAAATCGTAAATAGGCTTTCGAATAAAAAAGACGTCTGGAAGTCGCAAACCCTCCAGACGCCCTTTCCGCCGCTCAACGCGCAACGCGGTCTCTTACCCCTTGGCTCTCATGCCTGCTCCCGATCTGGCTGACCTTCGCGTGCGCCTATTTGCGCTATCGCACGTTCCGGGTGGGACTCGAACCCACAACGTCAGGGCTCTCTTGCGAGGCGCGTTTACCCTAACCTTGACTGCATATATTATACCATGTCATAGAGGGTTTGTAAACGGCCAATTTTATTTTTTGTTGTCCAGCGCTTCTTGGATCTTGCTCAGTCTGTCAGCGAATCCCTCTGGGTCTTTCTCGATCTCTTTGCGGACGATCCTCTGGAACGACATGGCCATGAGCATGACGGCGCAGAAGATAGCAACGACGATCGCCAATAAGATGATTGCGACGATGGATTCCATGGATGAGCTCCTCTCTTTTTTCTTTCTATAATAATTATATCGCGCCAGAGCGGATTCGTAAACGGTTTTTTTGCGGAAAACAAAAAGAGGCCGAAGCCTCTCTCGGATTCGTTAGGCCAACAGCTTCTTGACCAAGCTGGCGGTGAACCCGTAGGTCTTGCCGTCCTCAACGCACTGGCAGCAGATCGGGTACTTGCGCCTGCTGGGCCTGACGCCGACGATGACGTAGCTCTTGCCTTGGAATGCGAACCTTCTGTCGTAGTCCTCTGGCTGAAGGCCGTACGTCTTGCAGTAGATCTTGAATTCCTTCTCGTTGACGTCGTCTCTGCTCTCGCCTTCTTTGCATTCGATCTTGGCCTCGAAGCTGTCAGGTGAATACCGGATGCTCCCTAGGCTTATGACCAAGCCGTACTTCTGCTCTAGGCTTTTCACCGTCTCTTCGAAGTCCTTGCGGAAGTCCGCCAATAGCTGTTTGTCGATCATGGTCTCTTTCACCTCGCTGATATTATTATATAACGAAAAGCCGCTTTTGTAAACGGCTTCTTTTTGTTTTGTCTTCTACTTCACTTCGTAGCTCTTGCGGCGATACGCCAAGATGCACTCCGCGTAGAACTTCGCGTCGTGATCCGCCTCGACCCCTTCGCGCAGGCCGCCGCTCTTGAGGTAGTTGCTCAAGAACAAGGCCGCGTTCGACGGTGACGCCTGCAGGTTCGCCTTCTTGACGCACGCGAGCTCGGCTTCCGTCAGCGTGAGGTTTTTGTTTTCGTCCAGTGTCATGGTATTACCTCCCTTATATATTATACGGCTGGATCTGGGAGGATTGGCATTCAATTTAGTCGAAGCGCTCGTGGTACTTCGCCAACGCCTGCTGTTTGCCTTGGCAGCCGAGGTCTGATGCCCAGCTCTCTACGTACATGATCCATCATTTGTAGATGCTGAAGGCCACCCTCAGCATGCACTTGGTGCGGTACGGCAGCGCTTTGCCGGCTATGCCGATCTGGTAGTCTATATTGCTTTCGTCGGCAAGCAGGCTTCGGGACAGGCTCACCTTGAAATCGCAGCCGATGTTGTCGTCTCTTATGTCCAGCTGCCAAACGCCGTAATCGAACTTAGTGGCTGTGCCGCGCCGAGATATGTTCGCCTTGTAGGCTTTGCGCAGCTGGGCTATCGCGATCGCTATGAGCTCTTCGGTGTCGATGTCATTGAACGTCTTGTCATGCCCGAAGTGTATCTTCGATCTGTCTATGCCCTTCTCTTTCGCTACTTTGTCGATCGTGTCTATCCATATGTCTTCCATCGAATAGGTCGGCTGCTCGAACACGCCGTATACCGGCGGCGCGTCGTAAGGATCCGCGAAATCCTTCTCAGTGGCCGTTATCCGTTCCTTAGGCACTCTGGTGTCATAGCCGCGCCAGTCGACGGCGAGCACCGTCTTCTGCGTTACTTTCCAGATAAGGTCGCAATAGGCGTCTGCGTTCGGCGCGAACACTATGAATTTGCCGATGAGATCATCTGGTTTGCTCCAGTCTACGTCGATCGGCTTCAGCTTCATTGGTTTAAGTCTCAGTGGTTTCATATTGTCCTCAGATAATTTAGCGCATAGCAAAAAGATCCGCCGTTCAGCCTCGACTATATTATAGCATGCACTGGATACTTGTAAACGGTTTTTTTATTTTTTCCTCACTAGGCCGAATCCGACCTGGTCGAATCCGAAGTCAGATGCCTGACGCCAGATGCGCAGGTTCCGATGCGCCTCAGTGAGAATGAAAAAGAGGCGGACGAACCGCCTCTCGATCTGCATGTAAGACTATCTTGCTTCGGTCTCTCTCGCTCGTCTGACAGAGTTTCGGCAGAGGAAGTAGATCTGCTTCTTAGACTCGAGCTCTCGCAAAGTCTCGACGAACCATTTCTTCTTGGTGTAGACTGTCACACCGTTCTTCTTGAACGAATAGACTGACTTCCAGATGTAGTTGTAGACGTTCTTCTTCATGTCTTCGACGGAGACGTTCTTGTTCAGCATCTGAGAATAGAGCTTGCCTAGCTTCTCTTCTAGGTAGTAGGTGTAGGCGTTGGGGAGTTCGTTGACGGTGTCTGGTTGATGGACGATCATGTTCTTTCCTTCTTTCTTATGATATTATTATATCGCGTTTCAACATATCTGTAAACGTTTTTTTTAATTTCAGTACGCGAAAACCTGAGCCTTATGCTTAGGTTTCTTAAACCGCCTGTCTTCGAAGACGTTGGCTCTGGTCCGCCTCTGCACTTCGAAATGATCCAGGTTCCGAATTGTTGTCTCGGCTTCTAAGGTCTTGCCAGAGACGTTGTCTGTTATCTTGATCTTCTGCTTCATGTTGCTGACTCTCTTTTCTTTAACATAATTATAGCGCGAAAAGCCGTCTTCGTAAACGGCTTTTTTTAATTTTCTTAGTCGTCGAAGTCGTCTCTCTTGCCAAGCAGATAGCCCAGCGCCTCTGGACGTTCGCTCATGTCAGGTCTATACTTGAAATCGACGTCGGCTTCGAGTTGAAGGTTATACTCGCTCATGGACACTACGACCTCGCCGTCGTCTTCGACGTAAACGTCATAGATGAAATCGCCTGGGTTTAAGAGGAACACCTCATTCGCCCGTTTGTTCAATTCTTTTTGACTTAAGTTAGAAGTTTCCATGATCGGTGCCTCCTCAGTTCTCGCTCGCTTGCTTCTTGAGCAAAGCCATTCTGTAGAGCCTGCCAGGGATCACGTACCTCGAGTCGCACAGGTCGCAGCATCTGTCTTCGGCTTTGAACTCCGGCATCACTACCGCTCCGTCTTCGTTCTTCCAGACGGCTCCGTCAGGGTTGTTCCCGTATCCGTGGGTCAGGTTTCCGCAGATGCAGCATTCGAACGTTTCTTCCATACTTTGTTTTCCTCTTTTCTTTCTACACATATTATAACATAAAAAGCCGCTTTCGTAAACGGCTTTTTGTTTTATTTTTCAATGATCTTAAGCTGCTTCGCTTTGTTCAGTCTGTTAGTGTAGTCATCGACGATGATCTGCTTCGCTTTGGCATCGTCTCTCTTCTCTAAATAGATGAAGATGCCATCGAAGCCGAAGTCGTAGATCTCACCAAAGACTGGATCTTCTTCCATATATCTATACCCGATGATGTTGTTGCCTTCTCTGACCTCTAGGTTTTCTAAGTCTTCAGCATCATAACTGTATTCTGTCATTTTGTTTTCTCCCTTTTCTTTCTAACAATATTATATCACGAAATGAAAAGACTGTAAACATTTAATTTACAGTCTTTCGGTTTTTAGAGTTGGTAAGTGAAGTTGATGTATTTCTTCAAGACTTTCTGGAAGAGAGTTTCGTCGTTTTGAATGTCTTCTTCGATTTGGTCTCTGTCATTCTCGTCCAGACCTTTGTACTCGATCCAGAAGTCGACCATATCGATCCAGTCCGAACAACCGTCGGTGAAGAGTATACAATTCGAATCCGGATCACTCTCTTCATAAATCTTAGTCATGAGTTCCATACACTTGTCGTCGTATTCGATAGTGTTGTCGATATGATTTTTCAAGAGTTCGTATTCTTCTTTGGTCAGGTTGACGATTTGAATCTGATAACTGTGACAGTCGTCGGGTCCGTAAGTGATGAAGTCGATCAGATTCTTTTTGTAGTCTTTTCTGACTTCACTCATCTTAGTAGTGACTTGATAGAGATTGAACCACTCATTGTGTTCGTACCTGTCGTATGTGATGTAGACTTTCATTTTTGATTACCTCTTTTCTTTATATAAATTATATCATGTTTAAGAAAAAAGTAAACAGTTTTTACTGTTTACTTCTCGATTATTTTATATTTGGTAATCTTGATGTCTTTCCAACCGTCGTCATTGTCGAATACACCGTCCATGAAGTCTCTCACTTCTTTTCTGACGTTGTTGATTTTCCAGTTCTTCAGTCTGACGATGTCTTCGTCGTTATTGAAACGGTCGTTGATTTCTTGTTCGGTCGGTTCGTGATCGAAGACGTACGTTTTGTTGTTAGGATGTCTTCTTTTCTGACCACAGAACGTTCCGGACCAACTTACTTTTACTTTGAACATAATTGTTACCTCTTTTCTTTCTATAATAATTATATCACGAACAAAGAAAAAAGTAAACCGTTTTTTAGACGATTTACTTTTTCTCTTCGAGTTATTCTTGCGGAACGATCTTGATTTCGTCGTCAGTGATTTCGATCTTCACCACAACCGCTTCGATGCCTTCTTTGCGAGCATCTTCAGCGTAAGACTTCACATAGTCGATCGTCTCGCTGACATAGAGAGAAGTGTCTTTGCTGACATCGAGCAGCAAGCTAGAATGAATGTCAAGAAGGTTTCCGTCTTCGTCAAGAGCATCGTTTAGAGAGTAGTCGGTATCGAACCAATCAGTACGACCGTTCCAGCCTAACAGAATAGTATCGTCAGGAATGTCGTTCTCATCGTAGTAGCAAGCGACGGCATAGATTGTCTTCATAGTTATTTACCTCTTTTCTTTATATGATAATTATATCGCAGAAATCAGGCTTTGTAAACGATTATTTTTTCGCTGCCAGAAATCCGCCAGAAAAGAAAAAAGACCAGACGAAACCTGATCTTTTTCATTTTGAATTCGTGGCGGTTAGTCTTCGTCGTCGCTCTCTGGAATCTCGCCGTCCAGTATCTTGACGACCGGCACCAGAGAATCGCCTTTGAACGTCATCCAGCGACCGTCCTCGAACAAGTACGCATAAGCCCAAGCAGTATGACTGACCGTAGCGAAATCCTCCAAAGTATCCGACTTCACTGCGACCGTTCGCTTCTCGCCCCTCGACCTGTACGTGTCGCACATCGATCTCGGATGCATGGCTTCGTGGTAGTCTTTGTAACCGCCTGAGAGGATCGCCGCTCTTGCGGCCGCCGAATCTTTCTCATCCTTCCAAGCGTTTGGATTCTCCACAGGCTCCCAGCCGAGCCTCGACAGATCGCCTAAGCCAAGCAACTTGTCTACGGTCTGCTCGTCTTTGTAGTGGAGCGCGAGGATCTCGCCGACCCCTCCTTTTACGTATCCGTCGAAGTGGCAGTATATGGACGAAATCGTACCGTCTTCGTTTCGCTTTCCGATTCTGCAGGGTGTTGACATAATGTATCCTCTCTTTTTTCTACATATATTATACCGCGCAAGTGCGAGTTTGTAAATAGGTGAAATAAAGAAAATGCGCCCGACTTTCGTCGAACGCGTCCGATTACCACGCCCTCTGAACGTAGAACCTGACGCCGTTGTCGCAGATGTACGTCTTGTCGTGGTTGTCGTCGTACACTTCGCTGATCCTAAGACCCTTGCGCGAGCAGATGGAGTACATGCGCTCGTTCGCCGCCTGGCGGCTGGAGAAGGTTTCGCTGACATTAGGCATAAGCCCAGTCGACGCCAGCGAGTATACGTGGTTTTCTAAATAACCGAACATTAGTTTACCCTCCTGATAATAGTTTAGCGTCGTTTCGGACGGGAGGGTCGCAATCGATTATTATACGATGTATTAGAATTAATTTAGCGAATAATTTTATTTCGATTTTGATCTGTCTAACTCGAACTCAGCGCAGTTCAGATCAAGCTTGGCTGCTTCGCGCTCGAGGATCAGCTTCGCTTGGTTCACTAGGTTGTACGCCTTAGCCACCGCGTCGATCGAATCCGGCAGCCTGACTTGAGTATCCTTGTCCAGCCCTAAAGTCGCTGAATCCAAACCGTCCAATTCTCGCGCGAGCGAATTCGCGAGCGTGCGAAGGACGTTAGAGTCCTTGCTCGTGGCGACGAACTTAGTCAAGCCTTCAGCCAATTCGTTTTCCATGATGTTTCCTCCTAGAATCCGGAATTAGGATCGATTTTCCCTGATCCATTCGGGGTTTGCGAGCCGATGAACGTGCCGATCGGCTTCGAGTAGCTCTTCTCGTACACTTGCTTGGCCCAGGCGAACTCGTTGTATCCGTTCGTGGTGGCGATCTCGATTATCTTGAGCTTCGCCGCCTTCGACTGAGTGTACGAGTTCAGGTTGGTTTGGAACGCGGTCACGGTCGGCTTCGACATGAACTTCTTGCCGTCCACCAGAGTGTCGATCCAGAGCTGCATGGCCGACAGCACTTCGGGATCCTGCTCGATCAGCGCCGTCCTCAGGTTGAGGCGGATGCCTTCGCGCTTCGCCTTAGTGGCGTCGTCGCGTCGGGTCTTCGCCTTCTTCTGGATTTCCTTGATCGCCTTCGGGTCGTCCTCCACTATCACCGCGTACATGGATTCGACGTCGATCTTGATCCGGTTCGGGTCGTTTGGGTCGGAATGGAGCGCGCCGACCCGCTCAAGCGCCTTGTCCAGCTCGATCTGACGCTCTTTGGTTATCGTAGTGCGGGATTCGACGTACTCGCGGTCGATCACGAAGAAGCCGCCGTTCGAAAACAGCTCGTCTTGCTTCTTCCTGATGACCCGAGGATACACGTTCAGCAGCTCCGCCCAGTACGCCGCGGCTTCGAGCCCAAGCATGTTGGCGAGCTTTATGTTAACTTGCAGAAAGCCGTATGGGCTCATCAAATCAACGTACATATATAATTTGCCTCCTTAGGCGTTGGTGAGGCCAGAATGGCCTTTATTGGGCCGACAGGACCGCTTTGGCGAAGCTCAAAGTCTTCTCGAGCTGCTTGCGGAGCTTAGACCCGTTCATGGAGCGGATCGCGGAGATGGCGGCGGAGAACGCGTCGCAGTTCTTCACGGCGTAGCGCTTGACGAACTCGTCGGCGTATTCGGTCGGGAGATCATTAAGCAATTGGATCGCCTTGAACTCCCAGAATTCCCGCTCGGTCGATTTCGCCTCGGTTTCGGATCCGTCTTCGGAGAGGGCCTTGCGCTTGACCGACTTGACGCGGGTGGAGTCGCCGTGGGCGATGACGTCGAGGATGATCGCCTCGACCAAGCGGTTCTTGTCCACTACGGTCTGGATCATGCTCTGAGCGGACATTGCGGCATTAGCTTCGGCGATGTAGTCGGATTCGCCTTCGTCTTCGACGGTGTCCATGAGCGAGGTCTTGCCTTCCTCGTCGATCGAGGCGTCGAGGGATTGGGTGAGGTAGTTCGCCTTGTGCTTGTCGAGGTTCATCTCGTAGTAGTGCTGCTTGCGGATGGTCTCGATGCACATGTTGAGGCATTGCTGCGCGTTGACGTTCGGATCGCGCTGCCACTTGCGGTACTTGCAGGCGTATTCGATCGCTTCGTAGAGCCAAGCCATGGCCTCTTCATATGAGATCATGCCGGAGCCTTTCTCGACGATCTTCTTAGGCTTGTCGCGGAAGCGCTCCATGAGGCCGGACACGTAAAGGCACTTGGCCTCCTCGTCTCCAGCGTCCTTAGCGGCGCAGTATCCGTCGAGCATGGTGCGGATGGTGTCCTTGGCGGGATGCGCGTCGTACTTGACGCCCTTCACGTCGAATAAGAGCTTGGCGTATTTGTCGTGCTCGGACCAATATGGGTTATAGGTTGCCATGCCTGGCCCTCCTTTCGTTTATCGTTTGGTTTTTATCGTTTGTTCTTGCGATCAGTGAAGTGGTAGCTGATCTTGCTGGTGAAGCGGCTGACGCGCTTCTCGGCGCGGGCCTTGGCGATCTCTTCGACGGTGACGTCACCGCGATACACTGCCGCGGCTTCATGATGATCGAGCCTGATGAGCTTCTCTGCCTTGGCGTCGCTGGTCTCGCGCTCGAAGATGTAGTAATAGGATTGGTGGTACGGACGGAGACAAGGCGTTCTGGTACCTTTGTAGAAGACGGGTTGTGTGCGGGCCACGCCGACGTGGGTGCAGGTCCAGCCGTTGTCGAATTGCTTGTTGATGTACTTTGATTTGCGCATATTCTTTTCCTTTCTCTTATGCGATTATTATAACGCGCCAGTGAGGCGTTGTAAACGTTTTTTTCGCGGAATCCCACTAGAATTCCACGTACTCATCGAACAGCGTGCCGCAATCCGCGTCCTCGCCATCCTGCTTGATGACGGTCTCTACGCAAACGCGGATCTTCGCTATGCCGTCAGACGAAGACGTCACGTTCTCAGAGATGTCGGCAAGCGTCTTCTTCGCGTCGTCGATCGCGGACTGCGGATCGAGATGCGTGCTTAATGTAGTGGTGGTGAGCGTGTCGCCATTGGCGTCGATCGCGTGCGCTATCACTTGGTAAACCGCAGGTTGGCATGAAGCGTCGTCTATATCCAAATCGATATCGAATTGCTCCGCGAGCTCTTCCATCATTTCGTCGAATTCGTCTTTCATGGTGGTTCCTCCTACTGGATTTCTTTGCCGCCTTCGTCGTAGACGGTCGCGTCTGATGGGTCGACGCCGATGTATTCGCAGATGGCTTTCTTGCCTTTCCACGCGACGTCGTCCGGCACGAGGTATCCGACGTTCTCTTCGTCGACGAACTCGGTGATCTTGCCCATGTAGAAGTTCTCGATCTCTTCCAAGCGTTCGTCCGACACTTCGCCTTTGGCATAGTATACGGTCTGCCAATCGCCTTGCGAGTATCCGCGGATCGTGCGCTTTTCCCACTCTTTGCCGGTTAGCTTTTTGAGCTCCTCGAACTTGTCGTAGTCGTAGGCGATCGTATCCTCGTAGCAAGTGCCGTCGTCGTTCTTGAACAGCTTCGTGTCTTCGTCGTAGTAGTCGTTGCTCAGCACCTTGATCAGGTCTTCGTCGCCGTACTCTTCGAAGTTCCGGTTGCCGGATATGATTATGGTTTTGTTATCGACCTCTTGGTCTATGCCGACTTGATCCGCGAACGCGTAGTACACGTCCCTTGGGTTCGACTGCCTTAATACCGTGCTCATGCTGCCTGCCTCTCTTTCTTTACTATATTATAACGCTCAAAGGCCCATTCGTAAACGGGCCGATTTCAAAATGTTCGGATCGCGTTACACGCGTCTGTAGCCGTACTTGCCATAGACGCTCTCGCGGAGGAACCTGCCTTTGGACGGAGCGGCGAGCAAAGCCTCGTAGACCTGCTGCGGCACGTTCGCGTACT
>Ga0326511_10002468_pt1 | contig 15020 bp, 12 predicted proteins | sample 0_2496_0518_D_FD_203701 | JGI IMG/M metagenome (GOLD analysis project Ga0326511, IMG submission 203701) | Bovine rumen microbial communities from UC Davis, California, United States - 0_2496_0518 | ecosystem: Host-associated > Mammals > Digestive system > Stomach > Rumen | place: USA...
AATTTTCTTTGCCCGGATATGCAAAAGCTTCTGCGCAAGCCGCAGATTTGTTTTCAGCCACATGCAGTGCTCGACCGCTTCAGCTTCCAGTTTTATCCGGACCTTCGCTTCGTCTATGATGCGGTTGTCATAATCTTCGTTCGCGGCGCGGCACAGATGGTAGATCATAGCCGCTTCGTGTTCGATCCTGCGCTTGATGTCCGGATATTCGTTGAACTTCGGATTCGATATGACTGTGCATGTATGGCTGTACATATCCAGAATTATGTCGAGCGTTGTAAATCGGTGTTCTGACTGGTCTTTCTTTCTCACGCTGCTCATGTACTCTCCTCCAATCCCGGATCCGCCCCTGGCGCAGGTGTGCGCCAGGGATCATTGAGATCATTCGGATAAGAACACGCTGGGGGCGCAGCGATGGGCGCCCCTCGCGTTGCCCGAGTTCAGAAGGCCCGACGCGCCGACGTGCCAGACGTTGCTCGCGCCCGCGCGATGGGCCGAGCGGCGGAAACAGTACTGCGCAGATGTCGGCGCGTTCAATGCATACTTAATCAGCCGGGTGTATGTTTTGCCTGTCGGTGCGGGCGTTGTTCTGCCGAGCAGCCGTTTGTAATACTCCCAGTAATTGCCTTCTACCCCGGGGAACTGCGGCACAGCATACATCTGTTCAAGCGACGCCAGAAATACGCGGTCGTAGGTGATGTCCTCAACGTTCTCATCAAAGTTGTTCGTAACCGTTACAACCTTGATGGGCTTGAAATGCCGTATCACATCATCGCTATATCCATGAAGGAATCCGTCAAGCGTAGCGGCGGCTGCAGGCGGTCTGTCCCATTCGTTCTGAGGTGTCCACCAGCCACCTGCGGCAGCTTCAGAGTTGAGTCTCTGTCTAAGTGCCGACTGGCTCCAGCGATTATAGCCATAGTCAACACGCGCCGGCGCATTTACTCTGCCGTTTGTGGCCTGCGGAGATGTCGAGCTTGTTTCTCCAAGCTTTGTCCCCGCATTTCCGTTTGATGTAACCCCGGTCTCTTTCGCTTCCGTGCTGCCTTTGGCGTATATGGTCCATGTAATCCCGCCCGTAGGATTCACGTCATAGTTGTTATGGCTCAGCACAAGCTGATCTCCCTCAGCCGGAGGATTCACGAAATTGAACTGGATATTCTGGCCCGCGATCCAGCCATTTCCGTAATTCATGCTGATTGCGATATAGTGTTCACCGGCTCCCTCTGTTCCATCGAAGTAGTAAAGTGCCTCGCACTCATCAAACGGGCATCCGGTCGGCGTGGTCTTATCCCACTCGAAGAACGCGCCGTGGACAGTCTCCCCGTCCTCAAGTTCTTCGTCGCTCTCGTGGCAAAGATTCCACGCGGGTGTGTACTCTGTCTCTCCTTCTTTCCAGGCCATGGAGATTTGATCTCCATAGTCGAGCAGTTCCAGAATCTCACCGTTCTTGCAAAGTGCGGCTATCGTCGCAATGTCAGAGGAAAGCGATGCCCGTTTGTCTGATGCAAGCAGGTCAATCGCAGCGTTCTGGTGTGAGATGAGGTGCCTGAGAGCATCCATCTCCTCTCTGAAAGTTCCATCTAAGATAATAGGATTTGTTACAATGCTCATGCTGACGTCTCCTCATATGTGATATTTATCGCGCCATCCACCACAGACAGGCCCAAATCATTGAATTTGGATATCTGTTCCCGGACAGCTTCTCCTGCGGTGGCTGCCACGCTTCCATCAGCCTTGACCCGGATGTCAATAAGTTCATCATCGCCCGGATTGCCGGCGATCAGGTTGTCGATGCGTGAGCGCAGCAGCTGCACATCAGTTGTATTTGCCTTGCCCGAGATATCCTGATGCTGTGTCAGGTATTTCCTGGCATCCAGTTCGGATTCCGTAACATACTCGGACGGTACTTCTTTCAGATACCCTGCGTCGTTCGTGAACTTACTGATTTTTGCCGGGATATCGGTCTTCTTCGCATACACGTTGTCGACCATGGCAGCGTCAGCTTTCGCTTCAACCATCCGCTGCACGTCATCAACCACGAGCTCCGGCTGGGCGTTGACATACTCGATCATCATGTCATACCAGCTCCGGAAAGCCTCCGGGATCTCAGTGCCCGCCGACATGGATTCTACTGTCTCGGTAGAAAAAATGACCGTTTTCGCCAGCGATCCGCTGACGTACCAGCGGATTTCTGCCCGCCCCGGCCCGGCGACAGCCGTATCTGTATCGTTCACGAGCCACGTCAGGCTGTTGCCCGAGCGCGAAGCGGTAATGATGTACGGGGCAATGTCACCGTTCCGCTGAAAAACAAGTGTGGCAAGGCCATCCCCGAAGTGCTCCACCATATACTTGAGGTCGAATACGACCTGCCGGACATTTTTCTCGCCCTGCTTGCCGAGCCTGATTTTCTTCGTGCCGGACTCGGCAGTTGAAATTGATACATTAATCATGCTGTTCTCTCCCAGATATACACAGCTCTGTAGGGCGGCATGGTCGCGATCGTCGCGGATGTTCCTGTGAAGCTGTGATTATGTGATTTGCCGCCTCCGGTATTTCCGGAATAGTAACCCTCAGTCGTGGTACCCGGCTTTTCCATGGTGACATGAGAAGCCGTCCCTGCACCGCCCAGCCATTTCGCCGTTCCATATACGGCATGGTTATGCGCCGGAATCTCAGACTCTGTCAGCGTGTGCCCTCCAACTGTTCCGGAAGGCTTATAGGTAACGCTCTTCGCACCTCCCGTACTCCCGTTTGCGTAAGTGGTTGATGCGCCGATCAGGACCCTGTCCTTAAGCTGTGTCCACGTAGTGCCGCCATAGATGGCCTTCACCTTTGCCATGGTGTCAAGCTTCGTGGAGTAGATAACCATCCCGACATAGCTGTTGATCTTCCCGGAATTTACGGCAGTTTCGAGTGCGGCGATTCTTGACCCCTGTGCGGATATAGCGGAGGCATTGCTTGAAACGCTGGAAGACAGGGAACTGATGCTGTTGGAGTGTGAGGTAAGTGTGGACGCATGCCCGGAAATGGCCGATTCATCCGTAGTAAGTCTGTCTGCCAGCTCTTTCCCCTGTCTGGCGTCAAGTACGCTGCCCTCAATCTCCGTCGAGAGATTGTTTGCGATGCTTGCAAACGCCGCCGCGCCGAGATCCGCAAACCACTTCTTAATCTTTCCGAAAAGAACGCTCAAAACATCGCTGTTTTCAATATTCTCCCGCGTTTCAGCCTGCTCAAAATGGATCTCGCTGGTGTCAAGATAACCTTCAGCGCCTGCTTCAGCCGCCGCCTGCTGCGCCGCTTCCGCTGCTGCCTGCGCAGTCTCCGCGGATCCTGCTGCCGCTTCGGCATACGCTGCGACAGCATCAGCCGACCCTGCTGCCTCTTCTGCCGATCCAGCCGCGGATTCTGCCGCCGTTGAAGCTGCCAACGCGGATTCCGCAACGGCTGCCACAGACGCGGCGTTCTGCTGAGCGTAGTATTTCGCGTTATTCTGATACTGTTCCGCGTCCGGCGTGACCGGAATGTCATTGATCGTGCCGTTGGCCCACGCTTCGCAGGCCCTGGCATTTGCCAGCGTTGAAACATAAAGGTCTTTCGCGCCGTTCTCCGGATCATAGTCTACATAGTCTGTAGGCTGTGCCCGTGATCTGATGTGAATGACGCCTTCGTATGTCGTGGTGAGATCGTCATCTCCCGCAGACACAAGGTACACAAGCAGGTCGCCGGATGACGTGAAATATGTATTCGGGATCCGGGCAGTCAGGACATATCCTTCGTCTGCTTCATCGATCCGGGCAGGGGCATATCCGTCCGCCAGTTCCATGCCGTTCATGTGATAGTGCAGCTGGTAATCCGTACCCTTCGGGAGCCGCGCCTCAAGAACGTGCCCCTTATCCCACTGGTAGGCGAGACTGCTCGCCTCCCGTCGTTCGCCGATTCTGTAGTAGTGAAGAAAATCTAAAATTATTGTCTTAGCCATTTCCCGCCCCCTCTAATGCCGCGATCCGGGTTTCGAGCGCTTCAATTCTGGTGGTCAGTTCCGCAATCAGGCTGCACGAATTTGCATGTACATTGTTGAGATGTGTGGAAGATCCGTCAGCGAAGCTCCCCAGATAAACGTCTGTGAAATTGGAAAACGCCTCTAGCCCCTGATCCGTGATTTCGATCATGGTAATGACTGTTTTTTCTTCCGTGTCCGGATCGACCGTGTAAATCATGTACCTGTCTTCTGCTGCCAGATACGTGAAATACCCCATCGCATTCGTAAGGACAAGCGGAACGCTTTCGTCTTCCAGTTCTTCCTCTGTCAAAAAGGCCGAGTCGATCTTTTCCGGGTCGATCGTCTCCGAACCAGTCGCCCTGTTCAACAGGTCAATGATATCGTCACCGTTTGCATTGGCCTTGGAAGTGTTAAACTCAGTCACCATTCTTGTGACTTCGTTTACCCGGCTCTGCATATTCGCAATCAATGCAGATGCCTGGGAGACGTCAACCTGCTCCGTCTCGACTTTCCTGATCTTCGTTCCGAGGTTATCACTGACTTTCGTGACTGCCTCAATCGCCTTCGTATCGTCGGAAGGCGGAGCCGTGACATTCCCGGTTATCCAGGCTCTGCCTCCGCCCACATGGATCTGGACGGTATCACCTTTCTTTGCGCCAATCGTAAGAGCGACCGGGGTTTCCTCCACACCGCCCGGGATATGCACGTAAGCGGTATTTCCAACCACCCGCGTGACCTCCGCCCTGGTGTCATAAGCTTTTGTCTTTGCCCGGTTTTCCCGCAGCGTGCTGGAAAGGGATTTGACCGTCATCGCTCTAAGCCCGCTCATAGGTCGCCTCCTCTTCTGTCCGACAGCCATGCCCGATCGTGATAGTCTGTGACCGCGACCGGTAAACGCCTGTGATTCCGTTTTTCGGATAGTGCAGCCGCACCAGATCGCCCGGCAGAATGTCGGGGTTATATCTGCGGGTGTAGTTTATCGTCCGTCCCGGTGACTGCAGTTCCGCAAGCCTCCGCCGGGCATAGTCATAAAGGTTTTCCCCGTCGCCCAGGGTAACGGACGTCTCCTGCTGCCAGATTTCCCGCCCGCGGGACGGAATGGACAGGGAATTGTTCGGGTCCATATCCTTCACCTCTTCCACCAGGTCCCCGCTGATCGCCCGGAAGCAGTTCGGACAGGAATACCAGTCATAAGTGTTGGTAACCTGCGGTTCCACCGCATCGTCTTCGAAAGCGTCGTACTTTGCGGAAACCGCTTCGGGATAAGGTTCGATCGAAATGGACCCGTCGCCGCCGATCCGGATCATCCAGCCGATGGCGTCAATCAGCCGCCGGGCCATTGAGAAATTCGTCTCATCATCCTCGGCAACGATCGCCTCTTTCAGTTTCGGTCCGTTTATCTTGTATGTCACCGGCGCAGGGCCGACACGCAGAAGCTCCGCCGCCAGTCTCGCGCCGTCCACGCCTTCCGCAGCAAAATAGCCGCGGGGCAGGAGCACGTCCGCGGCAGGCTTCAGGGTTGAATAACACTCAACCGAATAATGTTTCCTGATGCCGTCCATGACTTCCTGCGGGGCAGAGGTCAGGCCGGTGAAAAGAGCGACATGCGCGCCGCCGCCGGCCTGCAGAGTAGTGACGTACACACGCACCCATTTCTCCCCCGGGCTTTCAGTCATATCGAAATCGGCTGACTGCATCAGGTCATCTGTCGACCGGGAGATTGTGCCCGCCGTGAAATCTGTTGTCTTGAGATCCCGCCATGTGACGGGATCCACAAAATTCATTGAGAAGGAGGCGCTGAACCCTTTTTTCCAGTTCATGTTGTTCCTCCCTTGGATGTCCACTCTTCCAGGGTGACGCCCGCATAACCCTGCGGGTCAATCTTCTGGATCGCGAAATCGAACGTGACGTTCATCTTGTCGTAAGGAGTATTCTCGCTTACCTGTATATCAGCATCAAAGGAGGAGCCTTCCGGGGTCCTTACATGGCAGATGCCGGTATACTCCGCAAGCCTCCTGACCAGCGCGATCGTGTCAAGCTCCGTCCGTCTGGTCGCGTCGCAGGTGATTGTCATATCCCTTGTGACGCCCGGATTCCAGTCACCATGGACGGCGCCACCCAGGTAGACGGTCCGTTCAAAGTCTTTCTTCCAGCTGCTGCCGATGCTGTTGTTATACGGGAGCGTCAGCTGAAGCCCGCCGAAGTCGATTACAACGCCCGTCTCCCCGATATAATCATCTCCGGACAGTGTCGTGTCGATCCAGCTCAGCTGGCCGTCTTCCGTCACATAGTCATCGTTTGCGGACTTCGCAACGATGCGGTGACCGCCGAGCACGCCGAACGCGGAATAAGGATCCACATAGGTCTGCCCGAACTGCCCGTTGCTCACGATCAGTTCCGGCTTGTCAGCTGAGAGCCGGTAAATATCCACCACATCGCCCTCCTGATAGTTGGCCGGCGCTGTCACCTTGATCTTGGAGATCAGTTTGCGGAAATCCGCCTCAACTTCCACTTTCGGAAGGCCTGCCTTGTGCCGCCATTCAACCCGGAAAGGAAGCTCTGCGCTTGAGGACTGACCGTAATCATCCGATACAGTCGCAACGATTTTGTACTGTGCCCCATCGTCCAGAGATCCCAGAAGTGCCTCGAAGCCGATGAGGATCTCGCCATCGCCGACCTGATAGTATGATGCGATTGTTTCGCCCTCATATCCGTCTCTGACGGAATTGTCAGGCCTGAAGATGTGATACTCGGAATCCCGGATGATGCTGACCGATACAATCCCTGTCGTACCTGCTCCGGCCACAGTAACGCTGAGCGGCATGACCGCAAGAACCGGAACACCGTCATCTTCCGTCAGTGAAGACCGGAGCGACGTGCCGGTGATCCTCGCCTCAAGCGGCGCTACAGTGTAGATACTGACCTGATCCGACCATTCTGACTGATGCCCGGATTCGGACATCGTCCTGACCCGCAGATAGTGCGTGCTGTCCGGCTCCCAATCGGGCGTGATCGTGACGCCGTGTTCAGACTCCGCATGCGCGATTTCAGAGCCGTTTGTAATGATCAGCCCGTTTACCTCGCACTCGATCACTTCCGCGTAGGTCTGCTCTGTATCGTCAGTGCTTTCATATGACCAGGATAAAGTTACGGACTGTTCGGACGATCTTGCCAGTCTGGACGCTTCGAGGATCGGTTTCCTCGGTGCTGATCCCAGATCCACCTCAACCGCGTCGCACCACGGCCCGATGATAGTATCGCCTTCATCGGTCTCCTGATTCAGCCGTACCCTCACCCAATATGTCTTGCCCATTTCCAGATCGGAAATGTTCCAGGCGGTCACTTTCGCCGTCTGGATATCGTAAGTCTGCGGCTCAGACGTGGATTCCCACGCATCTTCGTGATCTGCCCAGGCAAGCGTTGCGGAGGTGGCCACGCTCCAAGACCAGTCCCAGGTCACCCGGACCGTTCCAGGTGATACCAGCGCTGCCGCCACATTTGCAGGCGGTCTCGCGCTTACGCCGGATACCCATGTGGCGTCTGAAGTCATCAGGGCCGTGACCTTATAGGCGCTCATTCCGTCAGATCTCGACTGCGCCTTATAGCTGCCGACGATCGCCCTGACCCCGAATGTATACGTGGGAACAGTTTTCAGCTCCGGGATAATTACAGTGGTCCGTGACAGCCCCGGCGCGATGATCCCGACTACAATTTCCGCCTTCGGTTCATTCACCGAACGATAGTAGACTGCCAGAAAGGCATCTGAAACGCCCGAGTGGTTATCTGCCGTGACCGTCGCCGTCCCGTTCTGAACGGAAACATTCGCCGACGGCGTCCCGGGTGTTGACAGCTTTCCCTTCAGCGCAAGCAGCACCTGGGAAAAGCCGATATTTTCATCATGTTTTGTCAGGACTCTGACAAAAATGCATTCATCATAGCCAAGCCCGACTTCTGCGTTGAAAGAATGCTTATCTGCGTTCCCGAGCGGGGCCGTTTCCAGTCCGTCCGACCAGCTCGCGCCCGCCGGGCAGCTGCAGCCGGGACCAGGCTTAACCTTTGCGAACTGTGTTATTACCGAATCGATCGGATACTGGTTGTTTCTGTTGATCGTGAAATTCGTGGTGATATTTATCACCCCGGTTGATATCGCTTTTGCAGACGCGCTTTTCAGCTGTGCCGGATGCGGAATTGCGTAAGCATGATTCTCATACACCCATTCGCCGTATCCGATCGGTGTCAGGGAAGCCGCCCGCAGCCATCTGACCCCACCGTCTGTGGCGGAAGGTTCAACGTAGGTTTTGCTTCCGCTTGATTTGGATTTTTCAGCCTTGCTCTGCCCCTTCTCGCAGTTCTTCCAGTCCAGGTCCGCGCCGTCCGCAGCATTATGCACGTAAATGCTCTGCCAGAGGATTCCTTCAATGACTTTCTTCCCAGTCTCCTCGCCTTCCGCGTTCCAGCTGAATTCCCCGCTGTTCGACGCCTTCAGCTCAAACTCGATCTCCGGAGCCGGAGCGAAGTCATCGATATTCCATGTATATTCCGCCCACTCCGACCAGTCCAGGTCCAGGGTGGCTGTATTTTTCTGTGACCTTGACGGCGTATACCGAAAGCCAAAATCCATCAGGCCATATATGCGGTCGTTCTCATACTGCTCATACTGTTCACGGCCTCCATCCCACGGGCTTGTTTTTGTCTCGATATATCTCCTTGCGCGCCCCCTGACACAGAAGGTAAACGTTGAAATTCCCCTCCCGGGTTTCAGCGTGATGCTTGTCTGCGTCGAGCTGATTGAGACCGATACAAATTTCTGGCCGTTGACGGAATATTTAAATTCCTGGCCGAGTTCATAGCCAAGCTCCGACAGTTTCCATGAACATTTAAATGTTTCGCCATTTCTGTAGACAGTCAGGCCGGTCGGCGGGCTGGATGCATTGGACATCATCGAGCCCGGACCGCCTTTATTAATTCCGGAGATAGACCGGTAAACACCGGAGTTAATGTTTGCAATGGTGTTTACGATGCCGGGGGACAGGGCTGCAAGACTGCTCGGCACAGCCGCGGCAGAGCCGCCGTCATTGTTCACGGCGTTCTGGATGCCGCGGGAAACAAGGACGGTCTGAGGGCCATTGTTGGCCTTTACGACAGAGGTTTTTGCACTCTGGACTGATATGTGTAAATTAGCCATTCGCCATTCTCAGCTCCCTTCTCAGAATTCTCGCGACTTCCTGCGCTGTCTGCTCCGGCGACCTGCTGCCATCAACATATATGTTGATGGGTCGCTGGGATCCGTCGCCGAAGCGCTTGTCCATCTCAGACCAAAGTTTTTTCAAAGGCAACACTGCCTCTGCTCCGGCCTCTCCTCCGACAGCGCCATTTCCGCCAACCATACCGAACAGCGTCGGCCTTGTCAGAATACCGCCCTGTGCAAAGTTCGTGTACCCGCTGACGCTCAGGCTCGGGTAACTTACAGACGTCTTTCCATCGGAAGACGTTGCTGTCTGCATGCTGACCGATATAACCGGCAGCGATCCGTGCAGCGGCGGAAGCGACCAGGAGAAATTCATAGCCTTCTTAATTTCGGAAACCGCCGTGCTGACAGCCTGCTTTGCAGTATCCAGCGCCGTGGTCGTGAGTTTCGGAAGTTCCCACGTGAACGTCATGGAGGTTTTCATAGTATTCACGGCAGACGATACTGCGGCCTTTGCCACTGTAAGCGACTGCGTCTGCACAGCCGGAAGAGCCAATTTGCAGTTTTCTAAAAATCCTTCCCACGCAAGGATTGAAGCTTTCACAAACTCATTTGCTTTCGTGATCTCCGAAGTATCAACCTCATTAATTTTCAGCTTCGCATCGGCAAAGGCCTGCGTCATTTCCTCGGTTGCGCCAGATACTTCCGTTACAGGGTTTTCTTCGTCGCTCTTGCCGCTAAAAATGCCTGTGACTGCATCCCATATACTTTTAGCAGCAGTCTTAATTCCTTCAAATGCTTTCGTTGCCATCTCCCCGAAATCAGGAAAATCGATCGTGACTGTTGAGAAAAAGTCCGTGACTGCTTTCCACGCAGTTTCTGCAAGTCCTTCTAGTCCATCCCATGCATCAGTTGCAATTTCCGGAAGAGATGGTGGATCTGCATTATCAATAACGCCTTTGATTGATTCCCAGATCCCTTGTGCGGTCGCTATAAATCCAGTCCACAAAGTGCCAAGCGGAGCAGGAAGTGTCGGACCTAAGCCACTGACAGCACCTTTGATCTGTTCCCAGATTTGTCCTGCTGTTGCAACAAACCCTGTCCACAACGTTCCGATCGGCGCGGGAAGCAATGGACCTGTTCCACTTACGGCTCCCTTTATGGATTCCCATATCTGTCCGGCTGTTGAAATAAAGCCCGTCCACAAAGTCCCTAACGGCGCAGGTAATAAAGGACCAAGACCGCTGACTGCTCCCTTGATTGCTTCCCATATCTGTCCAGCAGTAGAAATAAACGCAGTCCACGCGGTTGCTATCGGAGCAGGGAGTTCAGGACCGCCGGTAAATACACTTTTAATTGATGCCCAGATCTGCCCAGCTGTATTTGTAAATGCTGTCCATGCAGTCGCAACCAGTGCTGGAAGTTCTGGTGCGCCCTTGAATACTCCTTTGATCTGTTCCCAGATCTGACCTGCAGTAGATGTGAAAGCTGTCCAGCCGGTTGCAACAAGCGCCGGAAGTGTCGGGCCTTCACCTGTGAAGACATCTTTTATGCTCTGCCAGATCTGTCCAGCTGTTTCTGTGAAAGAGTCCCACAAATCAGTTACAAAATCTGGAAGCTGAATTCCACTTGTGAATACAGACTTAATCCCTTCCCATATTCCAGAAGCAATTCCCTTGATTCCGTCCCAGGCATTTGTCAGAAGCTGACCGACACTGATTTCGCCAGTAAATACGCCTTTGATGTTTTCCCAAATGCCTGTCGCAATTCCGACAAGTTCATCCCATGCAGTAGTTATCGGTGCGGGGATCTCGATCTGCCCAAATGCACCTTTGACTTTATCCCAGACCCCGCTGATCACTTCTCCAACAGGCCCGAATGCTTCCTTGACCTTATCGCCGATCGGGCCAAACGTTTCAGCTGTCCAGTCTTTGACTTTGCCCCAGGCATTTTTTATACCTTCTCCAAGTTTTGCGGCGGCTTCTTTGACCTTGTCCCAATTCTTATACAGCAGAACGCCTGCTGCAACCAGTGCCGCTATCGCCGCAATTGCGATGCCGACAGGCGACGAGAGGAAGCCGATCGCTTTTGATACTATTCCGGTTATGCCGCCAAGTTCCCCAAGCTTTTTAAAAGCGCCGCCGACTGTGTCAGCAAATTTAGAAAAGACAAGAAGTACCGGACCGACCACTGCCGCAATCATGCCCATCTTCACTATGAACTCCTGCTGCGCAGGTGTGAGACTCTGGAACCATGCACTAAGTCTTCCAACCATCTGGCCAAACTGCTCAATTGCAGGCGCCGCCGCTTTAAGGATCGCCCCGCCAAGTTCGATCGATGTGTTTTTTAATTCGTTCAGGGATTTTGCAAGCGTCCGCTGAGTTGTACTGTCAACCTTCTCAAAAGCCTGCTGCAGAACTCCGGCAGAGCTACTCATGGACTGCATCGCGCCATTAAAATCTTCAGCGTGCTGAGTCAATGTTGCGGCTGCTTTTGCGGCTTCCTGTGATCCGAACATGTCAGCCATGGTTTTGCCGTTTTCTTCCGCCGCTGAAGATATAACATCAAGCACATCAGTGAGGCTCTTGCCTTCTGCCATCAGTTCAGAGAATGACTTTCCGGTTTTGTCCTTGAGTGTATTGGCGGCAGTCGTGCCGGACTTGCCCAACTCATTCAACATGCTGTTGATGTAAGTGCCGGACTCAGCGGTTGCAATACCGTTTTTAGTGGTCGTAACGTAAGCAGATGCCAGCTGATCCAGTTTCACCCCGTACATGGCTGCGCTGGGGATGACTTTACCCATGGAAGCGCCAAGTTCATCAACAGTAGTTTTGCCAAGGTTCTGTGTAGTGATCAGCCTGTTTGCGATTTCCTCTGCGCTTCCGGCAGAATCGCCGTAAGCGTTCATAACAGTCGTAAGCGTATCAACAGCAGTCTCTGTGCTGGTAAATCCCGCAAGCGCCAGCTTGTTCGCCTGTCCGACAAACTCAACCGCTTCACCGGTTGACCGGCCTGCGGAAATTGCGGAATATACCGATTCTGCTATGGAGTTCGCAGATATGCCGGTTTCATTCGACATATCAATGATCTGCCGTTTCAGGGAATCAAGCGGGACTTCTGTTTCGTTTGCGATTGTTGCGACCTTGGCAAAAGAAGTTTCAAATTCGGATGCGCCCTTTGCCGCGGCAGTACCAACTGCAACAATTGGAGCGGTTACAGCGCCAGTGAGGAATTTACCGGCTTTTCCGGCTATCTCCCCTGAACGCTGGATGGCCTCGCCCCACCGTTCAAGCTTCGCGTCGTGATTCCCAAGCTCCGCACTGACGGAAGCAAGTTTTTCCTGATAATCCCCCAGGGACTTTGTTGCCCGCTCAACCTCAGCACGTTTCTTAGCAACCGCCGACTCACTGGCGTTCTCATCGTTCTCCATCTCCTGCAGCTGTGCGGACAGAACCTGAACCTTCTTCTGGTAAGCCTCGGTCTGCTGCTGAAGATACTTCTGCTTGTCCGCCAGCTTCGTGGCGGCGGAGGTGTTCTTGTCGTAATGAGACTGCGCGTTCTTCAGCTCTCTGTAGTTTTCCTTGGTCGCCTTGGTAACGCCTTCAAGCGCGGACTGAAAATCCTCAACGCCATCAGCAGTAAACTCAAGACCTACCCTCGTGATCTGATCAGCCATCTTCTCCCATCACTTCCTTCCGCCAGTCGGCATAGTTCTTCCTAAACGGCCTGCTTAAATAGACCCTCATCAAATCGTCTTCCTGCAGGGTATCGAAAAAGGAGCTGACAAATTTGCTCAGCTCCCCGCGGTCCACCCATATCTGCAGGATCTCTCTCACGCCGTTTCCGTACCTCCGGTAAAGCTGATCCGTGAAATAAAAGTCCCGGTGTGTGATACTAATTTGAGCGCCTGCGAAAAAAAATCCCCAAACGCTTCCCTGTTGATATATCTGTCAATCAGCCCAACCAGCTCCGTCAACGTGAGGGATGCGATGTCCTCGACGCTCACGCCGTATCCGGATGCCAGCAGGCTGTAGATTTCACTCTTGCAGGTTCCAAAGTTCGACAGTATGGTCTCGCCCCCGATCAGAAAGATTCGTGACCGCGCCGCATCGGCTTTTGCTTCCGCCCGCAGCTGCCCCTCCGTCCATTCTTTTTTGGGGATAGGCGTAGTTTTCCCGCCCTTACCAATCCTGACCGGCTGTGTAAATTTCGCCGCCTCTATCAGATCTGTTCCGATCCGCTCCATCAGTTCGGACGCTCCGACCTTGCTCAGAAGGGAAACCATCGGAAAAAGATCGTCAGCCGCAAGGTCTCTCAATTCCATTTCATCCGCTCTCATCTATCTGCCTGCCTCCCTATCCAGAAAAAGAACAGGCAAGGCGTCAATCTGCCCTGCCTGTTCTGCGTTTGTGTTTATGTTCAGGCGTTGCCCTTCAGCGCTTTGGCTGCGTCCATCGTGGTGAGCGGAGCCGCAAAGAAGGCCTCTTCCGTGACGGTATCATATCCGGTTTCGCCGGTGTTCACACGGACCGCGATGCCCTTATCGTCAGACATGCGATATGCACGGATGGTGATATCATCGGTCTGATCGCTGTGGGACTCTTCAGAGGTCGCCGTGCTGTCGCTGTTCTCAACCAGCTTGCATTTCGGATACCATCTCAGATCCAATTCGCCATTCTTCTTCTGAACAACAAAACCGTAAGCAAAGTACGGACGGACTGTTCCAAGCTTGCCCTCAACGATAACTCCACCGTCAACTACATCTCCGCGCATCTTTGCAAGAAGCGTATCGGAAAATGCGAGGTTAGTTTCCTGAATATCCTTGGACTGGATTTCAGTATCGGAATCGTAGATCGCGCCGGATGCATAGCTGTCATAGCTATCAGAATTATCCGTCACCTGAACCTGCGTGACGGTCGGCAGCTTGATGACGTCCTTTTCAAACGTATCAGTCCAGTCATTGTTCGCGTCCATCGTGTTAAAGCAGATATACTGCGCTCCGACTGTCAGCTTGACACTCGGTTTCTTTTCGGAAATTGCCATAGCTTTTTCTCCTATCTTGTGAATTCTTCGGCCATCAGCCGGATATATTTATCCTGGTTGCGCTGATACGTCGGGTTCAGATGCGCCCGCGCGGCCATCTTCCGGGTCCCGTATTCAACAAAGCGCCCATATCGTGCGCCCCATCCGACCTGAACCTTTCTGTCCGCCGTCTGGGAGGCAACCGTATCCAGCATGTGTGTCGGATGTCCTGTTGCGGATCGCGGGCTGGGAAGCATCCGGACGTCATCAACAAGGGCGTCCGCACCCTTCTTCAGGATCTGGACAACTCCGTCACCTGACATCTTCTTCAGGTATTTCCCGACCAGCTTTTCAAAATCATCGAATCCCCTGCCGTCAATATGCAGCCCCATCACTCATCTCCAAGGACATCCTCAAGTACATCAACGCCGCAGTACCAGTGATGATAGCCGGGGCTATTCGTTCCGGCCACGTACTCGTGGAAGAACTGCGGATGCAGCCCCCGCTGATTCAGTGCACGTTTCAGCGCCTTCAGTCCGGCGTCGCGTCCTCTGGAAGAACAGTATGATACCTGATACCTGACAACAGTTTCGTAATCGTCGCCGGATGCCATATCGTCGGTCCATACATATTCCCAGTAGGCTATCTTCGGCAGAGTTTTGTCCTGATCAAGAAACTGCTCTCCCTCTCCGACCGGAACGCCAACTTCGTGGATCATCTGAGAAAACTCATTCTTTGTAAGATTCATTCGTCCACCTCATACTGCACTTCAGGCGTGATCAGCGTTACCTCTGTCTCCGGATATCC
>Ga0326511_10002469_pt1 | contig 15011 bp, 15 predicted proteins | sample 0_2496_0518_D_FD_203701 | JGI IMG/M metagenome (GOLD analysis project Ga0326511, IMG submission 203701) | Bovine rumen microbial communities from UC Davis, California, United States - 0_2496_0518 | ecosystem: Host-associated > Mammals > Digestive system > Stomach > Rumen | place: USA...
ACCTACCTGGAGCGGGGCTGGGTGCAGACGGTAACCGAGGCGCAGGCGGGGTGGCTTAACACTCACGGCGGCGCGGGGATCCAGCCCGGCGCGCGCCTGATCATGGTGCCCCGCCCCACGTTCGCCACGGCGGCGCAACAGGGGAAGGAGCGCTGGCGCAAGATGGCCCGGGCTTTGGCCAAGAGGCAGTCTCCGCACATTGACCTGGAGGCAATCGCCGCGGTGATCGGTGCCGATATGCAAAACGCCGTGAAGGAGATCATCGCCACGGGCGGGGGCTTTGCGGAGCGCCGTCCGCTGACCCTGGCGATTTATGCTGCGGAGTTGGCAGGAGATAACCGGGGAGCCGAGCCCGGCGCGGGCATGACCCGCACACAGCCCCTGGTCAAGACAGGGGAGTTCCTGGGCTCAATCGCTTTTGAAGTAACCGCAGGCGGGGGTGATTAATGGATCTGGTGACTGCTTTCCTGGATGGCGCGCGCTGGGCTAGACAGCGCTCCCTGGCGGCCGACGCTGACGGGGAGCACTGGATCACCGTCAATGGCGGATCCAAGACTGGCGGCAAGGGCGGCGGCTCCCACGTCAAACTGGACGGAGAGGGCCGGATCGTCGCGGGCATGGGCGGCAAGTTCTCCGGGCGCAAGATCTCCGAGGTGCCGCGCAAGAAGGCGGCTTCCTCCCCTGTCCCTGGCGGTGCCGCGTCCGCGGCGTCCCAGGTGCCCGCCGTTAAGACACAGAGCGCGCCCGCGGCATCCGTACAGCCCGCCACCGCCGGGGCAAACAGCGGCAATTCCGGCAGTCCTGCCGGGGGTGCTTCCTCCGGGAGTCCCGTCCGGGCGCATCCTGAGAGCGGCCGCGCTGTCCTGGACTACACGCTCCCGGACAAAGTGCCAGAGCACCTGACCCTTCAAAACCGGGACCGGAGTAACATGACGTCCACCGATCAGATCCGGCAGATCGGGCTTAATCCGGACTATGACCGGATGAGCATAAGCCGGACCATGGCAGACGGCGCGCCCATTGTGGCCTATGGCAAGATCCCCGGGGAGCAGATGGGGCGGGCCGTCCGGGTGACTGACGCCAACGGCGGGAAGATGATGGTCCAGTATGCTGTGATGGAAGCGGCTGACGTCCACGCCTCCCACAATGCGGGCGGTATCTCCGATCCAAAATACTATTCCGACGACCCTAACGTGACCCGGGCGATTGCAGGCAACGGCAGGATCGCCGGGCTCCATGATGCCTATGCCCGGGGCACCGCAGGACAGTATAAAGAAGATCTGAAAAATGACCCCGATCACGGTATCGATCCGGCGGTTATCGGCAAAATGAAACAACCTGTCCTGGTCCGCGTTATGCAGCCTAAAGACATTACTCCGGACATCGGAGACCGATCCAACACGTCAAACAATTTGAGTCTGAGCGCGGTGGAGCGGGCCAAGAATGACGCGAGCCGGGTGGATTTTAAGCACATAGAGACATACGAGGACGGCAAGCCCACCAAAGAGGCGGTCATGGACTTTGTGCAGTCTATGCCCGCGTCGGAGCAGGGCTCCCTGGTAGACACCACCGGGGCACCAACCCGGGAGGCGCAGGCGCGGATGGAGGCGGCGATCCTGGCCAAGGGCTATCCTAACGAGAAGATCATCCGCCTTGCTACGCAGGCACTGGAGCCGGAGCAGCGGCGCATAATCTCCGGTCTGACATCATCCGCCGCGGATGTGGTCAATCTGGGGGACTCCAGCGATCCGGCTTATCAGGTGGGTCCGGTTTTTGCCGCCGCTGCCGAGCGGGCGATCCGGGCCAAAAATCAGCGGCAGGGCGCCGATCTGGTGCTTAATCAGAACAGCATGGGCGCCGTCTCCGGCAACGACGAGCTGGAGAGGGAGATCGCCGCGCTGATCGTGTCCAGCGCTTCAAGCAAGCAGATCGCGGAGCGGCTGAAGACCGCCGCACGGCTGATCAAGGCCGAGGGCGATCACGCGGATGAGGATCTGTTCGGCGCCTACCAAAAGACCCCGCCGCAGGAGATCATCCGGCGCTGGCGGGAGCAGGAGGGGATCCGGTACTAATGCTTAACCTGCACGGAATAGTCCGGGGCGCAATTACCTCCGTCCACGCAGACGAGCCCTGCCTGCTGATCCAGTCCGCGGGAGCAACTTCCGTCAAGGGACGCATGACGGCGGGCTATGCGCCCGCGGTGGCGATGCGGGCGCAGGTGCAAACCCTGTCCGGGGACGATCTGACCGTGACCGGAGAGACCGAGCGCACGGAGCGGGACCGGAAGTTCTATCTTTACGCCGAGGATCCTGTCCCTGCCGGGCAGATCCGGACCGCCACCCGGACGGGCGATTACATCTACCGGGTAAACTGGGGGACGGTCTGGAAGGTGTATAACGTGGCGGAGGATTTTTCCGCGGCGGGCTGGGTGCAGCTGCTGGCGTCTGAGCAGGTGGCAGGAGGCATCCCGGCAGGAGTGACCGAGGCGATCAACAACTATCAAGCGGGAGCCGGGACACCATGAGCGCGCAACCCCTGGATCTGCTGGGGATCGTCTTTGACTACGTCAAGCAATATGCCCAGGTGCCCGGGGCGGTGGCGGCCTATACGGACGATCAGATCGTCCGGGGGCAGCAGAACGCCGCGATCCTGCCGGAGCTGACCGAGTTCAGCGTGATCACCTATCTGCGGGGGATCCGGCACGGCACCACCCTGGAGGCGCTTCCGGATGAGAACGACGCCGCCCTGGTGGAGGAGAAGGTGGAGCACCTGGTGCAGGTGGATCTCTATTCTGCGGAGCCGTACACCCCGCAGGAGAGCACCCGGGAGCGGGCGCAGGCCCTGGAGATGATCAGCCGCTCCGGAGTAGGGGCGCGGTTTTTTGAGTCACAAAACGCGGGGCTGTCCTTACTTTATGCCGAGGACATCGGACTCCGGCCCGGCTGGGACGATACCAAAAACTACACCGCCTGTTTCACAACCATACTACACATTGAACAAAATTTTAACATTTCCTTAACGGAATTAAGCTTCACTGGGCTGAACGTGCGGAGCGTCCCGGCCCATGACGCAGCAGGACGGACAAATCAGCCCGGCTGGCTGCTGACAGAAAACGTGGATACCGATCATACATAACTGGGGGATCATAGAGATGGCAATACCTGCTTCGGATCTGGTCAAGATCGTGCCCCGCGTGCTCGCGGGCGCTGGTCAGGATCTGGTCTTTAACGGCCTGTTTCTGACGGCCAGCACCCTTGCGCCCGTGCATGGACTGCTGACCTTTTACAGCGCTGAGGGCGTGGCCGACTATTTCGGGGAGACGTCGGATGAGGCCGCCGCCGCTGCGGTGTATTTCGGCGGGTATAATAACTCGCTGACCAAGCCGCAGAGCGTGTTCTTTTACCGCGCGAACACTGAGGCCGTGGCAGGCTTCTTCCGGGGCGGCCCGGCTCCGGCGCTGAGTGTGATCACGGCGATCAGCGCGGGCACCCTGACGGGGCAGATCGGCACTGAGGCGATCAGCCTGTCCGACGTGGATCTGTCCGGCGCGGCCTCCTATTCCGCCGCCGCTGAGACCTTGCAGACCGCCCTCCGGGCCGCTGGCACTGGCACCGCGGTCACCGCCGCCACCGTGACCTATTCCAGCCTGACCGGAGCCTTCACCATCACCGCGGGCACTGCCGCCGCTGGCGTTAATGTGGACATCACCGGGGGCACCGTGGCTGAGGCCCTGGGCTTCACCGCCGCCGGGGCCGCCGTGTCTCCTGGTGCTGACGCTGAGACCTGGGCGCAGATCCTCAACACCGTGGCGACACAGTCTCAAAACTTCGCCACCTTCACCACCGTTGCGGAGCTAACTTCTGCCGCTGACGCGCTGGCGATCGCCGGATGGGTGCAGACACAGTACAACACCGGATCGCAGTTCCTCCATGTCCTGTGGACCACGGATGCCGCCGTGACCGTGGCGGGTGATACCACCTCCCCCGTGGCGCAGGTGCGGGAGACTGAGCCGGAAGGCGTTGCCGCCGTTTACGGTGGGATCAAGTATGCCGCCTTTATCATGGGCGCGGCAGCCTCCATCGCCTGGAATTATGCCAACAGCACGATCACCTTTGCCTTCAAAGCGCAGGCCGGGCTGGGCGCCAACGTGCAGGATCAGGCCGTGGCTGCCGTCCTTAAGGCAGGCGGGATCAACTTTATGGGCAACTATGCGACCCGTAATGATGATTTTGTGTTCCTCCAGCCGGGCGCCTGCTTTGGCCGCTTTGCCTGGATTGACACCTACCTCAACGCCACCTGGCTCAATTCCGCTTTGCAGACTCAAATCATGGCCGGATTTGAGATGGCTCCCCGCGTCCCCTACACTGACGCCGGGTACACCATGATCCGGGCATGGGTGCAGGACGTGGCAGACCGGGCGATCAACAATGGGGTGATCGATCTGGGCGTCAGCCTGTCGCAGACACAGCGGGCAGAGCTGATGAGAGAGGCCGGGGTGGACATCACTACTGAGCTGTATAACTCCGGCTACTACCTCCAGATCGTGGACGCCCCCGCCGCCACACGGCAGGCCCGGGAAAGCCCCGCGTGCAATTTCTGGTACACCTATGGCGGATCGGTTCATCGCCTCAATCTGCCGTCCACCGCCATCGTTTAAGGGGAGATTAATATGAGTCTGGGAAACATCACATCGGCTAACGCCGTGATCGTTATGACGGTGGAAGACCTGTTCCCCGCCGGAGTGCGGCTGGAGCAGTTTGCCACCGATCAGGCCCTGGACGGGGACGATCACGAGTATGCGCAGGCCCGTATGGGGGTAGACGGCCAGCTGGCCGCGGGCTATGTGCCTAACCCCTGGAACGTCACCGTTATGCTGGAGGCGTCTTCGCCCTCCCTTAAGATCATGCAGGCGGTGGCGCAGGCTATGCGGACCAACCGCCGGACCTATGAGATCACCTTCACGGTCACGATCCCGTCCCTCAAGCAGGTGCACACCTACCGGGACGGCGTCCTGCAATCCGGCAAGGATCTCCCGGCGCTGAAGAAGACCCTGGATCCCACGTCCTGGCGGTTTGTCTTCGGTAAGTACAATCAATCGGGCATTTGATAGCATTGAGGAGGGGGACGGCTGGCGCTGTCCCTTTTTTGAGTGAGAAAGACCAAAACAATCACGGTCAATGACCGGGGCGCGGTCAAGACCTTCCGGATCACGGAGATGAGCGCCTACCACTTTGAGCGCTGGCTTATCCGTGCCGGGCTGCTGCTGTGCGGCGCCGGGGTGCTGGGGGAGACCAAGATCGGATCCATCACCAACAGTCAGGAGGCGCAGGAGGCCATCGCCCGCTTCCTGGTCACCGACGGGCTTAAATCCCTGGGGCGGCTCAAGCCGGAAGACGTGTGGCCGCTGTATGACGATCTGCTGTGGTGCTGTGAGCTCAAGGTGGGGGACTACTATTCCCGGCTTGACGCTGACACGGTGGACGCGCAGATCGAGGACGTGCGGACCCTTTTTACTCTGCGTAAGGAGGTGGTCATGCTCCACGTGGATTTTTGGCTGCCCGGCAGCCCCTCCGGCTCCGTTTCCCCGCAGGCGGGGACAGCAGGGGCTTCCGGCAGACCTGTAATATCTCCGGCCTGATCGCCACCGTGGTTATCCACCGTCTGGCAACTTTGCAGGAGTTGCAGGCGGTCTACAGCTATGAGGATCTGTTTGACCTGCTGGAGATCTTGCAGGTGGACGCCTACAATCAGACCATAGCGCAGCAGGCGCAGGAGAGGTCATGGCAGACACGATAATTGATAACTTGATCATCAAGCTGGGGCTTGATCCTGCCGGGGTCCGGAAGGGACTGGAAGAGGCCCGGAAGGACGCGGACAAAGCCGATCAGCACTTTGACCAACTGGGATCCAAATGGGGCCGCGGGCTCATGGGGATCGCCGGGCGTCTGGCGGCTCCGGTGCTGGGGGCTTTCTCCATCGGCAAGATGATCAGCAGCTACACCTCCAGCGTGGCGCAGGTGGCGCAGATGACAGGCCGCTATTCGTCCAAGCTGGACGAGTGGCGGCTCAAGCGCGCCGCCCTCCAGCGGGTGACCAAGGAGGATCTGGATCTTTACGTTAAGACCCGGAAGGCCCTGACCGGGTTCCAGATCGCCATGGCGGATCTGTCTGCCAAGATCGTGCGCCTGTTTTCCCCGGCGATCCGGCTGGCGGTGGAGTGGCTGAACAAGTTGTCGGACTGGGTGAGCAATAACAGTCACAACATCATCCGGTTTTTGACCGTCGTTGCGGGCATATTAACCGCCCTGCTTATCCCCTCCATCATCCGCATGGGCCGGGCGCTGCTGGCTAATCCTTTGACGTGGATCATCGCCCTGCTGGCGGCGCTGGCAATCGCCATTGATGATCTGATCGTCTATATGCGGGGAGGGGAGTCCCAGTTTGCCCAGTTCTGGGCCTTGTTTGGCACCGGGGAGGAGATCTCCGAGAAACTGGCCGCCGTGTGGGAGTGGCTGAAGGACACGGGCGCCGCCCTGCTGCCCTACCTGATCAAGATCGGGGTGGTGATCGGATCCTGGAAGGCGCTGGGGGCGATTTTCGCGGGGATCAAGGCCGCCTTCGGCGGGCTGATCGGGACGGTGGTCAAGCTGTTCGGCATCCTCCGGGCACATCCCTTCCTGCTGCTGCTGACCGCGATCGTTATGTGGTACGAGCGCTGGGATGAGATCCTGGACGGCGCCGAGGCGCTGTGGAACGACTTTTGCGACCTGGTGTGGGCGGGGCTTGACGCCGCCTCCAGCTGGGTTGCCCGGGCCATGGAGGCGGTGGTCGGTGCGGTCAGCGCCGCCGTGAACAAAGTCAAAGCGGTCTGGGACTCCATCATCGGCTGGGTTGCCCGGGTCATGGAGGCGGTGGTCAACGGCGTGACCACGGCAGTCAACGCGGTCAAAAACGTCTTTAACTCCGTGATCGACGCCATCAAGGCGGCATGGACGGCCATGATCGACGCCATCGTTGCCAAGGTCACCGCCCTTGCAGATAAGATCTCCGGCGTCTACCACGGGCTGAAGCAGACCCTGGGGCTGGAGACGTCGGAGGAGGAGCGCGCGGAGCAGACCAGGAGCTTCTACAGCCCGGAAGAGCAGGCCCGGCTGATGGCCGAGGGCGCCGCCCGGCGGCGGGCCCAGGCCGCCATCAACCGCGCGGGAGCCGTCTTCCGGCAGAACGTCCCTGCCCCTGGCACTGGTGCCGCCGCCAGGGGAGGTGCCGCCGGGGCCGCAGGAGGCACCGTCAACAATAACAATCAGACGATCAACGTCAACGGAACGGGCGATCCGGAGCAGGTGGCACAGCGCGTCGTTGCTTTGGAGAACTCCGGCGGCGCGGGCGGGGGGATCACATATCCCGCCGACACGGGCGTTATCCAGTAACAGGGGAGGGCTGAGACATGGCGATCAGTAACCGCCCGCAGGGCGCGAGCGAGTGGACGATCTATGACGCGGAGACCGGGGACGCCGTGACCTTCCGGGCTTTCCTGGGGGCCGACATCACTTCGGAGAGCAAGATCATCACCTCCCCAGTGGAGCAGGGATCCTTTGTGGCGTACAACAAAACGCAATCGCCTTTTGAGATTTCTGTGGAGGGGGCGATCAGCGGAGAGCCCGATCAGCTGAACGCCGCCCTGGAGGCCCTGGACGGCATGACCCGGGACACGAGGCTCTACAACATCGTGACCCCGGACCGCGTGTATAAGAGCGTCAACCTTTACAAGCTGGAGTACAGCCGGACAGCGGATGACGGGGTGGATCTGATCGTCTTTTCCGCCCGGTTTGCGGAGATCCGGCAGGCCGTGGGGATGTATGGCGCCGCGTCTGTCCGGCTGGGCAAGCGCTCCAACCGGGGGCGGCAGCAGGCACCGGAGGAGAGCGTGGCGCACATGGTAGGCAGGTGGATCAAGGGGTAAAACTGTATGCAAAAGATACCTTTGCTGGCCTTGCCAAATCAGCAGCTTAACGCGGTGCTAGGTGATCAGAATGTGACCATCGCAATATATGATCGGGCCGGATTTTGTTATATTGATCTTGCCGTGGGGCAGGATTATGTGGTACGGGGGCGGCTGATTAATCCTGCTGAAAACCTGATCCCCGCGGGGCGCGGCTTCACGGGGCAGATCATGGTGATCGATATGGAGCGGCTGCCGGAGGAGCAGGAGCCGCCGGAGTACAGCGGACTGGGCTCCCGGTGGGAGGCGTTTTTCCTCACGGATGATGAGGCCGCCGATCTGACAGCGCGCCTGGAGTCCCTGGCATGAGCTACCCGCAAAAGGCCCCCGCGGAAAGCGGCCACGCCGCGTCCTTCAAAACGCGGCACATGAAGATCGTCATCACTCTGGCGGCGGGGTCATTCGCGGGCGGCGGCAATCAATACACCATCACCGATCTGGCCATGTCTGCCACGGTGGAAAAGTTACCCTGGCCGGACGGCGGCAAGTGTTCGGTGGAGATCTGGGGCCTACCCCTGGACGTCATGGAGCAGCTGTCCACCCTGGCCTTCCGGCCGTTTTACCGCACCCGGAATTACATCAACATTTTCGCCGGGGAAGGCTATCCCGACGGGATGCCGCAGATCTTCGCAGGCTCCATCGCCACGGCGGGAGCGGACTTCAACGCGGCGCCGGACGTTAAGTTTAAGATCGAGGGGCAGGTGGGCTTCTTTGGCCGGATCCAGGCGCAGGGGCAGACCGCCGTCCACGGTCAGCAGGCCGCCGAGGATTTTATCCGGGGTCAGGCTGAGGGGGCGGGCTTCAGATTTCGGAATGAGGGCGTGTCGGCTAGCCTGAGTAACTGTGTTTTTTCGGGGTCCGGTATGCAGCAGGCGCAGACGGCGGCCAATATGATCGGAGCCGAGCTGGTGTATGATGACGAGGAGGCGATCCTGCTGCCTTCCGGCGGCACCATCGCAGGTGCCACCACCGATCTGACCCCGGAGACGGGTCTTCTGGGCTATCCGGTGATCACCCAGTCCGGGGTGGAGGTTAAGACGATCTTCAATCCTGAATTGAGATTTGCCGGATGTATCAGTCTGAAGACGTCCACGCCTAAAGCCTCCGGCACCTGGCGGATCGTCAAGCTGAGTCACAAGATCGCCGCCAACAAGCCGGGGGACGGGAGCTGGGAGAGTCATGTCACGGGCTTCTACCCTGCCATGTCCGGCGCTATGGGGAGATTTATCTGATATGCCCATTACTGACAATGACCGCCGGGGCCTCCAGCGGGACGGCACCAATACATCGGAATACAATCGGCTGAATTTCGCCACGGAGCAGCAGATCCGCAACTCCGTCAACACCGCCTGGATCGGGCGGGTGGACGCGGTGAGCACTGAGGATGAGCCCACCGCCTCCGGGACGGTGGACGCCACGCAGATGGTGGCGCAGTCCGACGCGGAAGGACAGTCCCTCCCCATGGCCTCCGTCCCTGCCCTGCCCTATGTGCGGCTCCAGTGCGGCATCGCGGCTTTGATCATCAACCCGGTGCCGGGCGATCTGCTGCTGTTTGATACCTGCAAGCGGGACTCGTCCACGGTCAAGCAGGGGACGGGGGAGCCCCAGCGGGCCGGGAGTTACCGCCAGTTTGACGTTTCCGACAGCGTGGCGGTGGGAGCGGTACACACCAAAGATCCGGAGGTGTGGATCCACATCAAGCAGGACAAGACAGTGATGATCCACGCCCCGGAAGGCGTCACCATTGAGACGGACAGTAAGGTGACCATCACCGCCCCGGGCGGGGTGGACATAACCGCGCCGACCGTCACCATGTCCGGCAATCTCCAGGTGGCGGGCGCCATCACAGCGGGCGGGGACGTCAAGGGCGGATCGATCTCCCTCCAGGGGCACACGCACCCCGGCGTCGATCGGGGCAGCAGCAACACCGATCCGCCGCAGTAACAGGAGGAGAGAGGATGATCGGGAAGACACTGACACTGAGCGCGGACTGGGATCTGACCCTGACCGCCGCGGGCACTCTGTCCACCGCCACGGGGGATTATGCCCTGTCGCAGAATGTTGCCAATGCGGTGCGGCTGTTCACCAATGACGCCTACTTTGACCCGGAGCGGGGGATCCCCCACTTCATTGTGGATCTGGGGCAAAAACTTAACCCGGCGGTGGTGCGGGCGGAGGTGCAAGCCGCCGCGCTGGCGGTGGACGGCGTTAAGGAAGCCGCCCTGAAGGACATCCGCCTGCTGACTGCTGAAGGCGCCGTCACTGGAGGGGGGATCGCCGGAGCGCGGACGCTGACGGGCGATCTGCGGATCAAGACAGAAAACGGGGGAGCCTATGTCATTACAATTTGACGATACCGGATTTACGATCCCGGACACGGAGACTGTCCGGGAGAGCGTCCGGCAGTCCTGGATCAATGCCTTTGCCGCGCCGGGGCAGCCCACCCTTAACACTGAGCCGGAGACCCCGGCAGGGCAATTAATTGACAGTCAGACCGCCGCCATCACTGAGGCGGACAGCGAACTGTTGTATATTGCGCAACAGTTCGATCCGGCAATCAACTCCGGCGTCTTCCAGGACGCCATCGGGCGGATCTACTATCTGACCCGCAAGGCCGCGGTGCCCTCCCAGGCGGTGATCACCGTGACGGGGCTTCCGGGGACGGTCATCCCCGTGACCGCGCAGATCCGCAGCACTGAAGATCAGACATTGTGGGGCGCCGCTGAGGCGGTCACCATCCCGGCGGAAGGTGTCGCTTCGGTCCGCTTTGCCTGTATGACCCCAGGAGCGATCACCGCCGCCGCCGGAACGCTGACCCGCATTGTGACCGTGGTTGCCGGGTGGGACACGGCTACAAATGAGGCCGCCGCCGCGGTGGGCAATCTGGCAGAAAACCGGGGGCAGTTTGAGTCCCGCCGCTATGCCTCCGTGGCCGTCAACTCCCGGAGCGTGGCGGCGTCGGTCTATGGCCGGATCATGCAACTGTCTGACGTGATCGCCTGCTATGTGACGCAAAACCGTGGAAACGTGCCAAAGGTGGTGGACGGGTACACCCTGAAGCCGCACTCCGTCTATGTCGCCGTGGTCGGCGGGGATGATGAGGAGATCGCCCAGGCGCTCTATGACACCGTGTCCGCCGGGTGCGATTACAACGGCAACACGGAGATTGAGATCACCGATCCAAACACGGGAGCGGTGGAGACTGTCCTCTTCCAGCGCCCGGACGATCTGCCTGTCCGGATCATGGTGACCCTGGTGGGCTCCGTGGACGATCTGCCCGCGGACTATGTGGCGCAAATCAGGACGGCGGTCTTCAATAACTTCTACGGCCTGGACTCTGAGATCGTGCTGGACGGGCAGCCCATCCCCCGGGTGACCATGGACACCACGCTCTTTGCTTCCCGCTTCCCCGTGAGCGTCTACAACCTGGGGATCCGCAACGTCGGATCGGTCAAGGTGGCCAAGGGCTCCGGCGCCTGGAGCGATCAGATCCGGATCGGGCTCAATGAGAGCCCGTCCTTGCAGGAGTCCGACATAGTGGTCGGCGTGGTATCACTCTAGGAGGCGGGCATGGCTGAGATCGTGACATCCCGGGTATCCGCCGGGATCTACCCCGCGGCGGCTGACGTGGGGCGCGCCCTGTCCAACGGCAGTAACAACTTGACGATCCCCGCGGAAGGCACTGGCAAACTGGATCGTGTGATCTACAGCACCAAGCTTACCACGGGGGCGGCGGTGATCCGGGAGGAGAACGGGCGCCGCTTTGTGGACAGCTCCGCGGCAATGCAGTCCGCGTACAGCGGCTATTATCAATTCACCTGCAACAACACCGCGGTCAATGCGGATGCGATCATCCGCTTTGACCTGCGGATCGTGGCCTGGGACAGGCTCGCCGCCTACATCGCTGCCGTGCCCCTGAGAGATCTTTACGCAATCAACACAGAGACCTTTTCCCCGCAATACTTCATCGGTCTGACTAGATACAACGATAGCGGCGGCATGGGCCTTTTGTGCCGTCCTTACAGGGGGCGGATCTGGCCCTGGGTTTACACCTACGGCTACGCCCATGCAAGCGTGCAGGGATGCAGCCCCCTCCCGGAGCGGGCGGTCACCGGGGAGTGGATCTCCTGCGAGCTGCGCCTGCTGCGGGTGTCCGGCACTTATCAGCTGGTCCTGCTTATGGACGGCGTGGCGGTCTACACGACAAGCACCCTGGCATCCTACGGCGCATCAGGCATGACAAACGTAACCCTCTATGACTCAAGTTTCATGCAGGGCAACGTCGGCACCTGGTACGCCCCTGTGCCCGTCATCCAGCTGGCAAATCTCAACTATCTCTACAAGGGCACGGCGGACATGGCGGCGCCTGCCGTCGCCATCACCGGGGACGTGGGAGACGCGTCCGCCCGTCTGACTGCGGAGGTGACCTTTGGCTGAGTATCTTCTGTGGCAGCTCACCGCCGATATGGCGGGAGATTATACGGCGGACAGCGACGGCTACGCGCTGCTCCCCCGGGAGCCGGATGAGCTGCTATGTGTCCCCTGGCTGAGGCACGGTCCATCGGCCAGCGATCCTTATGCCTGGATCGTGGAGGACTTTGACGGCGCCGGGCACATCACCGCCCTGCCACCGCCGGAGACCATCGTCAACGGCCGCGCCATCCTGAGCACAACTTACATTCAGCCAAACTGGCGCGCCCCCGACTCGTCTTTACCTTACGGCTGGCAGACCAATCTGGCGGTCTGGGAGTGCGATCTGGCGGTGCGGATCGGGGAGACCTGGCGGACGGGCCGCTATGGCATCATAGCCGACTACAACTCCTGGGGGCAGTACAACCCCCATCTCATCGTTGCGGGTACGGCGGCGGCACCGCAATTCTCACTAGGTCTGGGCACGACGGCATACGCCCTGGACGCCTCCAGGCTGCTGTCCGGCTGGGTACACATCCGGGTGGTTATGACAGGGTACGCGGGATCGTCCAATCCTGTGGCCGTGTATGCCGACGGGGCGCTGGCGCTGACTGGCACCTGCAGGCTGCCCGGGACCGAGGGAAGCTTCATCGCAGCCCAGGCCATGATCGACGCGGGCAAGACCTGGGGTGATAGCATTACCAAGATCATCTGTGCCAATCCCTCCCTGTCTGAGATCGAGGATCTGCCCGTCATGGTGCCCCAGGTGAGCATGGCGTGGTCGGAGCTGTCCACGGCGCAGGTGACAGCCACCGGATCGGCGGTGCTGGATGATAACGCCCGATCTGCCACCTACCAATGGGACGACGCCGCGGGGACGCAGGACGCCTCTCTGACCCTGGCGGCGCCGGAGGTGGGGCTGTTTGTCCTCCAGGTGACGGACGACGCCGGGCAGTACTGCTGGTATCCTCTGGAGGTGCTTAATCAGGGCGTCTATGCCTCCCTGCTGTGGAGCACCGGAGACACCACCGTGGCGATCACCGTCACCGCGTCCGGGACCTACACGGTGACGGTCACCAATGCCACCGGGAGCGCTGAGGCGTCTTACACCGTGACCTTCCCTGGTCCGGTGGAGATCTTCAAGGTTTTCAGATCGGGCGATCATGACGCCTCCCTGCGGGCGGGCCCGGTCACCGTCCAATCCCAGTATGCCGCCTCCCCCCGGATCCTGGCGCTGGCGGCGCAGTACTGGCAACTGCTAGACCCGACTCCTTCCGCCGACCTGATGATCAGCAAGATGATCGATCCGTCCACCGCTGAGGGGTACGGGCTTGACGTGTGGGGGCGGATCGTGGGGATCAAGCGGGCCCTGGTGCCCGTGGGGGGTGACTACCTGGCCTTTGCGCCGCCGTCCAACGTCGCCAACCCGGACGGCAACAGCTGGAACAATGCCCCCTTCAACCCGGTCAATTCCGCCGGGTACGCTTCCGATGCCATCTACCGGGTGTATGTCTATGTCAAGGCCATGCTCAATATCGGCAACGGGAGCCTGGCAGATCTGAACAGGTACTTCAGCCTGCTCTTCCCCGGCGGCGGGATCAAGATCATTCACTCCGGCACCATGATCATCCGGGTTCTGGATTTCAACGCCCGGCTGACCGCCGCGGACATCCTGGCGCTGCGCACCCTGGACTGGGTGCCCCTGGGGGTAGGCTGGCAGCTGTGGCAGGGCACTCCGGACTGTTTCGGCTTTGCCGGATCGGAGTTGCAGCCCTTTGACCAGGCGCCCTTCCTGTCAGAAAGCGCCCTGACGATCTACGACTGAGCATTGTGGATAAATTGTGGATAACTTTTGTGGATAAATTGAGGATAAATCATGCCAACTCATAACCCGCAACCGACGATCAGCGCAACCCGTCTGGGCGGATCTGCGGATGTCCGCGCCCTGCCCGATCAGCCCGTCTCCGGCACCGGAGAGGCGTCCCAGGCGGGCCTGTTCCCGGCGGAAACTTCCCTGCCCATCGCCTCCGGCGGTGTGCCGCCCTCCCGGCTGGATTTCAACGCGATCCTGGCCCAGCTGGGGGCGACACAGTATTACCTTCAGCACGGCGGGGTGTTCGGCTATTCCTCCGCGGTGTCCTATGACGCCGCCTCCCTGGTGTCCTATGGCGGATCGCTCTATATGGCCCTCCAGGCCAACGGCGCGGATGAGACCGCCGGGGTGGTGACCCCGGGCACGGATGAGGATGTGTGGATGGAGCTGGGGAGCGGCACCGGAGCATGGTCCGTGGATCGTCCGATCCGGATCGGCGACCATGACTCCACCCACTTCGGCGCCACCTACCAACTCAACGAGGGCGCCTCCCTGCTGACGCTGACCCTGCCCGGGCGGATCCACGCGCAGGAGATCTCCGGCTCCCGCGCCGTGGGGGAGAACACCACCTACAGCTATGATCTCTACTGCTGGGACACCTTTGGCCCCACGCTCAGCCTAGTCTACGAGAACAGCAACGGCAATCAGCGCACGGCGATGGAAGCCGGCTATGACAAGATCCGGCTCCGCTACCAAGGCGTTCCCACCAACTACACCCCGTGGAAG
>Ga0326511_10002470_pt1 | contig 15002 bp, 34 predicted proteins | sample 0_2496_0518_D_FD_203701 | JGI IMG/M metagenome (GOLD analysis project Ga0326511, IMG submission 203701) | Bovine rumen microbial communities from UC Davis, California, United States - 0_2496_0518 | ecosystem: Host-associated > Mammals > Digestive system > Stomach > Rumen | place: USA...
CAAGAATGGAGGCCTGAAGACTGTCTACAAGAATGATAGTAAGACAACCGTAAGGGCTCCAAAGTTGGTTGATGAAATTGGTGAGGAGAATGCGGAGAAGGTTTTTGCACTCATTAAGGACTGCAAGGATTTTTACAGATTTGATAGAGAAGGAAGTGATTTCTCATGTTCTATTGCCCTTGGTTGCTCTCCGATGAGTAGTAAGGAAAGGGTAATCCAATATTGGAAGGAACATGGTAAGGACATTACCATAGAGGATAGAGAACCTGATACGTTCTGGTATAGGGATGAATATGGCGATAAATGGGAAAAAATATACAAAGAAGAAAATGGAGAAAATGATACATAATTTAAAAGTTTTCCTTGGTGGAACTTGTAATGAGTCTACTTGGAGAGATGAATTAATTCCAAAGTTGGGGATTGACTATTTTAATCCAGTTGTTGATGATTGGACTCCCGAATGTCAGGCAGAGGAGGAAAGACAGAAGAGTGAAGAATGTAATGTTCACCTTTATGTTATAACTCCAAAACAGACAGGAGTGTTTTCTATTGCAGAAATGATTGAATCATCTTGTAATAAGAATGTCATAACTGTGATATACATTCAGGATGAAGATACTGCAGGATTCACTTTTGATGAGTTCCGAAAAAGGTCATGGAATGCTGTAGTAAAGATGGCTCAGAAGCATGGTGCATTCATTATGAACAATTTGAATGATGTTGCAACATTTCTCAATACATTGCAGGATAGTTATTCTATTACTCTTAACGACTCAAATCAAGTAATGTCATCAACATTAGCACAACCGATAACATATACAACAACAAAGACTAACGAAGTTTTTACATATGATTGACTTACAGAAAGAGATTTTTGAGGCTAAGAAGTCTCATAATCAAATAGCAAATATAGTTCTTGGTAACATTAAGACAGCCAAGGAGAAAGTAATATATGGTAATCCTCCAAAGGAATATACAGAAGCAATTGAGGCTAATAATCTCAGAAAGATTAAAGAAGAGATTGAGGAGGAATTGGACTATAATCTGAAGTTAGAGAAGACTGATAGAGCTAATGAACTCAAGGCACAGTTGGAAGTGATTCAGAAATATATGCCAAAGGAGGTAAGTGAAGAAGAAATTGCTGATGCTGCTCAAGCATGGTTCGTATCCTATTCTCATGATACAGGTAAGACTATCAAGGATGGTATTAATTTTGTAAAGAATATGTACCCTGCTGCCAACGGTAAGATTGTGGCAACTTGTGTCAAGAAGATTTTAGGTATATGAAGTTAAATGAATTGAAAAATTTGTTACTTGATTCTCAGAGATTATGGGAGATAGGTGATGGGAAAAATGTACATTTTACCTCAGATACTCATTTCTCTCATAAGGCTATCATAGGGTATTGTGAACGCCCTTTTGATACGGTTGAGGATATGGATGAGGAGTTAATTAAAAGATGGAATGAGACTGTGGGTGAAGATGATATTGTCTTTCACTTGGGTGATTTCTGTTTTTCAGGACCTCAGAAATGGAATCAGATATTAAAGAGGCTTAATGGTAGGAAATATCTTATCATAGGTAATCATGATATGTCATGTATATCCAAGAATAGTTTTATGAATGAGACCGTCAATTATTTTGACGGAATTAATCAACAGATGAATATTCTTATTGACGGTTGGCATATATACCTTAACCATTATCCTTTTTTGGCCTATGGAGGGGCATACAACGAAAAAAGAAAGGTTGGACAACTATTTGGTCACGTCCACTATTATAACGGCTCTAAAGGGCTGGATACGGAGCGTTTAAAGGAACTGTTTCCATTTCAATATGATGTGGGCGTAGATAATAACAATTACACTCCTGTTTCATGGAAGAAGGTGAAGTCTATCCTTGAAAGTTGTGGAGAATACGGTTATAAGAATATGGTTGAATTCAAAAAAGAGAATAATTAAGAATGGCATTATTTTGGGGAAGCAAGGAACATACTGAGAAGATGGCAGATATGTTCTCAGAAGAGATTAACGAATGTGTTGAGCATACAACCATTTATCGTGAAGTAGAAGAAATCACTGAACAAGAAGAAGGTATTGAACTTGATATTACTGTTGAGGATTTGACTACATCAGGTGCAATTGTTAAATACAAGGATTTAAAGAATTTATGCGCATTGAATTTTGCATCTTTTTTCAATCCTGGTGGGTCATTTGGTAACGTTCCTGTACATCTTGCACAAGAAGAATATATTTGCAAGGATTCTTTCTTATATAATGTACTGAAGGAGTTTCAGAGTGAATACAATATCAATAAGGAGTTGAGGAACAAGAATCTGTACAGAAATTTTGCATTGTATTCTCCTGACGTTATTTTTGTTAATGAATCTGATGAGGAAGAGGCAAAGTGTGACATTCTAACTTGCGCAGCACCTAATGCAACTGCTGCAGGTTCTTATCATAAGGTGACAAATGAGGATATTGAGAATACAATGTATGAGCGTATTGATTTTCTTTTGACCGTTGCAAAGAAGAATGACGTAAGAAACATTATCCTTGGAGCATTTGGATGTGGAGTATTTGGTAATGACCCTAATATAGTCTCTAAAGCATTTAAGGAACTTTTGCAGATAAAGGATTATGGTTTTGATAAGGTTATTTTCGCCATTCCTGGTGGGTATAACCTAAAGGTGTTTAAGGCTAATATTCTTGGAGAATCATAAATATCAATATAAAATAAAATAAAATGTTTAAATACGAAGGTTTTAGATTGTTTGGTGTTGGGGACAGTGATGGTGTTTTGACAGGCTCCGACTATGGTGATTATACATTAGTTGTTGCAGACTCAATTGAGTCTGCATATGAAATCTTGTTGTCGAAATATTTTGAAAAATGGAAAGAAAATCTTCAAGATAACAAGAGAAATGCTCACTTTAATGCAGAAGGAAATGCTCTTAATGGATGTGCCGAAATGTTTTTGGAAGATAAAGAAAAAGGTTATTACAATATGACTGACAAGGAATTGTTAGATGTTTACAAAGAAAAGTTTCCAATTAGTCATGTTGAAGACCTTCAAACAAATGTTTGGGATGGTAGCAACTCTTAAATATCAATATAATATAATTTAACATAAGAAAATCTCCGTAACTATCAACATATGACAAGTTACGGAGATTATTATTTTAATAGATATTGCAAGAAGTCCCCCTCCTTCAGGTGGGGGTAGTTCACCAAACTGTGGAGTAAAAGTAAACAGGTTCTTTCTTTTTTGGTTTAGCTTTTCTGTTTTTCCCTGCAGATTTTAACCAAGTGAAGTCATATAGCCATCCTTTCTTATACGAATAGAAATATGTTGCATAATCATTAAGTCTAAAGTCTTTAAGCGTGGTATATTTTTCTGCTATTTCTTTACACTCAGCTTTGGTTCTGGACAGTTTATATTTGTCTTTCAACCAAGTATATTCTTGTATCCATCCTCTTTTGACAGAGGTACGATAGGCATTGAAATATTTGGTACGGAATTCATATTTGTAATTGCATGACATTGCAAGTTTCTTGCATTCATCCTTAGTCCATCTTTTAGTCATAGGAGTAAGCCAATCAAATTCATCTATCCAACCCTTCTTAGTTGCCATGGCATAAGCATTATAGCATCCAACTTGAAACTGTCCTCTTGTCAGATATTTTTCAGCTTCTGTCCTGCATCTTTCTTTGGTCCATATAGATTCTTTTTTAGTCTTGGTTAACCAAGTATAGTCATTGAGCCAACCTTTTCTCCATGCAACTAAATACAACTTACGACAACATGCTAAAAGCTCTTTACGAGAAGTATATTTTTTTGCTTCGTCATATGCTTTTTGATATGTCCAATGATTAGTCTTCAGAATAGCACGATGTAGCCAAGTATATTCGTCTAACCATTTATATTTATAAGCCTTTTGATATGCAGGATAAGATTTACATCTAAAATCTTTTAATGTATCATATTTTTTGGCTTCTTCAAGACATCTATCATGGCTCCAATATAACTTTTTTATTCTCTTTAACCATGTAAAATCTTTCATATAACCATAACGATATGAAGCATAAGCTTCTTTTTTAAAATTTTGATAAAATTCTTGTAGTGAAGAACACTGCCTTGCAGCTTTCTCACAATGTTCTTTTGTATGTTTCATTTTAGCTTTGTTTAATGATGCTGCAAAATTAGTCAAAAAAGTTTGAAATGGCAAAAAAATGATGTATATTTAAGATAAATTAACTAAATAGGTTTTGAAACATGAAATAAAAGTAGTAACTTTGTAAGCAGAAAATAATCATTTAAAATAAATTAATTGTTAAACATAAAATAGATTAAGTTATGTGTTTCATAGGTTATAAAGATAATCTCAAGGTTGCAGACAGAGATATTAAATGTTACAAATGTTTGCAGTCTGACATGAAGTCTCCTTGTTATGAGGCTGAATATGAAATAGGTAAGGATATGAAATCCTTATTTACTTTTGAGCGGTTGGATGATAGTTACAAAGGAGTTTTAAAGGTAGAAAAAGGTTTACATAGCTATATTTCAATTGAGACTACCAAGAGAAAAGCAAAGAGGAAAGAGCATTGGTACAATCATGTTTTTATGTGTGCTGCTTCAAGCCCAATTGTTGTTGAATGTATTATACCTAAAGGAAGTCAATATTTAACCAATGGCATCGAATATGTCTCAGACTGTTTAAGGTCTATACAGGTGGTCTATAATAGACAGATAGATAGAAACTTATAAAATGAATCAATTATAATGTTATGAGTAAGAATCAGAAAAATGTAATTAAGTGGATAATTGGTGTACTTGCACTGATTATAGGAGGCTTCTGTATCGTAGAGCTTGTTCCTGACCCTATGGAGCCTGACAGGGAACCTCTTGTAGGAATTGGATGGCTCATTACAGGACTTGTAATGGCTTGTCTAGTTTTTGGATGGTATGGTTATCAAGTTATCTTTGGAGAGTCCACGGATGATAAGATAAGTGCAAACGAAGAAGTTGAAGCAGGAAATACAACTTGGAAAAAGATGTAAAAGTTTACAAAGTTAAAAATGTCATATATGACATATCTAATAGCTGTATTTTTGTTGAATTAGAAGGTTAATAATGAAAAGGTTTAGAGGATTAGCTTCTAAACCTTTTTTATGCCTTAAGGGAAAAACAAAAATGGTGACTACCTTCACAGGCAACCACCATTTACTTAAAAAATTACGATGTTATATTTAAAGTTTTAGTTTTAGGCTCTAAGACTGTTATCCTCCTATTCTTTCTTTAACTCTATGAGTTAATGCTTCAATGACTGATATTTCGGAGTCTGTTAATATGTTATCGTAAACCTTATCTTGAAGAAAACTTAGCATAGCAGACACTTCATTGGTTCTATGATAATGAGCCTTATCTTCTTCTGTCATAAATTTTGGAATAGCATTTTGCCATTCATGAATTAAGGTTGATGTTACTTTACCATTATTCTTTCTGAATTTTACCAAGCCTCTTCCACAGGTGATAAAGTCTTTAGATATGTGAGTGATAGTTGAAAAGCCAAGTGTTCTGTAATTCCTTTTTGAGTCTAAGAACATCACGTCATCACCTACTTTTAATGTATTATAATCATATGTTTCCATAAGCATGGTTATTTTTGTTTTTGACAAGGGCAATCAGGGTCATGGACAAGACCTCCAATAGAGTACTTGCCTCTTGGCAGGTCATATAACCTATAATGATGACCATTATCTGTGAATGTTGTTACATATAGTAGACATCCATCATGCTTTCCTACAACTTTTGAATTATTAAATTCTTTTGGCTCTTCTGACTCTTCATTATATCTAACGGTGCATGAAGTCCATATCAAAAGGTTCAAGCACATAACTAAGATTTTAATTATTTTTTCCATCTGTATAATAATCTAATTGTTTAATTGCTTTGAAAAGATTGATTAATTTAAGATTTTTTATGAGTTGTTCTTTGGTTAAAGGTTTGCCACAAACATCTGTGGAAGATTTAACTAAAGTTTCACAGCCTGAAGAATCAATTTCAAGAACAAGGTCATTGAAATTGACTTGATTATTCAATTCCTCTTCCATGTGTTCCTCTAAGGAACGTACAAGAGTGTGGAAGGGAATGTAAATGGGAGTACCATTAATTTTTAGCATTTTCTGTTGCATCATAAATTATTTCCTTTGGAATTAGTTGGTTGGAAGTGTAATGAGTTTTGTCATAAAACTCATTATTATATCCTTGGTAATATTTACTACCTTTAGGGATTATGCATTTAACAAGAATAGGAGCATCCATCCATACTTGTCTTGGCTTCCAATGAATGCAATTCCAAAAAGTGTCCTCTGTATGCTCCATAGCCTCATTTAAAATAGCATAAGTATGCAAGCCTTTAAATAATTTGCCATCTTCAGGCTTACCTAATTCTTCTACAGACAGTTCACCTAAAGTATATTGGAAGCCATAAGAAGGACCTTTCAAGTCTTTTGTAAGCCATTTGTAACAGGTTATGTCCTTTCCCGCTATTTTTGGTTTTGTTTGTTTTGTATATAAACACATAATATTTTTTGTTTTTAAATGTTATTTGATGGTGCAAAGGTAAATAAAAAGGTTTATATTACAAAATATTTCACTTAAAAAAATGTTAAGAGAAGGAAAATAATTTTTTCTTGTTAATTAATGTTAATATATTTGGTGGTTTCATTTTTTCTTTATACTTTTGCAGTCGTTAAAATTAATTTTTAAATCTTTACGAATTTCAAAAAAATGTGGCAGAAAATTAGGGAAAAATTTTGTTAATTCAACAAAAAATACTATTTTTGCATTTGTAAAAAAAATATTATAATTATGTGCTTAGTACTTAGAGAAAACAAAAAACTTAATACAGATTTAAATCTGCATTATGCAACAGAGGATATTGTTTGTTACAAATATCTTAAAGAGGACATGAAGTCACCAGTTCAAGATTTTCAATGGGAATTGAATAAAGAAGAAAGAGCTGTTGTCAACAAACTTAATACAATGTATTATTACATGAATCAACAAGAGTGGTTAATGACAACTACAGAAGATTATATATATAGACCTGCAACATGTGAAGAATCAACACAATTAAGAGCAAAACGTATAGACTTATATAACGCCTATGGTGGAATTCGTAATTGGGAGGTTGATGAAGGTTTATATTCTTATCCTATCAATTATTCATGGCTTAAGTTTGGTGATGATAGATACAAAAGATGTTTTAAATGCATAATACCAAAACACACTTGGTACTACAAAGGATACACCAAACTTAGTTTTATTGATGAAAATGATTCATTATTTACATACAAAGAGGTCCCAACCTATGCTTCTGAGTGTCTAATTCTTGTTGAAGAAATACCATTAGATTAATAATTATGCATAATGTTCCAATAGATTATAAATCAATTAACCTTGAAGGTCTGACTTTAGGCGAAAGGATGAAGATGTTACAGTCATTCTCTGACTATCAGTTAGACAGAAAGGAATATGTACTTTGTCATATTGATGGCAGGTCTTTTTCAAAGCTTATAAAAAATAAGTTTGAACTTCCGTTTGATAATAAGTTTATAGAATTTATGAATCAGACTGCTATTTACCTTTGTAATAACATACAGGGTTGTAAGTTGGCTTATGTTCAGTCTGATGAAATTTCTTTATTGCTTACTGACTTTGACAAGGAGGAGACAGGTTGTTTCTTTCAATACAGACTATGTAAACTGCAATCAATAATTGCATCATTGGCAACAGGACAGTTTAATAAACTATGGCTATTAGACCAAGTAATGAAGCGTCCTGATATTCCTGCTGACAATATAGTAAATGAATATAAGCCTGTTCAGTTTGACTGTAAGGCTTGGAATGTCTTTAACTATAATGATGCTTTTGCATGGTTCAAGTTCCGTCAGAACGACTGTATAAGGAATTCTAAGCAACAGGCATCACAGACATTTATAAAGCCTAAAAAGAAAGTTATTGGTTTAAAGGCTGATGAGCAAGTTGAACTTCTTAAAAAGGAATGTGGCATTGATTGGAACAACTATTCTAATGGCAAAAAATATGGAAGAATCATCCGTAGAACGACATATATAGCTGAAGGTGAGAATCCGACAACTCATGAGAAAGAAGTTTCAATAAGACATAAGTGGAGTGCTGAAGATGCACCAATATTTACTTATGATTATTTCGAAAGTAATGACCTAATTCCGAAGAAAGAAATGAATAATTAATTCAGATTAGATATATACAATGTTTAGTTTAGTAGCAGAAATTATTGCCTGGGTTGCCACATTCTTTCGTGGCGCAGGTATGTTGGCAAAGAATGCCAATATGGTCAAATATCTTGTTTCAATAGGTAACTTGTGTTGGTTCATTAATGGTGCAATGACAAGTAATGTTCCTCTTATGGTATCCAACGGCTTTTGTCTTGTGGTGATGCTATATGAGATTATCAAGAGCAAATATTTCGAAGAACCAAAGAAGGAACTTCTGAATGACTAACTGCTGTACACCCGAATTTACGCTTGCGGACTACTCTCCTATGGATGACACACTCAGCGATGAGGTACTAAAAAGTAGTGGTAGGATGAAACAAGAAGTTAATAATGAATAACAAGTTTGTTCAGAATTTAGCGTACAGTCACAATATCCTGATGGTAACAACGAAAATGACACAGATTATGGAGAGTAGTTATTTGTTACAGTCACACAATTCATGGTCTTATATAAGGCCTAAGAAGTGGTGGTTAAGACCCTTTCATTTTATGGCAAAATGTCAAAGTAAGTCTATTATTGAACAGTATTTCAAATATGATGTAAGAGCATTTGACTTGAGAATAAGGTTTGATGAAAATGGACAGCTTGTGGTTGCTCATGGTCCATTTGTCTTTGATATTTCTTATAAAAAACTATGTGAGGATTTGGATTTCCTTAATAGTAAGAAATGTACCGTAAGAATCCTTCACGAAGTAAGAAATGAAAAGCAACACAACTGGGAAAGTGTCGATGGATTTAGAGCGTTTTGTTCTGTAATGCAGAACAAATATCCTAATATTACCTTCTATGGTGGTAGGAACTTATACAACTGGGAAATAGATTATGAGTTTGGTAGAGAGCCAACAGAAGAGAGTTTCTATTCATCTGTAAGGAAGCCATATTTGATTGATGATTGGTGGCCTTGGCTGTATGCAAGATTCAATAACAAGAAGGTCTTGAAGAAAGGAACAGATGCAGAGATTCTTGCAATTGATTTTGTTAATATAAGGTAAATGATATATAAGTTCGGCAATGGATTGGATTTATTGCCGAACTTTTGTTTTTGAAGTCTTTCCTTTGGCTATTGTTTTATATGTTTTTACTCCACCTATATCATTAATATAGGTTATCTTAGTTTGAGGAGTTATAGCATAAGGCTCCTCATTTTCAATGATGGCAGATTTGATTTGAGAAAAACTATCTTCGAATGATTTGTTCTTTCCCCAAGTTATGACCCTGATTTGAGTTATATCATAAGATTCGGGAGCAATATAAAGTTTTCCAATCAAGACTTTTGAGACTTTGTTACATCTTTTCCATTTTCGAGAAAAAACATTAAGAATCAGAGTTGAGTCATCTAAGACATCAGCAGGAGAAATTTTCACTGGTAAATTATTCATATAATATATTGTTTTTGAATTTATGGTGCAAAAATATATAATAAAAACGAATATGACAAATATTTTTACTTAATTTTTGTTAATAAATTTGTTTTTACCAAATAAATGTTTTATCTTTGCAAACAGAAAATATATTAATCAAACAAAGGAGATTATATATGAAAAAGTTGATAATACTAAGTTTGGTTAGTTGTCTTTTCAGTTGCTTAGAACAAAGCATAGAAAAAGAATATATTATAACTTACAATGATGGTAGCAAAGATACTGTCATGGCTTATAACGTAGTTGTCCGCACAGCAGTTGATAACAGTAATCTTAGTTACTATAATTTCGAAGGAAGAGATTATTCAGCCGTAGCCTCAATTCCTTTCAATAAAGTAAAAAAAATTATGAATAGACATGATAACATTCGATAGTCATGACTCCTTGAGGGAGACATACGAAAAAGGTAAATATGACATTTACTTTCAACAGGGAGATACTGAATATGAGGTCAGGCACCTTGGTTCCACTCTTTTCTGCTATAATGCAGAGAAGGGGTATGGCATGGGTGCTATTCACAATTTTAACATCAAAGGCTTTTATGGTATCGAACGACCAGAGCCAGAACCAATAATTGAAGAAGAAGAGGAGGTAGAAGATGATAATCAAGATAGATATGGATGGTGTTCTGAGGAATATGAATGCCAAGATGATTGAGTTATATAATCAGAAATTCAAGACCAATCTGACAGTTGAGGATTTAACTGATTATGATGTATCAAAGAGTTTTCCATTGTTTGAAATGAGAGGAAAAACTACTGCAATAGATTTCTTTTTTCATAAAAATGCTAAAAAAGTTTTTTATTTGTCAGAACCTTATGAGGGTGTTGAGAATGCCATGCAAAAATTAAAGGACAATGGTCATAAGATAGTTATTGTGACTTGGCAGTTTTCAAATATAAACAAGAAATTGACTTTGGATTGGCTTGATGCACTATCAATTCCTTATGATGATATTTGCTTTACTAAGGATAAGTGGATGGTTCAAGGAGATGTGCTTATTGATGACAATCCTGAATTTATCCTTGACGAAAGAGACAGGTCATATAAATATCTTGTTCAACAGCCATATAATCAGGACTGTAATTTTGATGGTTCAAAGGTAAGGTCATTCAAGGCTGCTGTAGAGTTAATATGTAATGGTTAAACAGATTTGAAATTATGACAGAATTTGAAGATAAGATAACCAATGAGATACAGAGGCTATTCAACCTAATCAACAACTATATAAGTCTCAATGAGGATTGGATTTTCTATTTTCTGTCCCCATTGACTGATAGTGAGACGAACAAGGAATTGTTTGATTTCGTCAAGGACTATCCTGATAGTTGGAAAAATTATGCAAGCATTGAGGTAGAAGAAATATTTGGTTCTTTCGTTAGGGCATGCATCATTATTGATGACGATGATAATGATATACCTATAACGATAAACAGAAATATTTTTTTACCTAATTTCAATGAGAAGGTTATTAATAACAAGAAACTGTGGAATTACTCATTCAAGGATGCCAAGATTAGGATGATTAATGAAGATATTGCGGAGTTGAAAAAGAAACTTGAAACAAAGGAAAAAGAATTAGAAGAATTAAATAAGGAGGAAGATAAGAATGGATAGTGAGATGTGGATGGCAGCCTTCTTTGGCTGTATGGTTCTTGGTTTTGCAGGAATATTCAGTTGGAGCATATTGAATATAGAGAAAAAAAGTAAATACTCTTGCAAATAAATTTGGGATGCACGTTTTAAATGCAGAAGACTATTTTAAAGAAATAAGATTATGGCAGAAACAATAAATAGTAAGGTGCGTAATATCATGGACCGTATAGGGGATGATATTATGTTAGTAGATGAGTATATTTCTTCCAACGAGAATTGGATGTTTTATTTCATGTCTCCATTTTTACCAAAAATAAGTCATCCGTTTGGTGCCTTATTTGATGTCATGGAGGATTATCCTGAAGATTGGAGGGATATGATTTCGTTTGAGGTAAGATATGTTTCTCGCAGTAGTGTTGCTATAAATATTTACATTGACAATGGCACAGAGACACCGACAACTCTACATGGCAACATTCTTTTGGTAAATTTTGAGAGGGATGTCAAGAATAATTTCGAGGCATTGAAGACAGATATCACAGAGAGAAGGAAGAAAGACCTCTTAGAAACTAAGAAAAACCTTGAATGCAAGCTTAAGGAAGTAGAGAAGGAATTGGAAGTATTAAATAAGGAGGAAGGATAAGGATGGATAGTGAGATGTGGATGGCAGCTTTCTTTGGCTGTATGGTTCTTGGTTTTGCAGGAATATTCAGTTGGAGCATATTGAATATAGAGAAAAAAAGTAAATACTCTTGCAAATAAATTTGGGATGCATGTTTTAAATGCAGAAGACTATTTTAAAGAAATAGATTTGTGTGAGACAAAAATAGAATATCTACGTGGTGACTTTGAAAGTCTTAAGCATGACTTCAAGTTGCATAACCACAAATATGTCTTTGAAGGGAACATCTTATATATAAAGGAACCAAACGAAGTAGATTAATTATGACATTAGAAGAATGGTTAGACCAACCGTTTAAGACAGACGGACTGGGAGAATATGTCACCAATAGGGAATTTTACAGTTCAATCTCAAGAGCAAAGAGAAAATATATTGTAAGTAGATTGAAAAAAGGTCGTAAAATTGATTTTGATGAACTGTTTAATATGGAGGATGAACTATGACAAATTGGTTTAGTGACCATGATATTTATGGCATTGTCATAGCCTTGAATATATGTGGTTGGATGTTTATCTTACTCGTAATTTGGGTTTTATTTTTATTTTACAAAGAATGGAACAGACAGAACAGAATACGCCAAAACAAGAAGAGGTAAAATTAATCAATAACACAATTCAAGAGTTTCCTGTTGAACAAGATGACATCATAAAAATATATCGTTGCAATAATTATAAGTCAGCGGTCATATTACAAACAACCTTAGTTCAGAAAGGTAAGCAATCTCTTGTCAAAATGGACAGTAAAGGTTGGTTTGTCTTGGCCAAAAATTCTAAGAAAGATGAGACTCAGAATAAAGAAAGTGACAGGAAGTGATAATTCTATAACTCCATATTATGTTCCACAGGTTAAGGAGCATTGGTGGAGTCTAACATGGAATTGTCTAAATCCTCATGGATATATAACTTTAACTGAACAGCCTTTTGCAAGTGAGAAATCTGCTATAACTGCTCTTGAATGCTATATGAAGCGTAATCTCACTGAACAGACTGAACAGGTGGAATATTTCGAATATCCTGAAGAGAAGTTCAAGATGTTAAAGAATGAGTGGTTCGCTCCAACGGAAGAAAATATGCTCTTATTTGAAAAAGATGATGTTTTCTTGGTAAGTGATGGTACTGACTATGGTCAAATAGACATTGCACAATATAAAGACGGAAAATGGCTTAAGTACACAGGATTAGGTGAAAGTATAAAATTTTCTCCAGAAGTAATAAAGTTAATTTGGGAATTCAAGGAATGTTCAGAATTTATTTAAAACCTGAAGCAATATTGCTGACGGTTGAGACGGAAGAAAATGTCAACATCACTTCGCACAATGAAAGTGGTGAAGGGAATTATGGCGAAGCCAAACCAATAGAATTAGAAGAAATTTGGAGTGATGACAGAGAATGAGTTATGACAATATTAATTACAATCCTTTGCTGTGCCTTGACCTTTGCAGTTGGCTTCAACTTAGGCAAGTTACATCAGAATATAAATGACTTTTTCAATAAGTTAAGGGAAGAATAAGAATATAAATAAACAAACTGACGGAACTCGAAGGCCAAGAGTCAAATAAACAAATTAAATGCGGAATCCGTTAGTCTTTTCCACCATGACAGAAATGTTGTGGTGGATTTTTGTTAATTAACGTTAATAAATTTGGGAGTTACAAAGATTTTCAGTATCTTTGCAACATAAAACAATAAAATAAGAAATATATGAGACAGTTACAAGAAATTGAGAATGATATTAAGGAAATCTCCAATCAGATTCGTACCCTTAATGAAAAGCAAAAAGTATTAACTGCGGAAAGGAATGAACGCATGTTTGCCGACTTTTGTGAGGAACATGGCGTTAAAAGTGGTGATATTGTCGAACTCAACACCAAAGTTCCTACCCAAGTACAAATTGTTGACATGAATTATCATTATACAGGTTGGGTAAGATGTCACAAGATAAAAAAGAATGGCGAACCATATAGTAATCTAACGACAGAATTAGTTGATTTATTCGATGGTTGTAAGGTTATTAAGTCAATGGGAGAATAATTATGAAATTTTTGTTATTATATTGGGATGATAGTGATATGATTGGTGTTTTTAAAGACACGAATCTTGAACAAGTTATGAACACACCAAAACGTACATTTGCTGATAACTTATTATATCTAAAAGATTTATATCATTGTGATACACTTGAATTTGAATTTATTAGTAGTCACGATGAGTTAAATAAAATGAGAGTTAGCAGAGGTATGGAATATAAGCCTAGTCTTGATGAATACCTTAAAAATTGGCAATAGCAGTTACAAAAGAAAATAATCCTTATAAATAGCGGAGGAATAGATATGGAACAGAAATATTATACATTTTATTGCCATCATTTGAAGAAGTCTATAGGTGATGGCATATGTTGCTTTGCTTGCAAGGATTTTCAACGTGCTAAGCCTGATGAGAACAAAAAATGTCACTATGAAGAAATAACAGGAATTTATACAAGAGAAGTATAATAAACTTTACTTTTTTCATGTAAAATGTTGGTTAGAAGTAAAAACAAAATAAATTCAATTATGACAGCAGATAAAATTATGTGGCATGAGGTTGAAAAGGGAGACCTGCCATCAGAGAAAATAGAGAACAAGGGAAGTGAAATACTTCTATGTATTGATAATATGGGTGGTATAAGTCCATATTTGTCGTATAAGCCCAAGTTAAAACAATTTGGTAAGAAATTATGGCCTACTAATAAGTGGCAAGAATATAACGTAAAATATTGGGCATTGGTTGATATGCCATCATCATTCAAAACAAAGTAAAGACTATGATAGTAATAGAATTACATTATGATTGTCGTGAAAAGGAGTTATGGAAACATCAAGTCAAAAGGCAAGCTTTTAGAAATAATGAGGTAGATGCAGTGAATGACTTTATAAACGATTGCATTATTTCCAAAATGCCAAATTTTGAAGTTAAATATATAAATCTTAATTAAGCATG
>Ga0326511_10002471_pt1 | contig 14993 bp, 16 predicted proteins | sample 0_2496_0518_D_FD_203701 | JGI IMG/M metagenome (GOLD analysis project Ga0326511, IMG submission 203701) | Bovine rumen microbial communities from UC Davis, California, United States - 0_2496_0518 | ecosystem: Host-associated > Mammals > Digestive system > Stomach > Rumen | place: USA...
GAACTTTGACTTTATAAAGTTAGGTCCGTATGTGGCAACGATGGGACCGCTCAATAAACCTACTACTAACCAACGTCTGTATAAAGTGGAGAAAGACCTTTCTCTTACTGATATTACAAAGAAATTCTGGAAGAAATAACCCTAAACCTTTTATAAAACTTTGAACAATTTGAAACCAATATTCATAGCTGGACCTTGTGTCATAGAAAGTGCAGAACTGCTTGATACAGTGGCACGTGAGATAGTATCGATAAATGAGGCATTAGGTACGGAAATAATATTCAAGGCTTCATTTGATAAGGCTAACCGTACATCGTTGAAGTCTTTTCGTGGTCCAGGAATGGATAAGGGCTTGCAGATGCTGGCTGATGTGAAGTCTAAGTACGGACTTCGTCTGCTTACCGATATACACGAATCATCTCAGGCTGAGCCTGTAGGCGAGGTGGTGGATGTTATTCAGATACCAGCATTCCTTTGCCGTCAGACCGATTTGCTCGTAGCAGCAGCAAAGACAGGCAAGACGGTAAACATCAAGAAGGCACAGTTCCTCAGCGGTGTTGATATGAAGTATCCTGTCAACAAGGTGCTTGACAGCGGTGGTAAGGAGGTGTGGCTGACAGAAAGAGGCAATAGTTTCGGCTATAATAACCTTGTGGTTGATTTCCGCAACATACCAGACATGCTTGACATTACACCACGTGTGATAATGGATTGCACCCATAGCGTGCAGCGTCCTGGTGGTGGCAACGGTTCCACATCTGGTGACCGCAAGTTTGTTCCTTCTATGGCACTGGCTGCTAAGGCGTTTGGTGCTAATGGTTATTTCTTCGAGGTGCATCCTAATCCTGATGAGGGACTGAGCGATGGACCTAACATGCTGAAGCTGCAAGACCTGAAACCTCTGATAGAAAAACTCTTGAAAGAATAAAACGATGAAATCAATACGCGAAATAGCAACCCAAGCATTGCAAGACGAGGCGCAGGCTTTGTCTGATCTCATTCCTCTTCTGGATGAACAGTTTGACAAGTCTGTTGACCTTATGCTTCACTGTAAGGGCAAGGTGATAGTGACTGGAGTGGGCAAGAGCGGACACGTTGGCGCCAAGATTGCTGCCACGCTCAGCTCTACAGGCACACCAGCAGTATTTGTAAATCCGCTCGATGCCTATCATGGCGATTTGGGTGTTATAACCAAAGACGATGTGGTGCTTGCGTTGAGCAACAGCGGACAGACAGACGAACTGTTGCGCTTTGTTCCTATTATTATTCACATGGAGGTGCCAATAATAGGCATGAGCGGCAATCCACAATCGCTGCTTGCCAAGTATTCCACATATCACATTAACGTAAAGGTGGAGAAAGAGGCTTGTCCTCTTAACCTTGCGCCAACAAGCAGCACCACAGCGGCGCTCGCTATGGGTGATGCTCTGGCTATCTGCCTGATGGAGTTGCGTGACTTCAAGCCAAGAGACTTTGCACAGTTCCATCCTGGTGGTGAATTGGGTAAGCGACTGCTTACTACGGCAGGCGATGTTATGCTTACTGAGAATCTGCCGTTCCTCTCTCCTGCGATGCATTTGGGCGAGGCTATCATCAAGGTCAGTGCAGGCAAACTGGGCTTAGGAATAGCACTGAATGATGATGAGACAGTAGCAGGAATAATAACCGATGGTGACATCCGTCGTGCTATGGAACGCTGGCAGGCAGGTTTCTTTGACCATACGGTAAATGACATTATGACTCGCACGCCAAAGACTGTTACCACCAAGGCTCGTATCTCTGAAATTCAGAGCATAATGCACAGCAACAAGATACACAATGTACTTGTTACTGATGCTGATAATCACGTAGTTGGAGTAGTGGACAGTTATGCTTGCGTACTGTAATCTGCTTACTTGATAAACTTCTTATTGTTTACAATATTTATGGCATTGCTGTGAGAGTTGCCTTGCGCTCTTCCAGTAATGTCATAAATCTTTTCTGCCTTGTTCGTGTTATTGTTTTCGCTGATGCTGCCAACAGCGGTGGCATCATCTGCGAACAAAAACTCAGAAGTAATAGAAGCAGGACTTGACGCTGGGATAAACAGATATGCCTTGTGAGCTAAGTTGGTAAAAGCAGCACCATTGGCAGCTCCCCAGTAAAATCTCATGCCCTTGGTCGGGTCATTTGCCAATTTATAGTATCGTCCGTCGCCATTGCTCTGCAGTTCTTCTGCTTCCGTTCCATACAGAGCGTTGTCGTCATTTAGCGGTGTCAGGTTGTTTGCCGTAGTTGCAGCAGTGCTGTATAATAGGGGGTGGTACTCCGTGTTCGGAGTTCCCTTTATCATTACGGCTGTGTTGTGTGGCACGGTATTTCCTATATCGTTAAACCTCAGTTTGTAAACTCCCTCATCGTTAACAAGGCTCAGGGTGTAAGCCTTCATGTCTTCAGCTAACTCTACATCGTTATTCTCGTAATACATTGTGGCATAGCCAGTTTCGTTTAGTGTGAGGGAAAACGATGATGTAGTGGGGAGTTCTTTTTTATAGCAAAGAGCTATATAGCCGTTCGTATGTGTGTCAAATTTGTATTTGTATGTGGCATTAGTGAAAGTAGTTTGAGCCTTAAGCACTCTATAGCCACTCATCTGTGTCCTGATGTATGTTGCGTCAATAGCGGCAAAACTCCAGTAACAGGGCTCTTCAGATGCTATTAACGGATAATTATCCGCACCATTTTCAGCGAGTCCGTGAACATAGAAATCATCACCATAGTTATTCAGAAGAGCAAATGTCTCTCCTGATTTCTTGAAAATGTATTCGTAGGGATTGCCCGTGGTATTGACAGTTCCGAGTGTTATCTCGTCAGGCATGGAGGCGTTCTCATCATTAGCTAATTGCGTGGAGGTCTGATAGTAATTGAACATATTATTTTTAGCATCAGGCTCTCCCATGATGGTCAGATACCAGTCGTTGCCTGCATCCTGCATGCGTGAGGCATAAATAACGATATCTCCATCAGCCAGTTCATCAACGTTTTCGGCCGTTATCAGTTTATATGTTCCGCCAGTGGTTGTGAGTTTGTCGTATGCCTGCACGTTTGAGGCACATAAGAAAACTAACAGAGTGCAGAGCTGCATCTGTTTTGCCAAATTGATTTTTTTCATAGATTTTTTAGTTGTGTTTATCTAATACCTATTATGTATATTGTGTTATAGTCTTGTCGTTTTGCCGATGAGGTAATGGTCGAGTATGGTTATAGCAGCCATAGCCTCCACTATGGGCACGGCGCGTGGCAATACGCATGGGTCGTGCCTGCCCTTAGCCTTCAGCAGGGTAGGGTTGCCTTCCAGGTCTATGGTCTCCTGCTCACGCAGTTGGGTGGCAACAGGCTTGAATGCTACACGGAAGTATATGTCCTCACCATTGCTTATGCCACCTTGTATGCCACCAGAGTGGTTGGTCTTCATGCCGTTACCAATTCCTTCGTTGAACAGGTCGTTCTGCTCGCTGCCTCTCATGACAAGTCCGTTGAACCCCTCGCCATATTCAAAACCCTTTACGGCATTTATTGATAGCATGGCTGAGCCGAGTGACTGGTGCAGTTTGCCAAACTCAGGCTCGCCCAGTCCCACAGGACAACCTTTTATTACGCATGTTATAGTTCCACCGATGGTATCACCTTCAGCCTTCACCTCTTTTATAAGGTTCTCCATCTCCTTCGCTTTCTCAGCATCAGGGCAACGAACGGCATTCGTTTCCGTAAGGCTCAGGTCATATTTCTTGTAGTCTCTGTCAAGTGCTATATTGCCCACCTGCGAGGTGTAAGCCTGAATGGTGATGCCAAGCTGGTTGAGCGCCAGTTTTGCGAAAGCACCTGCTACACAGCGACTTATCGTTATGCGTGCACTGCTTCTGCCACCACCTCTGTGGTCGCGTATGCCATACTTCTGCTGATAGGTGAAGTCGGCATGTGACGGACGGAACAGGCATCGCATGTTCTCATAGTCCTGAGAATGCTGGTTGGTATTTCTCACCAGAAAACCTATAGGGCATCCCGTTGTCTTGCTTTCAAATACACCTGACAATATCTCCACTTTGTCAGCTTCGTTTCTGCCTGTGGTGATAGCACTCTGACCAGGACGGCGACGGTCTAACTCCTTCTGTATGAAGTTCATATCCACCTCTATGCCTGCAGGCATACCGTCAATCACTCCACCTATGCCAGCTCCGTGGCTCTCGCCAAAGCTCGTGATAGTAAATATTTTGCCAAATGTATTCATGCGTGTTGTAATTTTTTTGTTATTTTGTTTACTTGCAGTTGCCACAACCTTCGCCTCCGCAACCTCCATCTCCGCAGTTGCCACAGCCATCACCATTGCATCCGCCATCGTCAGAGTGGCATCCTCCACCACATCCGCCATGACAGCCACCGCCTGAGAGGCGGTTAATCATCTGGGTAATCTCTTCGTTGGTAGCTTCGCGACATTCTGCCACTGCACCAGCAAAATTCAGGTCGCAGCCAGCAAGAGGGTGGTTCAGGTCCACCTTCACGTTCTTATCGTCCACAGCCAGCACCTTGCCCATAAAGCGCATGCCGTCCTCGTTTTGCAGAGGAATGATAGCACCCACGTAAATCATGTTGGCATCAAACACTCCGTTGACCGTGAAAATGTCCTTGGCAAGAGTAATGACGCGAGCGTCAACATACTCGCCGTATGCCTCAGCACAAGGTATGGTGAAATCAAAACTGTCACCCTTCGCCAGCTTCTCTATTTCCTTTTCAAATCCAGGAATCGTAGTTCCGAAACCAGAGATGAACACAAACGGGTCCTCAGCCGTAGCCTCTTCCTCCATCTTTTTCACTCCATCCTTGATGGTAGTGAGTTTATATGCTATTGCGTAATACTTGTTCATAACGTATGCAAAGGTAGTAAAAATAATTCATACGACCAAAACTATGCAACTAATTGACCTGTGTTAAGTGCGTATTTGCCTTTTGTCAAGAAAGTGGGGGATGAAGCAAAACTTTCAACTTTTCACTTTCCACTTTCAACTATTCTTACTACCTTTGCATCATCAAAAAAAGATTTTTTTTAAGGTGGGTGGTCCGCTTTAGTATTCATGAAGGCCTCGGCTGGATTGGTACTGAGCGGACTTTTCCGTTTTCCGTGCGGTTGCTTAGTAACCACGCACGGTAGCTTAGTAACCACACGCGGTAGCTTAGCAACCAGATGCAGAAGCTAAGCTTCCGCATGCAGAGGTAGCCCCTCTGCAACTAAAAGCATTACTTTTAGCGCTAAAAGCATTGCTTTTACCAAAAGAGGGGAAAAGCCATGCCACCGTTGGTAAAAAACGTTAGAATTTACCTGTTAAAAAAAACACTTCACAACCTCACTTGTTCCCCTTTAAACCCAGTGTTTATGCGGTTTCACGATAGTGACCTCTTTTCAATAGAGGTCACTATACAGGTCACTACAGAGGTCACTGTATAGGTCACCATAGTCTCAAGTGTAGTCTTCACTCCTAAGCGAAGCGCTAACTTCTGTAACTCCTATAACTTCTTGCCAGATAGTGAGGTCTCAAGTGACCTCTATAGTGACCTGTCAGCAAACATAGGTCACTATCCTCAGCCCAGTATTCATGCGCCTTGAGAGCGTTTTAGTGACCTTAGGAGGTTATTTTTAAAATTCTTCTTTTTTGTATTTTTCTCCCCTTTGTTTGGAGAAATAAAAATAATTATTTATCTTTGCAAGCAGAAAACAAATGTTTATGAACAACAAGGAATACGACATACTTGAAGAAGAACGTGGGATGGCAAGTGAACCAGCTGCTATATCTGTAATGATGGATTCACGCAGTGACATCAGTCGTGCCATAACTGGAGAGGAACTGCTCAATCGCTTAACACCAAGAATTCAGGGGTTATTCAAATGAATACAGTATTATTCGCTCCTGAGGTAGAAGAAGACTTATTCGAACTAACAAAGATACTGGTAGATAAGCAATATCTTGGAACCGCTGATTATGCAGTCTCATATGTTAGAAGTATAGTCCTCTATATAAGAGAACATATAGATTCTCTTCCTCATAAGAATGCCCCCAGCTACTTTGACAGGTATGGTTATGATGCCAAATACATAACATATAAGAGAAATAACAATACCACTTGGTACATTATATTTGTAGAGCGAGCTAATGCTTACCTCATAACACATATAACAAATAACCATGTTAGTGGTCAATATTTTAATCAATAAACAATATTATTGCCTATGAGATAATTCAAAAATCTTAAAGACATATTGAAATAGAAGCGTTAGCTTATATTCTTGCTTTCAGAAATTCGCCAAATTTAAAGAAGCATTCAAGGGTAAAAGTAATAACGCTCACGTCAGTTTTGGCGTGGGCTTTTACTCGGATATGAATGCGATGGTGTTTGGCGATACCTCTGAAAGCGTAGACGAAGTAAATTGTCCACGTTTTCTTTTTTATGTCTTTTTCTATCATTTTTTGAATAAAAACAAATATGTTAAACTTGAAATAAAAAAGAGTATGAAAAGATTAAACACATTTTTCTATTTGTGCAGTATTGCACTTTGTTCTTTAACACTAACATCTTGCGGTGATGGCGATGATGCCAATGATTCCCATGGAGGTGGTAGCGGATATACATCGAAGCGTATTATTGCGATTCATACTGATTATACTACAGATCAAGAGGATAAATATTTTACTTATGACAAGCTAGGTAGAGTTATAGAAGTGATTGAAAACTATAAAGGCTCATCTGCTAGTAGTAGAACTACTAAGTATACATACTCTGACACAAAGATAATAAAAGAAGTTACAGGATATGATAACATTACATATAACCTTTACTTGTTAAATGGAAGAATTGTAAAGGAAGAAAGGAGTGATGCTTCTATATCTACTATTAAAGTCTATACTTATGATGAGAGGGGTTATGTTTCCTCGCGTACATCAAACTCGAAAACTGAATACGCAAACGAGGATAAAATAACGAACTATACGTGGGCAGATGGATATATGACAGAAGAAAGAACAACGAGCAAAACGCCTACGACAGGTTTGGGTAAAGTAATATATACCTATACGAATATCCCATGGCTAAAAGGAATGTTCTCTTATTATGAGGAAGATTATTGGGACCCTGTATTGCGTGGTATGGGGTATTATGGAAACCTTCCTAAATGCTTGCCTGCTACCATCAGTCGTGATAATGGCACTCCCTACATCGTTGAAACCTATAAACATTCATTATCTGGAGAAAACGTTGGCACATTGGAAGTGTACAAGAAAGAACGCACTTATCCTAGTGTAACATATACATTCACTTGGCAATAAATCAGAATAAAAGATGAGTGTATGAACCGCAAGAAATGTGGTGACGTGATTTGTCTACGTTTTTATATAATAATCAAATGTAATTTTAACTATGAAAAAAATAAATTTTGCAACCTTATTCTTCGTTTTTACGATTTCATTAACAACAATATCATCGTGTGGTGGTGATGATACATCTGGAAATGAGAGTCAAATTTCTAATGGTATAGATAACAGACATCAATACGTTGATTTGGGGTTGTCAGTAAAATGGGCAACATGTAATGTCGGTGCCGATAAAGCCTGGGAATATGGAGTGTTTTATAGTTGGGCAGATATAGAGCCTAAAGAATCGTATAACTTAAGTAATTGTAAATTCAAAAATGAATCTGGTTGGACAAAATATTGCACAGATAGTAACAACGGGGTGTTTGATGGGAATAATACATTAGATCTCGAAGACGATGCTGCATACCAAAATTGGAAAGGGAAATGGCGTATGCCTACGAAATCAGAGATGGTTGAACTATACAACAATTGCGTATGGAGATACACATCAAATTATAATGGAAAAGGAGTGAATGGTTTCATCGTATTCAAAGCTAAAGTTAGTAAAGATAAAGGTATAAAACAATGTGAAGGAGATTATATTTCTACTTCTGCAACTTATAATATTGACAACGATGCGCATATATTCTTACCTTTAGCAGGACATTGTGACCCGAAAGTTGACTATATTAACCCTAGTACGGGAGAATTAGAGACGACACAAGGTAAGCATGGAACATATTGGACATCAACTCTGCGTTCTGATGGTTGTAGTAGTTCATATGATTTAGATATTAAATCTGATAAAATAAAGATTGGAACGACTGGGCGTGGTCATGGAGAGACAATACGAGCTGTACATCCATAAAAAATCTTGATGAGCAGAGCGACAGGTAATTATTTTACCCGTCGCTCTGCTTTCTCTTCTTTTATACTTTCTATTTGCTAAGCTTTTTCCATAGCCAGAGAACTACCACGGCTCCGCAAACGGAGGTGATATATTTACACGAATACTATCCTGTCTGCCAACTGCAGAAAGTAGTCGTTAGACCAGGCATCGAGTTCACGAGGGTCAACTCGGAGGAAGGGGCGGACATCGTTTTTTACATCCTCAATATTTGTTGTAGCCAGACGTTCTCTGAGAGCCGCCTTAAATTCTTCCAATGTCATGTCCTCGCCATTGAATTCGTGGATACGTTCTTGAAGGTGTTTGAAATCGAGAGGTACATTCCATCGTATATACCACTCAAAGTCGTACCAATCGCGACCCTTCACTCGAGTCTTCCAATTGCGGAATACCAAGGCGTGCATCTTGCCAGCGAAGAGATCAGGTAATTGAAAGCATCGCACCATGAAAGCATAGGGGAAAGTCATAGCCCTTTGCTCTGTATGAAACATCAAAGGGGGCTGAGTGTCAACCTCTATTTTTACCTTTATAGTCTTCTCTGTCTGAAACGCTACATTATATACATCAGTATTGTCTTTGAGAAAAGCAGAGTCAACTCTTCCAAAGGTTTTCTTATCCTTCTTTTTTATTTCTACCTTACGCCCTAAAGAATCGAACTCGTCAATTATTGGCTGAAAATAATTCTCGAAGTTGAACCCCTCATCTGGATGCAGAAGAGAGAAGTCCATGTCCTCAGAAAAACGTGGCAGTTGGTGGAACAAACGCAGGCAGGTGCCACCATAGAAAGCTGCATGGTCGAAGAAACCGCCACGGTGCAGTCCTGCTAAGACTACTTGCTGGGTTATTTCATAAATGGCATTTTGTCTATCCTTGGCATTATTGATTGGATAGCGACTCAGTGCCTTATTAAAAAATGCGTTCATTTCTTTAGTAACTTAATTATGTTGTTTATGGCTTGCTGCTTTTTACTGACAGCGGCACATTGATAAAAAATGTCAATATTCATTTCCCTAAAGGCATCCATATCCAGACGCAAATCTTCTTCCAGGAATAACTGTGTGTCCTTTATAAAACGAAGTGGAAGCCGCGGAGTGGTAATGATATAGTCACACAAGGCTTTTTCAGGTGTAGCCATGAGATAAGTTACACCTTCCTCATTATGTTGAGTAATTCCGATTGTATAATAGTCCTTGGCACAGTGGTAGTACTCAAAACGGCCTGCATCATTTTGAAATGATTTTGTAAGGTGGGTTGTCATGGACTCCACTACATCAACTCGTTCAGGTATAAGTCCGTACTCTCTTAATGCTGTTAGGCGAGAAATATATGATGGACCATAAAGTACATTGCCTATTAGGTTAAGCGACAGTAAACAATCGTTTTCACGTGGAGAGACTACATATAGTCCGCGCTTCAAGCGTATTATTCTCCCAGTTTTCTCAAGATTTACAACCTTTCTGGCTCCAGACTTTACATCTGGATATAGTGAAGCTATGGTAGCGGTGCTAACAGGTATGTTCTTAAAGACAGATAATTCGTTCATAACGATTCTTTTTCCTTCTGGGTGCAAAATTAGTAATTTTTTTAATAGTAAACAACGTTTTATGTACTTTTCTATCAAAAAAAATACTAATATAAGAAAAGATGAGTAATCTACCGCTATAAAAAAAGCGACACTCTCGCATATATGTGAGAGTGTCTATTGTGTTTGTTTCCTTGAAAAACTTATTTACTAAGCTTTTTCCAAAGCCAGAGAACTACAACGGCTCCGCATACGGAGGTGATGAGTTCGCCAAGCCAGTTGAAGGCTGGACCTATGCCGAGTAAGCCGAAAAGGGTGCCACCTACGAAACCGCCGATGAGACCTAAGAGAAGGTCGATGATGCAACCCTTGCCTTTTCCGTTTGTTATCTTGCTCGCTATGAAGCCTGCAAGAATACCTGTGATTATTCCTATTATCATGTTGTTAAAAATTTTGAGTGTTGTCTTAGAAAACCATCATTATGGGCAATCGAGCCTGAAGGCGGTTGCGCTGGGCATTTCTGCGAATGTCGAGTATGGGTTGATACATGTTGCCGAGAATCTGATGCAGTTCGGCATCAAGATAGGTGCCTTTGTTTGTAGCGCTGTTAAGCAGGTCGTCATACCAAGGAGTGGGCTCAGGATAGTTTACTGAGTGGTAATCCTTCAGTTTGGCAAGTTCAGCAGCTTTCCTTATAGCATCATCGAGCGAACCGAGTTTGTCGACAAGTTTTATGGGTTGTGCGTCAGTGGCAAGCCATACACGACCTTGTGCTATGGCGTGAACCTGGTCGCGACTCATTTTGCGTCCGTCAGCCACTATGCCGAGGAATGTTTCATAGCCTCGGTCAACGTAGGTCTGCATGAAGCGCATCTCCTCAGCATTGTTCTTGCCCACGATAAGGTTTTCCTCAAAGTCGGTATAGCGGTTGGTCTTAGTGCCGTCGAAGGTGATGCCTAATTTGTCTGTGGCAAGTTCGCTGAAGTTAGGCACAAGTCCGAAGATGCCTATGCTGCCTGTTATAGTGGTAGGCTCGGCGAATATGTAGTTGGCTGGTGCACTAATCATATAACCGCCAGAAGCCGCCAGTCCACCCATTGATACCACTACAGGTTTTTTCGTCTTCAGCATTTTTACTGCACGCCATATCTGCTCAGATGCCACAGCACTGCCACCAGGGGAATTTACTCGCAGCACCACAGCCTTCACATCATCGTCCTTGGCAAGTTTGTTGAGGTCTTCAACCGTCTCGCTGCCTATTATGCAGTGCTCAGTGGCGAAGAGGCTTGTCTGTTCATCTATTATCTCACCGTAGGCGTAATACACGGCAATCTTGCCGCCTTTTTCTTCATCAGGGTAGGGCAAATCCTTCATGTCTGCCAAGGTAAGCTGGTTGACATCCTCATCCTCAGCAATGCCGAGTTTACGCTTGATTACGCGCTTTATCTCGTCAGGATACATCAGACGGTCGATGAGGTTGCCCTTGTGGTAGTCCTCAGGGTTAGCAAAAGCTAAGATGCTGTCGCTCACCATCTTATCTATCTGGCTGGCTGTAATCTTGCGGCTTGCGGCAATGTCGTTGAGCCAATGCTGCCATATTCCCTTCTGATAGGCGAGGGTCTGTTCGCGGTTTTCGGCACTCATGTCCTTACGAGTCACGCTCTCCACAGCGCTCTTGTATTTTCCCACGCGCACAGTCTGATACTTTATGCCGAGTTTGTCATACAGTCCCGTCATGAACTGCTGCTTGCCGCCTATGCCTTTCAGTTCAATCATTCCTGTGCGGTTGAGGAACACAGAGTCGGCTGCAGAAGCCACATAATATGCTGCCTGAGTATATCCGTCGGCATAGGCAAAAATCCATTTGCCGCTCTTCTTGAAATCCCTGAGTGCATCCCTTATCTGCTGGGCTGTAGCAGGTGAGTCGAACAAGGCTGTTCCGCCCTCAATGTATATGCCCTTGATGCTCTTCTCCTTTGCTGCCTTGCGTATGCTCAGCGTGATGTCGTCAAGTCCCATCATCGACATGTCGCCCTTGTTCATCAGCATGTCGAGAGGACTGTCTTCCTTGCCTCGCTCATCAATGAGTCCGTCGAGTTTCAGCACGAACACAGAGTTGTCTTTCACCTCCGTTGTCGAGGAACCTGATGCTGCCATGCCCACGATAACAGCAATAAACACTATTCCCGTTATGAGGGAGAAAACCAGCAGACCGCAGACGGTTGCCAGCATGTATTTCAGAAAGTTTTTCATTATTATTCGTATAATAGGTAATTTCAGGGCAAAGTTACGAAAAAACGAGCGCAGAACAAAATAAAATTATTTATTTTTATGCCGAGTGCATTGTAACTTATCTAAAGTTACGAAAAATAAATGTATAATCAGCAGGTAGCATGACACTTTTTAATCCAAACAAAAAATAGCGCAACGGAAAGCATCCGCTGCGCTATTGCTTTAGTCTTTACTCCCTCCATAAGCGGGAGGGAAGGGAAGAGTCTTCTTAGTTGTTCTCTGGACGGAGCTTACGAACAGTCTCAGCTGTGCGCCACATCTCAGAGTCGTGGAGAGCCTTGAGTTCCTTCTCCAGACCTACACGATAGTCAGGCTTAGAGTTAGCGTCGATAGAAATCTGAGCCTCATTACCACTCTTTACTGACTCATAGAGTTGCTGTACTACTGGCTTGATTGCATCATGGAAACGTGGATACCAGTCGAGTGCACCACGCTGTGCTGTGGTAGAGCAGTTAGCATACATCCAGTCCATACCCTTCTCAGCGAAGAGAGGCATGAGTGACTGAGTGAGCTCCTCAACAGTCTCGTTGAATGCCTCAGAAGGTGTGTGACCATTCTCGCGGAGCACCTCATACTGAGCAAGGAGCAGACCCTGGATGGCACCCATCAGTGAACCACGCTCACCGGTGAGGTCTGAAGTAGCCTCGCGCTGGAAGGTTGTCTCGAAGAGATAGCCAGAACCGATACCGATACCGAGAGCAAGAGTACGATCGAGTGCCTTGCCTGTAGCGTCGTTATAAACTGCATATGAAGAGTTAAGACCACGACCCTCGAGGAACATAGTACGGAGTGATGTACCAGAACCCTTAGGAGCTACCATGATAACGTCGATGTCCTTAGAAGGAACGCAACCTGTGCGGTCAGACCATGTGATAGCGAAGCCATGAGAGAAGTAGAGAGCCTTACCAGGAGTGAGGTACTTCTGCAGAGTTGGCCATACTGACATTACTGCTGCATCAGAGAGCAGGCACATGATGATAGTACCCTTGTCGGCTGCCTCCTCGATAGAGAAAAGAGTCTCGCCTGGTACCCAACCGTCGTTCTTTGCCTTCTCGAAGGTCTTGCCCTGACGCTGACCAACGATTACGTTGAAACCGTTGTCGCGGAGGTTGCAAGCCTGACCAGGTCCCTGCACACCATAACCAATAACTGCGATAGTCTCGTCCTTAAGGATTTCACGAGCCTTCTCAAGTGGGAATTCCTCACGTGTCATTACCTCCTCGATAACGCCACCAAAATTCATTTTTGCCATTTTGTTTTGTTGTTTTAGTTGTTAATGAAATTAATATTGAGATATTTCGATATTATCGATATTTCGTTGTTCCGAAGTTGTTATTATTTTGCCCTGAAACTCATCAGCACTCTTGTGAGCTCGGTTTCGTTGCCATCTGCCTCCATACGCGTAATGCGGAAGTAGTGTTGCTCACCGTCTGCCATGTGATAGATGCGCAGAGTATCTCCCCAGTGTCCTTCAGCCACATAGGCTATCTCAACACGCTTTACCTGATAGTTGCGAAGATAGTCGATAGGGAAGGTGTCCATCACGTGGTCGATGTACTTCATTGAGTTCAAGTGACAGTTGACGTCGAGATCATTATACATCACCTTGAACTCTGTGAACTCCGTCATTGCAGGAGTTTTTACGCGCGATACATCTTTTATAGGGCATTCCTTTTCAGGATAGAGATAGTCAAGAATCTTGCCGTCGTGCATGGCGAGTATATCCTGTGGTTCGCGTGTCTGGGTGTCTATCATTGCCCAGATGCTCTTGGCATAGCCATACACTTCCTTTCCGTCCTCAGAGTAGATAGCCCAGTTACGCTTAGTAAAGAACTTCATTGCGTTTTCCACCCAAGTCTCGATGATGAACTTATCATGCTCAACAGGAAGGTCTTCAAGTTCGATGGCAAGTCTTGACAACACCCATGTCTTGTTCTTCGTCCACAGGTATGTCATTCCAAAATTGCGTGCTGTGGAGTGCATATCGGAAGCATTCAGCAGAGCATTTCCGAGATGACCAATGCAGAGTTGCTTGGAGAAATCGCAATGAAAGGCATCTGCCGAGGTATAGTAGAGCGGGGTAGTCTTTGGATTTTCTGTCATCATATCTCTTCTCCTCTTTCGTGTAGGAACTTGCTGACTTCTTCCTGACAGCTGCGCGTTACGGCAATGCGTCCGGAACGTGTAAACTGGAGCACACACTCGGGTGTCTTCCTTAATTCATGGAAAAGTGCGAGGATATCAGATGTAGTGCCTTCACATACTGCAATGCAGAAAGTAGAGTTAACCTCAGTTATGCGCGCTGAAGAATGGCGTATGGCGCGTGAGATATTAGGGTCTGCCATCACCTTATCGGTAGAAAGCTTGAAGAGTGCCACCTCAACATGGAATATATCCTCACTGGTATAGAAGTGCGCCTTTACCACGTCTATCTTTTTCTCTATCTGCTTTACCACCTTCTTGATGGTCTCTTCATCGCTGAATGCGGTGATAGTGTATTTGTGTATGCCTTTTATAGATGAAGGCGATACATTCAGCGACTCGATATTGATCTGCCTGCGGGTAAATACGCCTGTTATCTGGTTAAGCATACCAGCCATGTTCTCGGTATATACTTGCAGGGTGTAAAGTGTGTTATTGTTGTTATCGCTCATTTTTATAATGATGGTCTATGGAATTTTATAGTTTTAGCAATCAATGTTCAGTATCATTTCGTCAACAGCTTTGCCAGGAGCGGTCATAGGCTCAACATTAGCGTCAGGCTTGATGATTGTCTCAAGAAGGAACGGACCATCGGTGTCAAGCATCTCCTTAATGGCATCTTGCAGATCTGCACGCTCGGCGCAGCGACGGAATGCGATGCCGTATGCTTCTGCAATCTTGCCAAAGTCAG
>Ga0326511_10002472_pt1 | contig 14990 bp, 7 predicted proteins | sample 0_2496_0518_D_FD_203701 | JGI IMG/M metagenome (GOLD analysis project Ga0326511, IMG submission 203701) | Bovine rumen microbial communities from UC Davis, California, United States - 0_2496_0518 | ecosystem: Host-associated > Mammals > Digestive system > Stomach > Rumen | place: USA: California...
GAGGCAGATGATGAAGTGATCAATCATTATCACATCCGTAGCCGTGACTATCAGCGATTATTAGTCATGCGGACAGTTGGGGCGGAGGCCTACGCACTGGCCTGTTCGTTTAATCTTAACATTAAAAAACGAATTATCATGATGAAGAAGAAACAGTCAACGTGGTGGCGCATGACGTGGATTGCCGTCACCCTCCCGCTCGTAGGTATTGCGCTTACGGCATTCTCGAAACCCAAAGAAGCCTTGAAAGAGGTCGTGGACAATAGTGTCAGAATCATCGAACAGCCTATTGCCGAAGCACTCAGCTCCGATGTAGAAGAGACAGAAGTCATTGAAACCCCTGCTCCTGCACCTGCCAAGGAGGTGAAAGCCGTAGAAGTGGTGAAGGCTGGCGATAAGATTACTGGCACTGTAAAGTCAAAGAACGGCCAGCCGCTCCAGTCCGTCAACCTTGTTGAGATAGACGAATATGGACGCATCGTGGCCAACAGCATCACCGACAATAACGGCAACTTCTCGTTCAAGGTGGTGAACCCCAAGCACAAGATCCGTATCTCTTACGTAGGATTCAAGAGCCAGATGCTCGACATCAAGGATGCCACAGTCAACGTTACGCTGGAGAGCGACACGAAGATTTACGGAACCACAGTGCATACCCAGCCGCTCAGCATCGACAACAACGCCCCACACTTCAAGGACGAATATCCCCAAGCAGGCGATGAAGCGACGTTCATAGTGAAAGAGGAGATGCCCAGATACTCTGGCGGAAACGAAAAAATCTACGAATATCTGGCAGCCAACCTGAGATACCCCTCAGTCACCAGAGAGATGCAGACAGAGGGAGAGGTCACTGTGGAGTTCACCGTCGGCAAGACAGGTCTCATCAGTTCTCCCAAGGTCATTGAGGTTAAGGCATCCTCGCCCCTCGTCACAATCGAGATCAGTCAAGCTGCCAAGAATGGCAATGAGGAAGCCATCGAGATCATGAAGGCCTACGATGATGCCATCGAAGCCATGAAGGAGGAGGCAATCCACGTGGTGCGCAACATGTCGCGATGGGAGCCTGGCCGACAGAACGGCAAACGCATAGAAACCACGTTTACGCTGCCCGTCAGCTTCAAGTTGGACAAGCCTTAACGCAGGCTACATTTTCCCGATATCTTACCACACATAGCGATAAAGCTATGCCTGTAGGGAACTGCCAATCGTAAAAAATACGCTTTGTTATTGGCAGTTCCCTACTTTTTGATTACCTTTGCACAATCTAAGGTTATAACACTCTTTTATGAAGGAATTTGTCATATCTCAAGCAAAGGCCGAGACGGCAGTGCTCGTCGGCCTGATAACGAAAGAGCAGGACGAGGCTCGTACCAACGAGTATCTCGACGAACTGGCGTTCCTCGCCGAGACGGCGGGTGCCGTGGTGGTGAAACGCTTCACGCAGCGTGTCGGCGGCCCCAGTCAGGTGACCTACGTCGGCAGCGGCAAACTGGAGGAGATACGCCAGTACATCAAGCAGTGTGAGGACGCCTACGACGAGTGGCTCGACCAGCAGGACGCCTCGCTGTTTGCACAGGGACTGCTCGACGACTCGAAGGCGCCGCAGCCCGTGGGCATGGTCATCTTCGACGACGAGCTCAGCGCGAAGCAGATACGCAACATCGAGAAAGAGCTGAAGGTGAAGATCCTGGACCGCACCTCTTTGATATTAGACATCTTCGCCATGCGTGCCCAGACGGCCGAGGCGAAGACGCAGGTGGAGCTGGCACAGCACCGCTATATGCTGCCACGATTACAGCGTCTGTGGACGCACCTCGAGCGTCAGGGCGGTGGCTCGGGCAGCGGCGGCGGCAAGGGTAGCGTGGGACTGCGAGGTCCTGGTGAGACGCAGCTGGAGATGGACCGCCGTATCATTCTGCATCGCATCACCCTGCTGAAGCAGCGTCTGGAGGAGATAGACCGTCAGAAGACCACGCAGAGGAAGAACCGCGGACGGCTGATACGTGTGGCGCTGGTGGGATACACGAATGTCGGCAAGTCGACAATGATGAACCTCCTCTCGAAGAGCGAGGTGTTTGCGGAGAACAAGCTCTTTGCCACCCTCGACACCACCGTCCGCAAAATGGCCATCGACAACCTGCCGTTCCTGCTGGCCGACACTGTCGGCTTCATCCGCAAGCTGCCCACCGATCTCGTCGACTCCTTCAAGTCGACACTCGACGAGGTGCGCGAGGCCGACCTCCTGGTACACGTCGTGGACATCTCGCACCCCGACTTCGAGGAGCAGATACGTGTTGTGGAAAAGACGCTCGCCGACCTCGGCTGCGCGGAGACACCCTCGCTGATGGTGTTCAACAAGATTGATGCCTACACTTGGACTCCCCAGGATGAGGATGACCTGACGGCTCCCACGAAAGAAAACATCTCGCTGGACGAACTGAAGCGGACGTGGATGGCGAGATTAAGAGGAGAGAGGAAAGAGGAGAGAGGAGAGTATGCCTCTGAGCCGCTGTTCATCTCGGCCAAAAAGAAAGAGAACATCGACGAGTTGCGCGATGTTCTCTATAAGAAGGTCAGGGAGCTGCATGTACAGAAGTATCCCTATAATGATTTTCTGTATCCTACTGAGTATTAATAGTTAACAGAAACTTTTTTTTCTTTCTGTAAGCGCTAAAGGATTAGAGCAGGTTCTTCTGCTCGATGTCCTTGAAGTACTTGTACGTGCCGTGCTTCAGCTCGTCGGTGGCAGCCTCGTCGGCAACGATGATGCCATGCTGGTGCTGCTGCAGGGCGCTGATGGTCCACTCATGGCAGACGGCTCCCTCGACGGCAGCTTTCAGGGCGCGTGCTTTGTGGTGGCCATTGACGAGGATCATCACCTCGCGGGCTGCCATGACTGTGCCAACGCCGACGGTGAGGGCCAGCTTGGGTACCTTGTTCACGTCGCCCTCGAAGAAGCGCGAGTTGGCGATGATGGTGTCCGTGGTCAGCGTCTTCACACGTGTGCGGCTGTTCAGCGACGAGTAGGGCTCGTTGAAGGCGATGTGGCCGTCGGGGCCGATACCGCCCAAGAAGAGGTCGATGCCGCCGGCCTCCAGAATCATCTCCTCGTAGTGTGCACACTCGGCCTCAAGGTCGGGGGCGTTGCCATTGAGGATGTGGATCTGGTTCTTCGGACAGTCGATGTGGTCGAAGAGGTTGCGGGCCATGAACGAGTGGTAGGACTCGGGATGGCTCTCGGGCAGTCCGACGTACTCGTCCATATTGAACGTCAGCACGTGCTTGAACGATACGCGTCCCTCCTGGTAAGCCTTCACGAGGCAGGCATACATACCCTCGGGCGACGAGCCTGTGGGGAGTCCAAGGACAAAGGGTTTCTCGGCCGTGGGGTTGGCCTCGTTGATGCGGCGGATGACGTGTTCAGCCGCCCACTGTGACATCTTCTGATAGTCAGGTTCAATAATCAGTCTCATGTGTTTTGATAATTAATTAGGTGTTCTAGTTCACTTTTTCGCTGCAAAAGTAAAAAAAACGCGGAAAAAACACAAAAAAATCAGCAAGAAATTTTTTTTGCGAAACATTTTTTTTGTTTTTCAATTATTAATCGTACCTTTGTAACCACAATATTGAACCTATATAATTATGGAGAATTACAGACAATTGACAGCCGAAGAGCTGACTATTCTTGAGAACAACAGTTGCTGGGCAGAGGACTGGAACCGTGTGCTCGTGGCAGAGAATTTCAAACCCTACTCCTTTCACCGTGTGATGTTCTATGGCGACATACGGCTGGGAGAGTTCAATAAACAGGTTGAGGTGAGCCAAGGCTTTTTCAAGCACTCGGGCATCAACGACGCCACGCTGCGTAATGTCACCGTGGGCAACGATTGCCTGATAGAGAAGGTGGGCAACTACATCAACAACTACACCATCGGCGACGACTGCTACATTTCGAACATCTGCACGATGGAGACTACGGAGGACGCTACCTTCGGCGAGGGAGCGGTGGTCTCCGTGCTCAACGAGATGGGCGATGGCAACGTCACCATCTTCTGCGACCTGAACTCGCAGCTGGCGAAGTTCATGGTGAAATACTCGCAGGACAAGGTGTTGCGCCAGCTGCTGATGCAGCTCATCGAGGACGAGTTGCGCATCACCCGTCCGGAGCGCGGACTCATTGGCAGCAACGTGAAGATTGTCAACGCCAAGGACATCACTAACACCGTCATCAAGGGCTACTGTGAGATCAGCGGTGCCTCAAGGCTGTCGGAGTGTACGGTGATGTCGTCGATGGATGCACCGGTGTTCATAGGCACCGGCGTCATCTGCGAGAACTCCATCATCTGCGACGGCTGCTCCATCAACAACTCCGTGAAGATGCAGGACTGCTTCGTCGGTGAGGCGTGCCAGATCACCAACGGCTTCACCGCCGAGGCCAGCCTCTTCTTCGCCAACTCGTTCATGGCCAACGGCGAGGCCTGTGCCGCCTTCTGCGGACCGTTCTCGGCATCGCACCATAAGTCGAGCCTCCTGATTGGCGGCGAGTTTTCGTTCTACAATGCCGGCTCGAACACCAACTTCTCGAACCACGCATACAAGATGGGTCCCTTGCACTATGGCACCCTGGAGCGTGGCACGAAGACGGCGTCGGGATCGTACATCCTCATGCCTGCCACCGTCGGCGCCTTCTCGGTCTGCTTCGGCAAGCTGATGCACCACCCCGATACCCGCTGTCTGCCCTTCAGCTACCTCATCGCCTATGGCGAGACGATGTACCTATCGCCGGGCCGCAACATCACCACCGTGGGACTCTACCGAGACATCAAGAAGTGGCCGAAGCGCGACAAGCGCTCGAAGCAGTCGAAGAAGTCGATCATCAACTTCGACTGGCTCAGCCCCTTCACCGTCGGCGAGATTGTCGAGGGCATCAAGATTCTTGAGGCCCTGCGGGATGCCTCGGGCGACAACGTCACCACCTATAACTTCCACGAGTACGTCATCAACGCCTCTTCGCTGCGCAAGGGCCTGAAGTACTACGACATCGCCCTTCGCATCTATATGGGTGCCGTGCTGAAGCGTGCCCAGAAGGAGGGTTTCTTCGGAATGCCGAAGTCGGATGTCGGTAAGGGCCGCTGGACAGACCTTAGCGGACTCCTGATGCCTGAGAGCGAGGAGCACCGGCTGGTGGACGACATCAAGAACGGCACTATCGACAGCATTCAGCAGGTGCTCGACCGCTTCGAGGACATCAACAACCACTATCGCGACTACCGCTGGTCGTGGTCGTACCAGCTTATACTTGACTACTACCACTTGGACAGCCTCGACGAGGCCGCCTGCGAGCGTATCCGCGAGGACTATGTCCGTGCACGTCGTGCCTGGATAGCCGAGATTCGCAAGGATGCCGAGAAGGAGTTCGCTATGGGCGACGTCGAGCAGGAGGTGTTTGACGATTTCCTGAGTAAGTTAGATCACGAAATAGACTATGAAAACTAAGCTTTTGTTATTCGCTGCATTGCTGGGGCTTGTTATGAGCTCTTGCAGTAAGTACAAGTATGAAGAGGTGAAGGGCGACCTCACGAAGACACGTATCTATACGCTGGATAACGGTCTGAAGGTTTACCTCAGTGTCAACAAGGAACAGCCTCGCATACAGACATTTATCGCTGTGCGGACGGGTTCGAAGAACGACCCCGCCGAGACCACAGGACTGGCTCACTACTTGGAGCACCTGATGTTCAAGGGCACAGACAAGTTTGGCGTCACCGACCCCGAGAAGGAGGCACCTCTGCTGGCCGACATCGAGCAGCGCTACGAGAAGTACCGCCTGATGACCGACCCCGAGGAGCGCCGCCAGGCCTACCACGAGATTGACAGCGTCAGTCAGGTGGCTGCACAGTACAATATCCCCAACGAGTACGACAAGCTGATGGCCGCCATCGGCTCCGAGGGGTCGAATGCCTACACGTCGAACGATGTGACGTGCTACACGGAGGACATCCCGTCGAACGAGGTGGAGAACTGGGCGAAGATCCAGTCCGACCGTTTCATGAACATGGTCATCCGCGGTTTCCATACCGAGCTGGAGGCCGTCTACGAGGAGTACAACATCAGCCTGACGAGCGACACGCGTAAGCTCTACGAGTCGCTCTGCGCAAAGCTGTTCCCCACGCACCCCTACGGCACGCAGACTACCCTCGGCACGCAGGAGCACCTGAAGAACCCCTCAATCACGAATATCAAGAACTATTTCGCCAAGTGGTACGTTCCCAATAACGTCGCCATCTGTATGTCGGGCGACTTCGACCCTGACGAGGTGGTGGCCACTATCGACAAGTACTTCGGACAGTGGCAGCCGGGCGACGATGTCACACAGCCGGCGTTCCCAGAGCAGCCCGTGCTGACGTCACCCCAGGACACCACCGTCATCGGCCCCGAGGCCGAACAGCTGTGGATGGGCTGGCGCTTCGACCGTGCCGCCTCGTTGCAGGCAGACACGCTGCAGGTCATCGAGAATATGCTAAGCAACGGTACCGCCGGACTCATTGACCTCGACATCAACCAGGAGATGAAGATGCTCGAGGCGTGGGGCGGTGCAGAGACGATGATGGACTACTCGCTGTTCATCCTCGCTGGCACACCTAAGGACGGCCAGACACTCGATGAGGTGCGCCAGCTGCTGCTCGACGAAATCGGGAAGCTGAAGAAGGGCGACTTCTCGGACGACCTCCTGCCCTCTGTTGTCAACAACCTGAAGCTGCAGTACTATAACGCCATCGAGGAGAACCGCTCGCGTGCCGGCCTGTTCGTCGACGCCTTCATCAACGGCACGCCATGGGAGCAGCAGGCACAGCGGCTGGACCGTATCAGCAGCATCACCAAGGAACAGGTCGTCGCCTTTGCCAACCAGCACTTCACCGATGGCTATGCCGCCGTCTACAAGCGTCAGGGTGTGGACCTGAACCAGAAGAAGATTGACAAGCCCGCCATCACGCCTATCGCTGCCAACCGCGACAACGTCAGCCAGTTTGTGAAGGACATCCAGGCTGCCGAGGTGAAGCCCATCGAACCCCGGTTTGTCGACTTCGACAAGGAGTTGACGCAGGGTAAGGTGGAGGGAACGCCGCTGCCCTACGCCTACGTGAAGAATACGGAGAACGGCCGTTTCCAGCTGTCGTTCCGCTATGAGTTCGGCAAGCAGGCTGACGTGCGCTATGCCGCTGCTGCCGAGTATCTGGACTATCTGGGTACCGACTCGCTGACGGCTACACAGCTGAAGCAGCAGTTCTACAAGCTGGCCTGCAGCTACAATGTCGGCGTGGGTGACCGCGTCATCACCGTCAGCCTCTATGGCCTGGGCGAGAACATGGCGGAGGCAGTCAAACTGCTCGAGCACCTCATGGCCCACGCCAAGGTCGACAGCGCTGCCTATGACCAGTATGTCGCCTTGACGGAGAAAGCCCGTAGCGACGCGAAACTCGACCAGCGCACCTGCTTCGACCGTCTCGTCAGCTACAGCGTCTATGGCCCCTATAACCACGACCGTAACATCATGCCTGTGGCACAGATGAAGCAGACGAATCCCCAAGAGCTGCTCGACCTGCTGAAAACCCTGCGGTGGTACGACCACACCGTGCTCTACTATGGTCCCATGAGCGAGAATGAGCTGGCCAGTGCCCTGAAGCCCCACCTCGAGGGCTTGGGCGATGCCCTGAAACCTGTGCCTGAGAATAAGGTGTACGTCACACAGGCTACTCCGGAGAACGAGATTGTCATCGCTCCCTACGATGCCAAGAATATCTACATGCGTATGTACCATAATGAACTGCGCGAGTGGAGCCCAGAGTCTGCGCCTGTCGAGATGCTCTTCAACGAGTACTTCGGCGGTGGCATGAACACCATCGTCTTCCAGGAGCTGCGCGAGACGCGCGGTCTGGCCTACAACGCATGGGCACTCTACCGTCAGCCGGAATACAAGGACCAGAAGGAGGACTTCTTCACGCATATCATCACCCAGAACGACAAGATGATGGACTGCGTACGACAGTTCCACGTCATCCTCGACACCATCCCGCAGAGCGACGGCGCCTTCCAGATTGCCAAGGATGCTCTGACGAAGCGTCTCGCCAGCCAGCGTACCACGAAGTTCAGCATCATCGGCGCATGGCTCGACGCCCGCAACCGCGGACTCGACTATGACTTGAACCGTAAGGTCTACGAGGCTCTGCCCACGCTGACGATGAAGGATATCGTCGACTTCGAGCAGCAGCAGGTGGCTCGTAAGCCTTACCGCTACATCATCCTCGGCGATGAGAAGGAACTCGACATGGCGGCCCTCAAGCCCTACGGTCCTGTCAAACGCCTCAGCATTTCAGAGATCTTCGGATACTAAAGCAAGAGGCTCTTTACAGAAATCGTCGGAAACAATACTGATTCCTATTCATAAGAACGCCCCCCAAAAGTGTGAGGCTTTTGGGGGGCGTTCTTTTAGTGTGTAGTGTCACGCTCAACTTACTGGTCCCAGCCTAACGGCTTCAGGTACCAGTCCGCATTCTTTGCACCATTGGAGGTAGACCACTCCAGGAACAGAGGATAGAGCTCGCTGATGGGCTTTCTCTCGTTCGAAGACTTCAGGATGGTATCCTGGAAACGGTCGATGCTGACGCCAGTAAGACAGAAAGCGAAGGGATAGTCGCTGTTACGAACATAATAGATGTTCTCAGCGGGCTTCGAGCGGTCGTCGTCCTTGCCGAAGTAGCTGGTGTTGACCTTGGCAGTAGGAGCCTCGAGGGGGATGTGTACCTCCCAGCGCTTGTCGTTCTCCTCGGAACGGAAGATGAAGGGCTTCACCGTTGCCGTCTTTGAATCCTCCTTGATACCGCTATAGTTCAGCTCAAGAATATAGGTGGAGTGCAACTCACCTTTGACATCCTCTGTCAGCAGGTAGACGTTGCCGTTCTTCTCATAGGTGAAGGCCACCTCGACGGTGTCGGTAGACTTTGGAGCCACCTTCTTCATGACGATGCTGCTGGGGTTGGCGTTGGTCTCAAGTACCAGTCCCAGTCCGCTGGTCAGGGTGACGTAGTTCAGATAGGTGGTCAGCTCGAAGGTCTGCTTCGTAATCTTATACTCCTTTTCGTTGGACTTCTTGGTGAAGAACTTGGTGTCGCGCAACTCAACGACGACGTCGTTCAAGTCGTAGTCACCCTTGCTGGGCCACAGGTCCTCGAAGGCATAGACGCTCGACACGGTGTTCTTCTTGTTCTCTACCTTAGGCAGGTCTGAGAATGCGTTCACGGGCTTCAGCGCAAAGATCAGGTCGTCGAAGTCGACGTCGTTGCAGGCATCCTCGAAGGAGATGATGGCATACTCGTCGCCATTGTCGTTGCTGTATGCAAACTTGGCCACACGACTCTCTCTCTCGGCGTTGGGCTGCGTGAAGACACCCTTGTCGCCGTCAGCCATCTCGTCGCAGTAGTAGGTGAGCCCGTTGGTCGACGAGCCCCAGATGTTGTACTGGCGGGCAATGGGGGTGTTGCCTTTGTAGATGCCGTCGCCCTTGTAGCTGTTGTGGTATTTCTTGTCACCTTCTGGCTTCTGCATACCCCAGCCGTTGCTCTTGAGGATAAAGCCGATCTTCGTGCCCTTGGGGAACTTGGTGGTGGCTCCGGAGTAGTCGCCATTGGCAATGTTGGGATAGTACTTCAGCAGTACGGCATCGCCACGGTTCAGGGCGATGTTGCCATAGAAGTCGGGGTTCTTGCAATAGTCACGACTCCAGGCACCGTCCTGGGTGTTGGGGAAGAGCATGATGACGTTCAGGTCCATCAGGCTGGTGGGACGGTTCTCGTCGGTGTAGTAATAGTAACCCAGGGTGTTGTTCCAGCACGTGGAGCTGCCCAGGAAGGTGATGGACACTTCCGACTCCTTGTCGAGCGTCAGGTCACCCTGCTTGCGATAGAGGCTGTTACACGGCTGGTGGGAAACTAGGGCGTTAGCAACGGCCTGGTAGAGCTCATCCTTCTCGTCCTCTGTTAATACGAGCTTCGGATCGGTGTCGGACGGGTTCAGAATGTAGTTCGGACGACCACTCTCGCTATTCCATGAGCCTAGCGGCGTGTGCCACTCCTTCACCACCTGCTCCTCGCCCTTGTCGCCAGTGTTCACGTCGACCTTGTAGGACAGCATATAGAGCTTGTCAAGGCTTGTGGTGGCTGTGCCGACCTTCTTCATCGAACGGTTGGTGCGCGAGGCGGCTGCCGAACGGGTGGCGTAGTTGACTGCCGTCGCCGTGGCGCGGCCATTGACGACCTCGGCTTCCATCATGGTCTGAGCAATTAGGAAGTTGCCAGAGACGACGTAGAGCTTTTTGGCATAAGCCGGCAGGGTAATGGTCTCGCTGTAACGATGGTCGGCATTGGTGTAGTTAGAGAAGATGGGCTGCACACCCTCTTTCAGCCACATGTTTTCCTCGCTGCCCTCGAAAGGGTTCTCGGAATAAACACTGAAGAACACAGGACCGTAGGTCTGATACGCGCTGTAGTCAACACTGAGGTTTACGGTCTGCTCTGTTGAGAAGTTAAAATCGTTAGCTTTTCCCGTTAACTCCTCAACGGCCTTTTCATCATACACATCTGTATTTGTGCTACAAGATGTGGCAAACAGGCATATAATACCTGTCAAGAATAATACCTTTTTCATGAAAATTTTTTTAATGGTTTGGTTATGGTCTAATTTAATTAAGTGCAAAATTACGAAAAAAACTGGAATTTGAAAAACATATTGCCGTTTTTTTTGTCTTTTCCCCTTTTTTTTTGTATTTTTGCAGCAAATAACATAAAATTTAGAAGAAATATGGCAAATACTGTTGAATTTAAGTATGCCCCGATGTTCCAGATGGGCGAGGACAAGACCGAGTACAGACTGCTTTCAAAAGAAGGTGTGACAACCGCAGAGTTTGAAGGCAAACAAATAGTAAAGGTGTCGAAGGAGGCGCTGACGCTGCTGGCACAACAGGCGTTCCACGACGTGGAGTTCATGCTGCGCCGTGAGCACAACCTGCAGGTGGCTCAGATCCTGAGCGATCCCGAGGCATCTGAGAACGACAAGTACGTCGCCCTGCAGTTCCTGCGCAATGCCGAGGTGGCTGCCCGTGGTATTCTGCCGTTCTGTCAGGATACGGGTACGGCCATCATCCATGGCGAGAAGGGCCAGCAGGTGTGGACGGGTTTCGAGGACGAGGAGGCGCTGTCGCTGGGCGTGTTCAACACGTTCACACAGGACAACCTGCGCTACTCCCAGAACGCGCCGCTGACGATGTACGATGAGGTGAACACTCGTTGTAACCTGCCCGCACAGATTGATATCGAGGCCACGGAGGGTGCCGAGTACCGCTTCGTGATGGTGGCCAAGGGCGGTGGCTCTGCCAACAAGACCTACTTCTATCCGATGACCAAGGCTACTATCCAGAACGAGGGCACGCTCATCCCGTTCCTCGTCGAGAAGATGAAGTCGCTGGGAACGGCTGCCTGTCCGCCATACCACATCGCTTTCGTCATCGGTGGCACATCGGCAGAGAAGAACCTGCTGACGGTGAAGCTTGCCAGCATCAAGTACTACGACTCGCTGCCCACCACGGGCGACGAGACAGGACGTGCCTTCCGCGACGTCGACCTTGAGCAGAAGTTGCTGAAGGAGGCTCACAAGATTGGACTGGGTGCACAGTTCGGCGGTAAGTATCTGGCTCACGATATCCGCGTCATCCGTCTGCCCCGTCACGGCGCTTCGTGCCCCATCGGTATGGGTGTCAGCTGCTCGGCCGACCGTAACATCAAGGCGAAGATCAACGCCCAGGGCGTGTGGCTCGAGAAGATGGACTCGAACCCCTCGGAGCTCATCCCCGCAGAGTTCGCCAAGGCCGGCGAGGGTAGCAACACCATCGAGATCGACCTGAATCAGGGCATTGACGCCGTCCGCAAGGAACTGTCGAAGTATCCCGTCTCGACACGCGTCAACCTGAAGGGCACTATCATTGTGGCCCGTGACATTGCCCATGCGAAGCTGAAGGCACGTATCGATGCCGGCGAGGAGATGCCGCAGTACTTCAAGGATTATCCCGTGCTCTATGCCGGACCGGCCAAGACGCCAGAGGGCTACCCCTGTGGCTCGATGGGCCCGACGACGGCCAACCGCATGGATCCCTATGTGGACGAGTTCCAGAGTCTGGGTGCCTCGCTGGTGATGATTGCCAAGGGCAACCGCTCGGATGTGGTCACCGAGGCCTGCAAGAAGCATGGCGGCTTCTATCTCGGCAGCATCGGCGGCGTGGCTGCCGTCCTCTCCCAGAGTTCCATCAAGAGCATTGAGTGCGTGGAGTATCCTGAGCTGGGCATGGAGGCTATCTGGAAGATTGACGTTGAGGACTTCCCCGCCTTCATCCTCGTCGACGACAAGGGCAACGACTTCTTCAAGACGTTGAAGCCTTGGACTTGTGCCAAGTAGTAACAGATAAACCGTAAGAGATAGAATGATTAAGTGGTTATTGCCCCTTTTCCTTTTCACCCTTTTACCCTTAACGGCTGCTGCACAGGAGCGTGAGGTCATCAGGGAAGGTTGTATGCCAACGCCGGATGCTGGTGATGACGGTGACGGGGTGGCGGCAACACGCCGTGTGCGTCGTAAACTGTCTGCCCTCAGGACGTCGTGGGACCCGCAGAAGACATATCGGCAGGCGGTGGTGCTTGTGGAGTTCTCGGACAGGGGCTTCAGCCTGGAGCATCCCCGCGAGACCTATGACAGCATCTTCAACTACAGCGGTTTTAACAAAGGTGCCGGTCCTGGCTGTGTGGCGGAGTACTTCCAAGAGCAGTCTGGTGGGGCGTTCAATGTGCAGTTCGACGTCTTCGGACCTTACAAGGTGAACTTCAAGGCCAGGGTTAACAGTAAAGCTAACGAGGACACACGAGAGTATGGAAGGGAGGTCCTGGCAAAAGCAATCGAGTTGTGGATTGCCGATGACATGGAGCGCAAGCATAGTGTCTACGACTGGGACAACGACAAGAAAATAGATCAGGTCATCTTTGTATTGGCTAGCTACAGCGGGAACATGAACAAGGACAGCCTCTATGGCTATGTGTGGCCCAGCACAGCTGAGACACCGATGATGCTCTATTCCATTGAGACACACGATCACTATCGTATCAACATGACGTCCACCAGTAGCGAGTTGCGTGCTAACCGCACGTCGTGGGGTCTTGGCACCATTATCCATGAGTACTCGCATTGCTTTGGATTGCCTGACCTTTATCCAACGGGTTCAAATGGGGGCTATTCCGTTGTCGACGAGTGGGACCTCATGGATGGCGGTAATTTCATTAACAGTGGATGGTGCCCGCCAAACTACTCTGGCCTGGAGCGAATGCTCTTGGGATGGCAGTCGCCCATCGAGCTGAAGGAGCCGACGACCATCACGGACATGAAACCTCTGAGCGAGGGTGGCCCCGTCTACATGGTGCGCCACAACGACTCGGAGTATTACCTGCTGGAGAACCGACAGTGGTCGGGCTGGGATGCACGCATCCCTGGACGTGGACTGGCTGTGTTCCATGTGGCCTATAACGCGTCGAAGTGGGCAGACAATAGTGTCAACAAAGACAGGTCGTACCGCCGCTACCAGTTGGTCAATGCCGATGGACTCGACTACGATGCGTGGGAAGCGATTATCGGAGACAACAATCCCTACGTGAAAGGACATAGCCGTTACCTGAGCACGTCGGCGTATCCGTGGTATACTGACAGTACGGACTACGTCAACGACCAGCTCACGGACACGTCGAAGCCTGCTTCCCTGATGTTCACAAAGAACGCTACCGGCAACAAATACCTCTCAAAGGCTATCACCAACATCCGTGTGACGGAGGATGGTCTTGTCTCGTTCGACTTTATGGGCGGTGACCAGACGGGTATCGACGAAAAACTACACAAAGAGAACCGTCCCCTTTGTGTAGTTTCGGTGTATGACATGGGTGGCCGCTGTGTTGGCAGCCGCCTGGAGTCCCAGCGCCCCGGCCTATATATAATAAGGTATAGTGACGGTAGTACCAAAAAAGTGGTGAAGCGTTGATGCTTCACCACTTTTCGTTCCTCGCTCCTCGTTCCTCGCTCCTCGTTCCTCGTTCCTCGTTCCTCGCTCCTCGTTCCTCGAAAAAATTAATTCCTGAAGACCAGACCGTCACCGAACTCGTCGATGATGATGGGCTTTGTACGGTCTACCTCATCGGCCAGAATCTTCTTCGACAGGTCGTTCAGCACCAGTTGCTGGATGGCACGCTTCACGGGACGTGCGCCAAACTCCGGATCGTAGCCCTCCTCGGCGAGGTAGGCGATGGCCTGTGGCGTCGTCTCCAGACGGATGCCCTGCGGGGTTAGCATATCGGTGACACGCTTCATCTGCAGGCGAACGACGTCGGCAATCTGCTCGCGCGTCAGCTGCTGGAACGTGATGATCTCGTCGATACGGTTCAGGAACTCCGGACGCATCGTGGTGCGCAGCTGCTCACGGGTAGCGTTGCTGGTCATGATGATGATGGTGTTCTTGAAGTTCGCCGTGCGACCCTTGTTGTCCGTCAGTCGGCCGTCGTCCAGTACCTGCAGCAGGATGTTGAAAACGTCGGGGTGAGCCTTTTCGATCTCGTCGAAGAGCAGCACCTGGTAGGGCTTGCGGCGTACAGCCTCCGTCAGCTGACCACCCTCGTCATAGCCCACGTAGCCCGGAGGGGCACCGATGAGTCGTGAGACGGTGTGCTTCTCCTGATACTCGGACATGTCGATACGCGTCATCATCGTTTCGTCGTTGAACAGGTATTCCGCCAGTGCCTTTGCCAGCTCCGTCTTACCCACACCGGTGGTGCCGAGGAAGATGAACGAGGCGATGGGGCGCTTCGGGTCTTGCAGTCCGGCACGCGAGCGGCGCACGGCATCTGAGACAGCCG
>Ga0326511_10002473_pt1 | contig 14982 bp, 18 predicted proteins | sample 0_2496_0518_D_FD_203701 | JGI IMG/M metagenome (GOLD analysis project Ga0326511, IMG submission 203701) | Bovine rumen microbial communities from UC Davis, California, United States - 0_2496_0518 | ecosystem: Host-associated > Mammals > Digestive system > Stomach > Rumen | place: USA...
CATAGATGCTATGGCCAGATCTGCAAATCCCAACCTTAAGGATGCAGATATCAAAAAGATCGCCGATACCCTGAAGATCATCGCCTCCCGGACCAAAACCGGGCCCATGAAGGCGGATCCCAACGCAAGGCCCCTCGGTGCGAACAACGAACCCACCAAGGAGCAGGACAAGGGACCGAGGACCAGGAACCTGTGATGATTAAGGCGTTCATTGCCGGCCTCTGCCTCTGCAGCTCCGCTGCGCTCGCTGTTTCCCAGGCCGATTTTCAGGACCTTGCCGGGAAATGCGCGCCGGACGTCTCGTTCGACACGCTGCAGGCCATCGTGCAGACCGAGTCAGGCTTCAACGAGTTTGCCATCGGTGTTGTCGGAGGCGCAGTCAGGCAGCCGGAAAGCAAGGCGGATGCCGAGATGGCAATAAAGGCACTTGATGCCGCGGGAGTCAATTACTCCGTGGGCCTCGGGCAGATTAACCGCTCGAACTTCGCCGCTCTGGGCCTTACAGCCTCTGATGCCCTGGAGCCCTGCAGGAACCTCCGGGCAGCTCAGACAGTTCTTAAACTATGTCATCGCAAGTACAAAAATCTTGCCAGCACCATATCCTGCTACTTCTCCGGAAACGATATAATCGGATTCAGGGAAGGCTATGTGGAATCAGTTCTCAGCAACGCGGAAAAGCACATTGTTCCGCGGATGCCGGAGCCCCGGGAGCCTGAAATTGCCGCAGCAGGCAATGAGTCAGTTCCGGGATTTATCTTCTAATCTGCATAAGGAAAGAAAATGAAACTTACCAAAGAAATCAAGACAGCTTACGCAATGGCGCTTGTCCTTGCTTCCGATGCCGCAATGGCAGCGGGCGGCGGCGGACTTCCTGATGTTCAGTCGAAATTTACCGCAATCCGCGACGTGCTCCAGGGCTGCGGCGTTGTTGTACTTACAATTGCCATCATGTGGGCTGGCTACAAGATCATGTTCCAGGGCCAGACCCTCCGTGAAGTCGCTCCCCCGCTTCTCGGCGCAATCCTTTTTGCTGGTGCAACAGGTCTTGCCGGACTGCTGATAGACTGATGAAAGCCTCTCCAATCTTCAAAGGCGCCACAAGGCCGCCGTGCGTATTCGGCATTCCAATCAAGCCGTTTGTGCTCGTTGTCGGCCTTTCTCTTTTGATCTGCCAGTTCTTCATCTGGTTCATTTTCGTTTCCATCCCGGCACTCATCATCATGAGGCAGGTTGCGAAGTACGACGACCAGAAGTTCGAGCAGATCTTCCTGTGGCTGCGCGTAATGCTGCCCTGCAGACACGGAGGACAGTTCCACGCGGCCCCTTCCGCATATAAGCAGCGTCCATCAATCAGAAAGCATCTTCGCGCAAAGGAATAACCATGCCTGACACTCTCACCAGGTTTCTTGACTGGACAAAGAGACAGCTGTCCTACTCGCATTACATCCAGCTCTCATCCGTCATCGCGGACAATATTGTCTGCGGAAAAGGAGGAGAGCTTGTCGCGTCGTGGAAGCTCCGAGGACTCGCCTTTGAGACCGCCGACGACATCGACGTCGAGACAGCGACCGACGCGGTCAACACGCTCTACCGGGCCCTTGCCCAGACCGAGAAGCTTGCCGTCCAGGTCCACCGCATCAGGCGGCCGATGACTGACGAGCTCACCGCATCCGACGAGCCCGGCTTCGCCCGGGATTTGTCGCTTGCATACAACAGGAGAGTCGGCCATGAGCACCTCATGGCAACAGAGCTCTATGTAACACTCATCAGCAATGACAGGCGGAAGCTCACCGTTGACAGTCTCAGGGACGAAATCGACGATTTTGAGAAAATCTGCGGGATTTTCGAGAAATCCTTCAACGCCTATGAGCCGGAGCGCCTCGGCGTGTACCGGAAGCATGACGCTGAGTTCTCGTCCCAGCTCTCCTTCTACAATTTCCTCCTCACCGGAGTATGGCAGGAGGTCCGCATCCCGGACGCTCCGCTCTATGACGTCCTCGGCAACATCTATCTGCACGCAAACCGGGACACGATAGAAATCCAGCATCCCACCGCGCACTCGTTCTGCCAGTCCCTGGAGCTCAAGGACTACGCGCAGTCCACCTACGCGGGCATCCTGGACGGGCTGCTGTTCCCGGACCTCGGACAGGTGAAGCCTTACCGCTTCGTTGAGACCCAGACCTTCTGCTTCCTCTCGAAGAGAGAGGGCCAGCGGGCCCTCGAGCTGCAGCAGAAGCAGCTCCATGCCTCAGAGGACGCCGGATTCTCGCAGATTGCGGCAATGACCGATGCCATCGACAGCATCGTGAACGGTGATTTTGCCCTCGGCGACTACTCCTACACCTTCTTCGTCTTTGACGATACGGCAGCTGCGGCCAGACGGGACGCGGATGACGCCCAGAAGAAGCTGCAGGACGAGGGATTCCTGCCGTTCAGGTCAAACCTTGCCCTGATGCCGGCATTCTTCTCCCAGCTGCCTTTGGGATTCAGGTACAGCCCGAGGACAGCGAAAATCACCTCGATGAACTTCAGCGAGCTTGCCCCGTTCCATAACCTGATGTCCGGGAAGAGGGACAAAAATCCCTGGGGCGAGTGCGTTGCGCTCCTCAAGACCCCCTCTGACCAGCCGTTCTATTTCAATTTCCACCAGTCCGCGGTCAACGAGGACGCCTTTGACAAGAAAACCCTTGCCAATACGACCGTAATCGGCACCTCGGGCTCCGGAAAGACAGTCCTCATGAACTTTCTCCTCGCCATGTCCCAGAAATACCGCAACGGCGGGAAGAAGATGACCACGATTTATTTCGACAAGGACCGTGGCGCGGAGATTGCGATAAGGGCCATGAGAGGAGGCTATCTGAGCGTCCAGAACGGCCAGCCGACGGGATTCAACCCGTTCCAGATTGAGCCCTCGGAGGACAACATCCAGTTCCTCATCTCGTTCGTGAAGCTGCTGCTCTCAATGGACAAGCAGCCAATCACGACATCGGAGACGCTTGCGCTCACCGAGGCCGTGAGAGGCGTAATGCGGATGCCGAAGGAGCTCAGGCGCATCGGCATTGTCCCCCAGATGCTGCCGGAGGGCCTGACGAAAGAGGAGCGCGAGAACTCCCTCGCGAAGCGCCTCACCAGATGGGTTGAGGGCGGGGACCTTGCCTGGGTGTTCGACAATCCCGTGGACGAGCTGAATTTCGACGCCTATCCGAACATGGGCATCGACGGCACCGAGTTCCTGGACAACACCGAGGTCCGCACGCCGATTGCCTATTACCTGCTGCACAGGATGGACGAGGTCATCGACGGCCGCCGCTTCATCTTCATCATGGACGAGTTCTGGAAGTGGCTCCTGGACGACGCGTTCCGGGATTTTGCCTTCAACAAGCTCAAGACCATCAGAAAGCAGAACGGCTTCGGCATCTTCGCGACCCAGTCGCCCTCTGATGTGATTGAGTCGCCGATTGCAAAGGCCGTCATCGAGCAGTCCGCGACGCAGATATTCCTGCCGAACCCGAGGGCCGACAGGGACGACTACGTCAAGGGATTCAAGACAACCGAGACGGAATTCGATATCATCAGACAGATCCCGGTTGAGTCCCGCGCATTCCTCGTGAAGCAGGGAAGCAGCTCTGCTGTATGCCGTCTTGACCTCGGCTGGGCCGGAAAGGCATTGAAAGTCCTGTCAGGATCAACAGATAATATAGAGAAAGTTGAGCAGCTCAGGGAGCGTCTCGGAGACAACCCCGACGCCTGGCTGCCGGAATTTCTGGAGAAGAAAGCATGAAGAAACTGATTACAGCCATTGCCGCTGCCCTGCTGCTGCCGTCATTCAGCGCCATCGCGGGCGGAATCCCGGTATTCGACGGAGTCTCCGAGACTACCAGACAGACATTCCACCTGGCCGACACCATTTTCACCGAGACTGTCGACCTGGCCCAGAGGGCCCAGCAATCCATCAACGAGGTCAACGCCACGGTTGAGTCCGCGAACCGCGCCATCCAGCAGTCCGAGGACCAGTTCAAGCAGACCATCAAGAACACGACCGGCATGTTCTCCGATGTGTTCGATGACATCATCAAGAAGAACACCGAGAAGATGAAGGCCACCATCCAGTCGAGCTCACAGGAGCTCACCCAGGCCTTCAACTACGGGGTCAAGGGAATCGTGCAGTCGGTCAGCAAGGACAAGATCATGGCCTGGTGGAAGGAGTCGGGGGCCGAGGAGAAGTGCGGCGGAGACGGCACCGAGGCTAAGGCCACCGACCATGAAAAATACTGCGCGGCGCTCACGATCGCTGACGCGACCTACGCGGTAAAACTCGAGGAATTCCAGGATGGCATCAAGGAGGACATGGAAACGCTTGACTCCATCAGGCAGCAGCTCGCGAACGGTGATGGTATGACCCAGAAGCAGATGCAGGACGCGACTGTCACCCTCGCGACGATCGGGGCCCAGATTGAGCTCAGGAAGCAGGCCATAGAGGCCTACAAGGAGGATTACGCAAGGAAACGCAATATGGCCGCATCAAACGCGCAACGAAAGCTTACGGCCGAACCCTCAGAAGATGAGCTGGTGCAAAAATTTCACAAAGCGATGACTGAGTAATAAAAAAAATAAATATTGAGGTGAACAATGAACAAACTGATTTTTAACCTGCTGGCCGCAGTGATCATCACGGTGTCCTTCGCTCCGGTGGCATTCGCAGAATCTGGCGACCAGGAATTAATCCAGCAGTACGATGAGCTCGTTGACAAATGGGTCAGCGATGGTTTTAACGGCGCTGCAATAGCAGTTCAAACCCGCATCTGGCTTTACAAGCATAACCTTGTGAATACCATAATGACTAAGCCCGATGAAGATCTGACAAAGCATCCTGAATTACAGAATTATATTCAACAAAAAGTCAAACAAATCCCTCAATCGTTACTTGTGCGTGACATGTCTGATTCTCAGTTAATAAAACAGTACGATGAGATGTTTGACATACAGAAGAAAGCCGGCGAAGAAACGAATAACAATGGCTACCTTCTCCTTTTAAGTTTATCTGGTTTAAAAAATAAAGAAGCCCATGCTGAACTGTTAAAACATATAGAACAGAAACAAAAACTTAATTAATATATTTAATTAAATTCATTTAAAATAAACCGTGTTCCTACACGGTTTTTTTATACGAGAAAAATGCAATGGCGTTTTTTAATAGCTGCTACGATGAGATAAATAAAGCCATCATGAGTTTCATGCATACCACTTCCGATGGATTAATTACTTATCTTGGGCCATTACTGGTCACCGGCCTCACAATTTATTTCATATGCAAGGCGTGGTCAATCATGTACGGCACGTCCCAGGACTCTCTCAAGCAAGTAACCATGCAGGTTATCAAGATGGCGTTCGTCAGTGCCATGTTCTTGAGCACTGCGCACTTCTACACCGATATCGCCGAACCATTCTATAAGCTGGACGAGACATTTATCCCTATGCTGTCGAAGTCATTCACCGACCCGCCTAAAAACAGTTTTGACGCCATCGATAAACTGTATGATCAACTGATGTCTATAGCGGGTTCAAAGATCATAACAGCATTCGACGCAGCTAATAAATACACAGTACCAGTAAACCTCTCTATAACAGTAGTTGAGACGCATACCATTCAATCCTATGTCAATGCATTCATCTTCGCAACATGTGTTGGAATAATGATTCTGAGCACAGTATTTGCGTCCTTTGCTGCTTTCGTACTTCTGATTACAAATACTCTCGGGCTGTGTTTTGTGCTGGCGTTCGGGCCGCTGTTCGGATCCTTCCTTCTTTTTCCCCAAACAAAGGATCTTTTCAATTCCTGGCTGAAGCAATGCATGGGTTTTGTCCTGACAAAAATTTTCATAACTGCAGCACTAATACTTATGGTACAGATTATTACTAGTGCACTAGGCCTTGGTGGATCTGAAGGCAGCATTTCAACATCGTCGGCGTTACAGAGCGCAGATTGGGGCGACCGGAAACTAACACTTTATATTCAAGGCAAGATGTCTGACACGCTTACTTTGGGCCTGAAATTTATCCTTATCGCACTGCTAATTGCAATGTTCGGTTATTTCCTCAAGCTTTGCCCGGAGATGGCCAAGGGCATTGTCGGAAGCGGAATATCCATGGGCGGTGGCGGTGCAGTCAACGCCGCAAATGCTGCCGGAGGCGCTGCTGCGAAGGCGGCCACTGCCGGTACGGCTGGCGCCGTTTCCGGAGCAGTGGGCAAAGGCGTGGGCAAACTCGCTCAAACAACACAAAAACATGGGATGAACAGGACAGCCCGCGTAATGAATACGATCAGCTCCAAGCTGAGCTCGATCAGCTCCAAGCTGAGCTCCACCCCGAGCAAATATTGATGTATTATTGACTACGTTCACTTCGATAGTTCCGCTGGATGTTGGCCCATCCGGCGGTTTTTTTTGCCCCGATAGCATGTCAGGCAGTCTTCGCGGCCTGTGACCTGCTCATCTGGTTATGAACGAAGAGAGTTGCGAAGACGTCGTTCATGCTGTCGTGGGCCTTGTACTCATAACCGTAGTACCGTGCCGCAGTGACAAGCTTCTGCCATTTATAGCCGCCATGCCGGTAATCCTTCTGCCCGTAAACCCCCGCGAAGTCGAGCATCACATCGACGATCTTCACGTCATCGGCAGGTTTCCAGATCCCGGAGACAAAGCCCAGGTCAAACGGCGTGTTGTAACCGATAATGGTCCTTGCGGACTCCAGGACGGCCTTGATCCGGCCGGACATCTCATCAAGCGTAGGAGCGTCCTTAACCATTTCAGGCGTAATGCCGTTCACCGCCATCGCCTCAGGCCACTCGGTGTGCCTTACAGGCCTCAGATAGGTGTTAATCAGCACCCTGCCCTCGCCGTCACAGGCAGAGAACTGAAGAATCTCATCAGTTCTGCTGTCGAGGCCTGTTGTCTCAGTGTCGAAAACCACAATTCCGGAAGGATTGTCGACTGTTTCCGTCATTACTGCCCCTCCCCGGCTCCGGAGCCGCCATCCCGGGCAATGTCAGTGAGCTCTGACCCGGAAAGGCCGTCCTTCTTGTCCGCGAACTCAAAATCGAGACCGTCCTTCGCGTCATTGAGCACCAGCCGGCCCTTGTAGGGCTTGCCGGAGCTCTTGCCGACGAAGTCGAGCTCATCGCCCTGCCCCTCGAGGATCTTCTTCAGCTCCTCACGGGAGATTTCGGCGCCTCTGGTGCTCTTCCAGCACTTGAAATCCCGGTCCTCGCAGAAGAATCCCTTGTCCGTCTCCAGGATCCTCTTGCCGCAGTGCGGGCACTTGAGCCCGGTGTCCTCGCTCTTCCTCTCTGCGAACTTGAATTCAAGGCCGTCCTTTGCCTCATTGAGCACCAGCCGGGCAAGGAATGTCTTGCCGGTCTTATGGCTCCTGAAGCCGAGCTCATCGCTCTGCCCATCGAAAATCTTCTGCAGCTCCTCGCGGGAGATTTCTGTGCCGGAAATTTCCCTCCAGCACTTGAAATCGCCGCCCTCGCAGAAGAATCCCTTGTCCGTCTCCAGGATTCTCTTGCCGCATTTCGGGCACTTCAGGCCGGAGTCCCAGTCAAACACAAACTTGACCTCCCGCTTGTTCGCGGAGAGCGTGAGCTTTGCCTTAAAAACATTGCCTGTCTTGGGACTGGTGAACTCATGCACCGGGCTGACCTCTCCGGCCAGAATTTTTTCAAGCTCATCATCCTCGATTTTGGTCCCGGAAATCACATGATGAACCTTAAATCCGCAGTCATCGCAGTGATACTCAAAGAAATTGTCTTCAAGCTTTTTGCCGCAAATCGGGCACTTCAGGCCCTGCTCTTCCTGTTCCTGTGTTTTCTCAGCCATTTTCCTTCTCCTTTTTTTCTACATCGAGGCCGTCTTTTGCCTCATTCAGCTTCAGACATGCTTCGTATGGGAAGCCTCTGAAACTGAGACAAATCAACTCTGGGTTCTGGCCATCCAGAACCTTACCGAGTTCCTTCCGGGAAATTCTGGCATTCCTGATTTCCTTCCAGCACTTGAAATCGCCGTCCTCACACCTGAATGATCTGCCATCCTCCAGGATCCTCTTACCGCAATGCGGGCATCTGAGTCCTGTATCCTCCGGCTCAGGAAAATCAAAAACAAGCTTCGTTTTGTCCGGAGAGATTTTCAGCCTGGCATCAAAAAGGCTTTTGCCGTGAAAAGTCATGATGCTGCCATTGCCAGCCAAAATTTTTTTCAGCTCTTCCCGGGAGATTACAACCCCTGATCTTTCCCTCCAGCAGAAGAAATCTTTCGCTTCACAGCAAAAATAAGTCTCGTGATCAAGGATCCTCTTCCCGCATTTCGGGCACCTGAGTCCGGTATCCTCCGGCTCAGGCAAATCAAAAACGAGCTTTGTCTTGTCTGGAGAGACTTTCAGCCGGGCATGGAATTCTCCTTTTCTGCCGTAGAAAGCCATGATGCTGCCATTCCCAGCCAGGATTTTTGCGACTTCTTCTTCCGTAATCTCCACGCCGGCAATGTAATCATACACAATGAAACCGCACTTGCACTCCCACGCTCCGCTATGCCATACGCCTGGTGTATATCTGAGTCTCCTCCCACATTGCGGACACTTCAGCACCTGCTCCGCTTCGGGAACTTCCGGTTTTGTCTCAGCTGGGCTTCCATAATTCTCAATATCCCGTTTAACCATCTTCTCGATGATGCTGTTCAGGTTTCCGAGAGTGCTCAAACCTTCCAAATCATCGAATTTACTGGAAATAGCGATTGCGTTGCACTCAATTTTCCCGGAATCCTTTTCGTAAACCGTGTCGAAGGCGACTTTTGCCTTTTTACAGACCTGACGGGCCTTTTCCTCGTAGTAATCACACAGCACAAGAATCAGCGCATCATGGTAGGGAATGCCCTGTTCAGTACCGATAAGCTTGATTTTGTCTGAAAAATAAACCTTAGGCCTCATGCCGCCCCCCCTGTCTTACACCTTCCGTGGCCGCCTTTTTTCCTTTTGAGCATTCCGGTATCGAACTTCAGGTCATGGATAAACTCAAAATCGAGTTTCATCTTGTCTTCCGAAACTTTGAGTCTTGCCCAGAAAGGCTTCTTTTTCTTACTGGTAAACCTCAGAATGCTGCCATTCCCCTCCAGGATCCGTCCAAGCTCCTCTTCGGTAATCTCGGTACCGCAGATCCAGTGTCCGGGATGGAATCCGCAGTCGCAGCAGTAGGACCCAAGCCTGGTCTTCAGAGGCCGGCTGCATTTCGGGCACTTCAGAGACAGCGTTCTGGACAGAGTCCTGTCAAGCGGAAGTCCGTCGTCTTCAGTGCTTTCCGCCATACTTTTTCCTGATTCTGATGTCAGTGCTTACGAGGCAGTCAATTTCCTCATTGATCTGTGCCACGCTCCGGTAGCCGTTGTCAGCAATGACACTGGCAACGATTGCCGCCCAGGTGTCAATCTTCCACCGGGAGTCGTCCTCACTGCTGTACAGCTCCGAGACCTCAATGCCGGCCTTGTGGCAGAGCGTCTTTGCCCTATCGAGGTAGTACAGCGCCAGCTTGTCCGCCAGCAGGCTTTTCTGGAACACCACGTGAGCAGGCTCATCCGGATCATGCTTGAACACCAGCTCCAGGTCCCATTTCGATGTAAAGTACGCCTTGGGCTTCATTCCTGTTTCCTCCTTACCATACCCAATTCGAGCACTGTCGCGTCGAACTGTGCTGTCATCGACTGGATTGTCGCTGTGTTAACCAGGTGCCATCCGAACACGTCGGCATTAGCCGAGAACTCCCCCATTACCTCATTTCTCTTCTCAGGATCTTGCGGAATCAGAGCGAGGACCTGACCGCCCCACAGCTCCTCAGCCCCCGAAGACTGATACACCCTGCAAATGCAGCCATCAGGGAAAACACTGTCGCAGATTATCGACAGAGTCTCCGGATTTCCCCGGAGACACTCCATCGGAGTAACCCTTAGAGTCATCAGCAGCTTCCCGGGCTCCGCTCTATCAAGGCCGCTGAAAGCCCTGAGAAGCCCGTTCCCGGGAATATTCTGCGTTATGAAAATGATTTCCGTGTAGTAATCCGTGAAACTGGCATTCAGGTACTGCTCCAGTATCCGGAGCCTGCCCTCTGTAATGTCTACTTCGGTATTGTCAATGCAGAATTCAAAACGTACTGCTTGCACCGCTGCCTTCGAGCAGTCCTTTCCGGCCGCAATAAGGCGGCATCTGAGTCCGCCAGTTCCAGATGGCACCAAAGCCTCCCCGGCCTGAGAATTCAGGACCTTCGTATACTTCTCTCCAAGGCTCTGAAGATTGATTTCAATTACCATTCAGTTTCCCCTTCCTGATTGACTGTCTGTCCATGTAAATCCAGTCATCCAGCTTCCCCAGCAGGCCATCCCAGGTCTTGACAGTGCCGTGAACTACCTCACCAGCCAGTTTCACAGCTCTCTCCCTGATTTTTGCCTTCACCCATCTCTGAGCGTAATAAAAACGGCAATCCTGGAAAGACAGATCCTTAATCTTCTCCGAAGCACGCTTGTAATAAGCCCCCTCCAGGGCAAAGCAAAGAGCTTCGTCCTTGTGGAATCCCCTCAGGAGTTTCTGCAGCTGAAGCTCCTTTATCGCATCAGGCATAAACATCAGTCATCCTCCACCAGAAAGCCTTCTTCAATAGTGTGGCGCCTGACACCTTCCCAGGAGCTGCTGTCATAGCTGAACTTTGAGGCTCCTTTGACATAGCGGCAGACCTCCGCCCAGAGCTGAGGAGCGATTTCCCGGCAGAGGACCCTGATGATTTCCTTCACGAGCCAGTCAGGATGGTCTACGAGCTCCTTAATACTTGCGCTGCTGTCATCGAACTCCACCGCCCGCACAGCATCCTTCTCGCCGAAGAACGGATTTTCTCTGAAGACGTACATATCATCGCGGGGATTCATATACTCAGGCGGAATGCTGATTACGCAGTGCTTTCCGTCAATCTCGGCCTCGATGCAGTATTTTCCCGGAGCAAAGCTGTACTCATCGTCGTAATCGTATCCGTCGTCCTTTGCACAGCTGACCGATACAGTCTCGACAACGCACTCTCTGAGCTCAAAACGAACATTCCCGGCAGCATCAGCGCTGCCGGTCTCGTAGCCGATTGAGCAGTCCTCGAGGACAGCCACCGCGAACGTCCCGTCCCAGGGAATTATCTTCATTCTCATTTCGCCTCCTCCCCAGTCCCGGAATCGTCATCCCTGACAATAGCCTCAATCATTTTCGAGATCTGGTCATCCATCCTTGCGGAGGCCATGTCAAGTTTTTTTACACCTTCCTTACCGATGGCATTGCCGTCCTTCCCGCGGATAACCTGCGAGGAAATCTCATCGGCGACCTGCTGCTCCCCCTTCTCAGTAAGAGTCCCGTCAGGCGTAAAAAAAGCTTCCCTGACGTCATTAAAAAAATCATCTGTGTCTTTCGGCTCCTCGGGAGCCTCAGGGATTTTTGCGAGAGCCAGTCTGAGAATCAGCGTTCCGTCCTCAAAATGATCAGCCTCTTCCCAGTAAAACCTCGGCTCTTCCTCCTCACGGCATTCGTGATAAACGCTCCGGGGATCCCGGGCCCCCTCAATGCTCCTGATCCTGCACTCCCAGCCGGCATCCCGGAGCCTCTGCTGCAGTTTCTCAATCTCCTCCCAAGCAAGAGCTCTGGCACCGGTGTAAAGATCAATGTTTCCCTCAAAGTCCTGAAAGCTTTCAGGAGTCAGGATTTTTGCATTCCAGAGAGTCGCAAAGGAGCGGTTGCAGGCATCAAGCACTGCCTTCTTTGCGCTCTGCTGAAACGGTGTATCGCATGGATGAATCATTTTTCGTCTCCTGTCTGTTAAAACGGTTCGCCGGCGTCAAATCCCTGATAGTCCAGAGGCGGCTCTTTGACAGTTGGCTCTGTCGCCGGAGCAGCTGGCTTCTGCCCCTGCCCCTGTCCCTTTCCGTGTCCCTGCTTCCATTCCTTCCCGGCACCTGCGGGAGATGAAGCCTTGCCGCCGTACTGCCCTGACCTGACTCCGGCCGCATAGTCAGACGGACCATGCTTTCCCTTCTGATTGAACTGCTTTTTCGTCAGGTTCGGATTCCGGAAGACCTGATTATTGCCCCTGCGAATGGGGCTGTAGCTGCCGTCAGGGCTGCGGACGTAGGCCACATCATTCCCATAGCCGCCGCTGTAGCCGTTCTGGGATGCATTGTCATCACTGCCCTGCCAGCTCTGTCCCTGGTCCTGTCTCGGCGACAGCATCTGAAGCTCCATGCCGATAATCTCGGTCGTGTAGCGGACAATGCCCTGCTGATCTTCCCAGCGGTTTGTCGAGAGGCGTCCCTCGACATAGACCAGGGAGCCCTTACGAAGAAAGTTGGCCGCCACCTCAGCAATGCGCTTGAAGAAAACGACGCGGTGCCATTCCGTCCTGGTCTGTACCTGCCCGTTCATATCGCGCCAGCCCTCGGTTGTCGCAAGCGAGATGTTGCAGATGGGAGTGCCCTGCTCGGAGTGCATGAGTTCAGGGTCAGCCCCTACATAGCCAACGAGCGTTACCCGGTTAATTCCACGTGCCATTCTTGTCTCCTTCCATAATCTTTTACTCATGAATTCAGTCTGGAACATCTGTCATTCCGGATATGATTTTACGCCTTTCGTCAAGGCAGATACAGCAAAATATGCTGAAATTGAGGTATAGCATGACACTAACTGAGTTGTTTGAGGAATATTCCGCGAACCGTTCCGACTTGACCAGAAAATGCGCAGCAAACATGCGCCAGAGAATGCAGAAGTACGTCCTTCCCGCGCTTGGAGCCCGTGACATCGAGGGCATCCGCGTCTCCGAGATTTACAGTCTGCTGCAGGAAATCCGGGAGAAGAACGAGACTGCCCGCCAGCTGATTAACTATGTAGGCCAGTGCTACACCTTCGCCGCCGCCCTGGAGTACACGACAAGGACGAATCCGGCTCCGGCCCTTCGGCAGCTGATGAGGCTCCCGGCCATCAAGGACCACTACCCCGCCCTCGGCTACCAGCAGCTCGGAGAGCTCCGCGTCCTGTTTCAGGACAAGGACGACGGGAAGAAGCCGAACATGAGCCTGACCGTAAACCGGCAGGCGGTTCTCATGGCGCTGTACTCCCTGCTCCGTATCGGCGAGTGTGCAGCTCTGAAGTGGGCCTGGGTTAATCAGGACACGAGGACGATTGAAATTCCCCGGGAGCACATGAAGATGCGCCGGGACTTCAGGATTCCGGTAACGCCCCAGATCGCCGCCCTGCTGGAGCATGTGAAGGCATTTCAGGAGAGCAGCGGGATTGATTCAGAGTTTGTGTTCAGCATCTCGGGCCGGAGGCCGCTCTACGCCGGAGCACCGACGAACCTGATGAGAAAGTTCTTCAAGGACCGCATGGTGATTCATGGCATCCGGTCTATGGGCCGGACCTGGATGGCAGAGCATGGTGTTGACTTTGCAGTCGCCGAGGCCAGCCTCGCGCATGTCGAGCACAATGCTGTTGTCCGGGCTTACAGCCGTACAGATTACCTGGAACAGCGCAGGAAAGTCCTGGAGCGCTGGGATGAGTACGTCAATGAAAAACTGATTGATGGACAGTCGGATATTGGATGCCTGACAGAAAACAGCGGAACCCGTTCAGTGCCAGGCGCGTGATGTGATTATTGAACCAGAGATACGCGGTAGGTCATCTATGGCAAACGGATTGTAGCATATCCGCAATCGACCGAATAACAAGGACAAAAAAAAGACCTGATGAGGTGCTATGGTCCTCATCAGGTTAATTCCGTCATCGGAATATCTTATCAGTACACTTATTCTAGCATTATTATTCGGGGCTCTCAACAGAAAAAAATAGAATAAAACAGTTTTACCTTATAAGTTCAAACAGTGAATAAACAGTACGAAAACAGGAGGAAAAATGATACCTAAATCACAAAATTTTTCGTTTTTCTGGAGAAATTCACTCTCTGCGTGAACAGTATTCACGTCTAGCGTGAGCACTATTCACGTTAAACGTGAAGTTGTTTTTCTCTAAGTACATGATTTATCGAGGTAATCTTGGCGTTTTTATATCTATTCTAGTGAGTGCATGAAGAATGTTTCGCGATTCTGACCTACACACGAGAATACAGAGATTGAACGCTGCCCGGGCCCGGGCCGGTGCTTGGGCTGAGCTCAGCAGGAGTCGTCCAGCACTCCTGCACCAGCGCACGCAACAGTCAGCGTGAGCTCAGGACCCGCGTCTGCCGTGTGAGCCCGCACAAAGGAGAGGGCCGTCGAGGCCGGAAGCGCAGGACCCGCACAGCGTGCGAGCTCAGTGCACCCAGTCGGCCGCCGGCCAACAGCTGTGGACAGCCGCGGAACGGCACCGCGTTGCCCACAGCTGTCGACCGCCTTACCGTGCCACGTATCAGTCCGTTGATCCCGTGAGGACCAGCGGGCTCCTGGCTTACTGTGCAGCGTTATGACTTGCGGGCTCCTGATCTCCCGCGTTGCGCGCTCTGGTGCGTCGGCTGTCCGATTCGGGCGTTCCGCCGCCCTACTCACGGTGCATATTCTTCTTTTTGCTGTTTTCTGAGGAGAATCTGGCCAAAATTGAGAGCACCAGCCCAGGCTCTCTTGGGGCTGAGGACAGGAACAGTGCTCGGGCGGAGCCTGACTGCCCCGCACTTCCCAGGCCACCGCGCCGCAGGCGCAAAGATCCATGATCCCGTGAAAGATCGTGCCGGTGCTCGCGGGGAACAGATCCCGCGCGACTGGATTGGCTCTGTGCACCGGACAGGCGTCTGCCTCTGCCCGCTGCGGCGACCATGCGCCGCGGACGCGTGCACCCCCGCCGGCTGCGGGAGTTGAGTCCTTCCCGCCGGCCTGACGGCCGCGGGGATGTGTTGCGGTCTGAATGCCTTTCTTTTGCGTCAGGATTCGCGCTGTT